>Ga0209739_100584_pt1 | contig 14553 bp, 17 predicted proteins | sample JossMetagenome_2_FD_184729 | JGI IMG/M metagenome (GOLD analysis project Ga0209739, IMG submission 184729) | Hot spring sediment microbial communities from Joseph's Coat, Yellowstone National Park, USA - JC3_ASED (SPAdes) (version 3) | ecosystem: Environmental > Aquatic > Thermal springs > Hot...
GCAGAGTATTAGAAATGTTTTTATGTATGTCCGTATATACGTATATACGGGTGTCTGGATGGCTAAGAGGAAGCTTACTTTGAGTGTTGAGGGTGACTTGCTAGATGAGGTTAAGGGGATTGTTGCCGTCAGGGGGAGGAGCTTGAGCAGTATCGTTGAGGAATATCTAGAATACTTGGTTTTCGAGAGGTGGGCTGAAGCTCTTAGCGAGGAGCTTGGCCTTGGCGGTCTTGAGCCCACAACGGAATCGGAGATCTCGGGGGGCAGGCCTAGAGGGCTTGACGCGGCGGCTGTTGTTAGGGAATTGAGGGAGGGGAGGGTGAAGGATATTGCGGGGAGCTAGAACTGAGAAGGTGTATTACTTGGACACGAGTGCCCTGGTGAAGAGATATGTGGAGGAGCCGGGCAGCAAAATCATTGATGAGATCTATAGGGATGCGTACAGGGGTGTTGGAAAGCTGGGTTTTTCCTACTGGAATATTGCTGAGGTTGCAGTTGTTTTGGACAAGTATGAGAGGAAGCTTGGGCTTGATGCCAGAAAGCTGCTGAGGAACCTGCTTAGTGAGTCTTCGACTCTCTCTAGGTTGCGTAGGCTTGTGGTTGTCAGTGTTAGTCCATTGATCCTGCGGGCTTCCTTAAGGCTGGTGCTAAAGCATCACATATATGTTGCGGATGCCCTCCAGCTGGTATCAGCCAAAAGTATTGGTAACTGCACGTTTGTCACTGGTGACAGGGAGCTGGCAAGAGTGGCTGAAGCTGAGGGATTAAACACATTGTACACAGGCTGAGTGAAAATTGAGATCAAGCAATGTGAGATGTAAGCGCGCGCTAAGGACAGATGAGGATGGTAAAACTGAGTATGGGGTCCTGTTTCTCCTCTATTATAGAGATGTGTATTTAGAGCCTTGTGATTATTGAGCGTGTGGTGGATGCATGGTAGGGGTGGCCTGTTAAAGGTATGCATGAGGGTTCCAGGGAGGTTGGAGGCGTTGTGTTTGCTCTCATGTTGCTGTTTAGGGTAATGGTTTTTGGTTGGCTATGTGGCTCAGTGGCTTATCTGGGTTTGTTGTGGTAAGGACGGGGTCCAGGCTGATGGGTTCTTTGTGGTACTGTTGGCTGTTTTCGGTTGTAGATTTGTGGCACGGTGCTGGTTAAAATTTCTGTGTGGGTGTTATATTTTTCCTAGTGTGTGTAGGAGGGCTAGGGTGAGCTGGACTAGTAGTGTTGCTATGATTGTTGCTGTGAGTGTCCATGTGACTTTTGTGGCGTGGTCTATTCTTTTGTCTAGCGAGTCTATTCTTCTGTCTAAAGCGTCTATTCTTTTGTCTAGGCCGTCGATCCTCTTGTCAAGTGAGTCTATTCTCTTGTCTAGGTCGCCTATTCTCTCTACGAGCTGTGTGAATGCGCCCTCGAGCCTCGAGACTCTCTCTGAGAGGCCTGTGACCCTGTCTTCTAGCACTGATATCCTGGCTAGGACCTCGCTCCTCAAGGCCTCGATGCTTTCCCTAGTCTCCTTTCTCAGGGCTTCGATATCTTGCCTTGTCGCCCTTTCTAAGGCCTCTATGTCGCTCTTCGTGGCCACGTCCCTCAGGACGGCGTTTATCACTGCCAGCCTGACGTCGGGCTCGCCTACGAGGAGCTCTGCCAGCCTCTTCCTAGCCCTAGCGTCGGCCTCAAAAAGCCTGACAACATCCTCGGCAGTAATCGACTGCATCCCCTTCACTCAATACATTCTCTCAAGTATCTTATATAGTTTTCAGTCTCCGGAGTGTGCTCCCTGGCCAAAACGCTATAAAGATAAACGTTTTCTATATGCATCCTCCAGATTTTTGGATGGGTATCGGGGTAGCCCGTGCCCTGGCGTCGCTGTGTATCCAAGCATGAGCACATAAGTGATGGAGGGGCGCGCGTTTTCTGTTAAGAGTGATATTGGTGTGCTGGAGGTATATGTAATCTGGGTAGTCAATATTGTGTGATTGGGCTGTTTTTCGTTTTTGGTTGCTTCTTGAGTGGGTGTGTTAAATTAAGAGTTGGGGTTATATTACCCCGTAGTTGTATTATTGTTAGAGTTGTTGATGGCGCCTAAGATCAAAATTGAGGATACGACGGGGTCTGGGGAGAAGATCACGTTGACTATTGAGGGGGCGGAGATCAGCGAGGAGAAGGTTCTGCAGGTTTTGCAGATGCTTCGACTTCTCAAGTCTTCTGGCGGGGGCGTGGTTGAGGAGGGGGAGAGTATGAAGGAGAGGATTTGGAGGGTTATTGTGGAGAATTTTGGTGATGGGACGTGGTTTAGTATTCGGGACCTGTATAATGTTGCTTCCCGGGAGATGCCGGACCTGAAGGTTACGGCTGTGTCTACGTATGTTTCCCGCCTTGTCGGCGAGGGGAGGCTTGTTAAGAGGGGGTCGAAGCCGAACACGCGTTACAGGGTCCAGTCGGTTAGGCGAGAGGCGGCTTATCCATAGGAGGGGTCCCGGTTTAGCGTTGCATAGGTTTCCTGTTGCGCCTTATGAGGGGGTCTTGTCTCCTTTTGATGGCAGTTTTATGGCTATATAGTTGTATGCTTTGGATATAGAGCTTGGTATCAGAGCGATAACTGTATATATTGTCTTTTTCGAATAATATGTAGGTAGAGATGAAGAGCTTGGCGAAGCCACTTGTAGCCTTTGTCCTATTATTTTTGTCTTTGTCTCTTGTATCAAGCGTTCTCTTCAGTGCAAGTGGTAATGGTAGTAGTGGTGCGTCTAATGCACTTGAGAGGACGGGTCCTCTTAGTGTCGACTTGAGGGTTGCTATTATTAGTAGTGATTCTGGCTTTGTGGAGGGTGCTAGGTCTGCTTTTGTGGCGAGGGACTTTAGGGTTGTTCCTGTGTACCGTGCCTGGGAGGCTGTTGGAAAAGACCTAGTAGTTGTCGGCTGGGACGCGTTGGGCAAGCTATCTCGGGATCCGGGGCTCGTCGTAGCACTGGTCAATGGCTCGAGGCTTCTGGCTGTGGCCTAGCCGGGCGTTGACGCCCTCAGGGTGCTCTTCTCTGGTGTCGTCAAGCCAGTAAGGCTCGGCGAAAAGGATGAGACAAGCGACCCCTTCGCCTTCCTACCCATGGTCGAGGAAAACGGCTACCTATACCCAGGCTGCGGCCAGTACATGGTTCTCGTGAGGGCTGTACCCATAGGGGGAGGAAAGCTGGCCGTTGAGTATTCTGCGGCGCCGCTAAGGACGAAAAGCGAGTTTCCAAGGGTAGCGTCGCTACTGGTTAAAGAGTCGTTGGTGGAGCAGTGGTCGCAACAGACAAGGCTGGAAAGTGGGGCGGGCCCGTATGGGTTCTTGTTCGATAAGTCGCCGGCATGGGTATACATAGGAAAGTACACTAGTCCGGTGTTTGTTTTTTCTGGTGTTTTTGGAGATGCCGGAGCAACAGGCTTTGAAGTTCTGGCTGGCTGGGGACAGTTTTTGACTGACAATAGTCGTGGGACGTATACGTGGGAGATCGATGTACATTATCACGGGATGGAAGGCCTAAATGGTTATAGCCCGTCTGTAAAGAATCTGCTTGGTCTCTGGGCTGTTGAGCCGAATAGTGTTGTAGTGGATGCGCTTACGGATAGGTATGGTGACCAGAGGATTAAGGATTGGGAACCTTTAGGGTCGCCCGGTAACCGCTTCGTGTTGACTATAGGTGGTTACCCAAGGGTTACCTGGGATACGGTTGCCGATTTTTGTTATAGTGCCTTGTACGGCGAGAATGTTGTAAAGCGGGCTACGTGGAAGTGGGGCTTAACGGGCTATAGCCCCAAGCTTCATTATGCAATGAAGAGCCAAGTGTGGATGAACGCTGCTGGGATCCTATACTTCAAGGTAACTATCAAGGCGAATGCCTTCTTTTATGCGAACGGGCTCGGGGACTTTGCGTCTTCTGGGCAAAAAGCATTCTATTTCCGGGCGACAACGGCTCGGCTATACTTGCTGTCGACATCATAAATATATATTCGGCTAATAGCAAACGGAAGCTTTTTCTTAGAACCTTTCAATGGCATGAGAGAGAAGTTTATGCACGAGGAGGGTCTGCATGTGGTATATTTCGCATCTATGAGCCATGTCTAATATCGTAACACTTAAATATTTTATTGTATTAATTGCGTTTGATAACAATGGTTTCAGAGAGCCTCCTGGAGCAGGCGAGGAATCTTCATGGTCATGTTTGCCCCTACCTTGTTTTGGGCTTGAGGGCTTCTGAGATAGCTTTTGAGAGGCTGGGGATCACGCGTGTGGGGGTGGCCGAGACTATGAGAGAGGATGTTGTTGCGATAGTTGAGGCTAATAATTGCTTTGCAGACGGTGTCCAGGTGTTTACTCGTTGCACGTTTGGCAACAATTCCCTTGTTTATCTGGATACAGGAAAGACTGCTTTGACTGTGTTTAGGAGAGGCGAGAAAAGAGGGGTGAGGGTCTATGTTCTGTCTGAGAGGGTTAGAGAGCTCCTCCCGCCGGAGGTGGGTGAGCTTTGGCGTAGGGTTGTTGCTGAGAGGAGGGGGTCTAGGGAGGATGCTGAGAGGTTGCACGAGGCGTTCGAGAAGCTTGGACGTGGGATGCTTAACCTGTCGGAGGACTTCTTTAAGATCAGCGAGGTGGAGGTTGTAGAGGAGCTTGAGAGGGCGCCGATCTTTGAGAGTGTTAGGTGTGAGTCCTGTGGGGAGCTGGTGATGAAGCCTAGGGCTGTCCTTAAGGACGGGAAGTGGTTCTGCGCGTCATGCGCGGGTGTGCCTGTACAGGCCGTGGTTGGCAGGGGTATTTCCACCGTGAAGGTTCCCTTTAGGGAGGTGAGCTAGGGTGGAGAGGAGGACCATTGCATTGGTCATTGTTCTCGTTGTAACGGTAGTGTTGCTAGGTGTTGCTGCGGTAATGGTTTTCCGGGCTCCTGGGTCGCAGGAGACGAAGCCTCAAGCGCCCCGTGTCATAACTGTGGTTGACTTTTCTAATAGGACGGTAGAGGTGCCCGTTAATGCTTCTAGGGTCGTCGCCATTGGTCCAGGGGTGTTGCGGCTAGTTGCCTACCTTGGAGCGCTCGACAAGATTGTTGGTGTTGAGGATGCCGAGAAGAGCTGGTCGCCGCTAGGTAGGGATTACGCGATGGCGTATGGTGATGTATTTAAGAACCTGCAGGTGATAGGTCCAGGCGGGCCTAGGAATCCTCCTAACCCAGAGTTGCTTAGGAGCGTGAAGCCGGATATTGTGCTGATGTCCCGGGTGTACGTAGACCTCTACGACCCTGACAGGCTGTCACAGGAGGTTGGAGCCCCAGTCGTGGTGATCGACTACGGCGTGGCTGGTTACCTGAATGTCACGGAGTTTAAGCGCGCGATAACTCTGCTCGGTAGGATTCTGGGTAGGGAGGCTAGAGCGCAAGAGTTGGCCAAATACATTGACGGTGTCGTCGACGATCTTGCTCAGAGGGTCAGAGTTGCTAAGGTAGCCCCCTCGGTGTATGTTGGGGCAGTGTCGTACAAAGGTGCTCAGCCGTTCACAGGCACGCAGGGCATGTTTCCGCCTCTACAGCTCTTGAAGACGAGGAGCATAGTCGACGAGCTGGGCAAGAAGGGCTTCGTGAACGTAGACTTTGAATACATACTGAAGAAGAATCCAGAATACATCTTTATAGACCTTAATAATCTGCAGACGGTTCTGGATGACTATAAAAAGGATTCAGCGAAGTACTGTGCTCTAGGGGCGTTCAAGGAGGGCAGGGTATACGCATTGCTACCCTTCAACTATTACCACACGAACGTGGCTACAGCCCTCGTGGACGCCTACTTCATGGGGAAGGTGCTCTACCCAGAGCAGTTCAAGGACGTAGACCCAGCGGAGAAGGCGGACGAGATCTACAGGGTGTTTCTGGGGAAGCCGCTTTACGAGGAGTTCGTGAGGGGCTTCGGCAGAGGCTTTGGACCCCTAAGCGACCTCTTCAAGTGCTAGGGGCTAGTGGATGGAGCGTGGCGTCTACATTATATTTGAGAGGAAGGTTTTTCTCATAGTTGTCCTCGCTTTACTGGCTGTTGTATCTGTCCCTGTCACTGTCGCGTTTGGAACTGTGTATAAGCCATGGGAGGTGTTGGCCGGCGTCCTTCTGGGGTCTAGCGACGTTTTCCAGGCACTAGTTTTAAGGTTTAGGAGGGCCCTGGTTGCGTTACTCGTCGGCGCTCTCCTGGGTGGTGCCGGGGTGCTTACGCAGGCGTCTTTCAGGAATCAGCTTGCGTCGCCTTTCACGCTTGGTATTTCAAGTGCGTCTGCGCTCGGCGTTGCCGTTGCATTGGTGCTGGGGGTTGGCGGTAGGGGAAGTAGCTGGTTTGTGTCCTTTTCCTCTCCGTTCGTTCTTGCATTGTTTGCGTTTGCTTTTTCTATTGTTCAGACTCTGCTTGTGCTTCTCCTAGCTTGGAGGGCGGGGCTAGATCCACGGGCACTCGTTTTGGCGTCTATTTCTCTGAACTTCATGTATCAGGCTGTCTTGTACCTAGTGCAGTACCTCGTGCTTAACGAGGTTCAGCTTGCCACGGTTGTCTTCTGGACTTTTGGGGATCTTGGGAGAGCAGGCTGGCAGGAGCTGGGCTTCCTTCTTTTTGGGACCCCTGTCTTCGCCCTGGCTTACCTGATTCTGCACAGGGATTTGGACTTGCTTGTCTTGGGCGACGACGTAGCCGAGACGTCTGGCATAAATCCGAGGCGGGCTAGGCTTATCGCCGTGATGGTGGCCGCTCTGGGCGCCGCGCTGGCAACTAGCTTTGTGGGGATACTGGCTTTTCTGTGCCTGCTGTCTCCGCATGTTGCAAGGCTTTTGATTGGTGGTAGGCATAAGTACCTGGTTTCTGGATCCATGCTTATAGGCGCCTTGATCCTTGTTTGGGCTGACGCCGTGTCGCGGACTGTTTTGTCGCCCGTCGTTTTGCCCGTGGGGATAACCTTGTCGTTGACGGGTGCACCTTTACTGATATATCTATTGACTAGGGGTGGCGGGGTTGGCGGCTATAAGGGTTAGAGGGGTCTCGGTTTACTTTGGAGGGTTCCAGGCGCTTAGGAGTGTGGAGCTTGAGGTTGGAGAGGGGGAGTTTCTCGCCGTTATAGGGCCTAACGGGAGTGGGAAGACTACTCTGCTTAGGACAATCGTCGGCGTGCTTAGGTCCAGGGTGGGGGCTGTATACATTGATGGGAAGGAGTTGCGGGAGTACAGCAGGCTGGAGCTGGCAAGAAGGCTGGGATATGTTCCTCAAGGTTTAGAGCGACAGAAGTTTCTCACGGTTCTCGAGTTCGTGTTGACTGGGAGGAGGCCGTATATTTCCTTCGACTATTCACGGGTCGACTACGAGAAAGCTATGGAGGCCCTCCGCAGGGTAAATGCCGAGCACTTGGCGGCGAGGACGCTAGATACACTTAGCGGTGGAGAGTTTCAGAGGGTAGTGATTGCGAGGGCTCTTGCAGGCGAGCCCGAGGTACTCGTACTGGACGAGCCTACGAGCAACTTGGATCCGAGGTTCCAGTTGGAGATAATGGATATGCTTAGGGGGCTCACGGGGGACAGAATAACTGTTGTTTCCAGCATGCATGACCTTACCCAGGCCTATAGGTACGCGGACAAAGTCGTGGCGCTCAAGGATGGACAGATCTATGCTATGGGCAGGCCGGAGGAGGTTCTCACGGAGGACAACCTGCAAAGGATCTACGGGGTGAAGGTTAAAGTTTTTCCAGAGCACAGGGCCATTATTCTAGACAATTCTCTATAGCATTTTCTGTTTTAAACAAGGATTTACGCATGTATTTATATGTGTTTCAGGGTAGAGTGCATGCCCTATATATCATCTTCATTTAAGAAAATGATTTAGCGATATATATATAGCGCGCTAACTAGCCGAACTATAGGAAGTGAGGGGGTATATCGATGAGAAAAGGGGGTCTATTAAATTACATTTTTTTGTTGATGATTTTCCTTGGCGTTCTTCTGGGCTTTTTGCCAACGATAATTTACTATGTTGTGTATTATCCGGGGCTTAAAAGTCTGCACGATTCTGATGTTTTTCTTTACTATGGTATAAGAGGAGAATTTGTTGTTAACAGGGTGTTTTATAAGGATGGTGTAGCCTATTTGATGAATTCTACTGTTCCGGCTAATTCTACTACTCCGATTGGTTTGGAATTTGGATATGGGACTGTTGTTCTTAGGCGGTTTAATGAGAGCTGTTTTAGGTATGAGTCTTACATTCCTTATTCCATTATTTTTTTGGGCGGCGGCATCGTTAATGGCACGGCTGTGAGTAGGGGGTTGGTTTGCAATGGTTCCTTGGTTTATCGCTTGTTGCTTCCCGAGGGACGTGAGCGCATTGTTTTTCCGGATCTGGATGTTAGGCTTAATGATACGCGTTTGTCTCCTGTAACCTTTGAGGTTTTGTGGGTTGTAAATAGACCCTTTTACCCCGTTGCGTATAATGTTCGTCTCGTGGGAAGAGAGGACTACGATTATTACCTTTATTACTGGGAGCTTGAGGATGGCAGGCTGTTGTTAGTTGGGCTTACCACTATTTATCATTCCCAGCGTGGTTGTGGTTCGTTTGTTGCTGATATGGAGTTGCTGAGGACATTGTTTTCTGGCGAGCCGCGGGTCAGGTCTTTGTTTAACGTGTCGACTGGCGATTATGTGCTTCGCCTTACTTTGGAGGATGATAATGTTCGTTTTGCTAATGATGTTGTGAGGAGGATTATTCTTGATAGCGTGTTTACGTTTTTCCCGTTGAATGTCGTATTGGTTGGTGCTGGGTTTGTGGGGTTGGTGCTTGTGCGTAGGAGGGTGATCAGGTGAGGGTTGAGGCTCGAGGCTTGTCGAGGTGGTTTGGAGGGGTCGGGGCGCTCCTGGACGTTGATTTTAGTGTTGAGGGTAGGAGGATAATTATTATGGGTCATAATGGGTCTGGTAAGAGCACTTTGTTGAGTATTCTGTATGGGGGGCTTTTTCCATCTTCTGGCAGGTTGCTTGTTGACGGCTATGAGCCTTACCGTGAGCGGGAGAGGGCTATTCGGGACATGACTATCGTCTTTGAGAGGCCGTATTTCGACGTGAATGCTCGGGTTCGTGACGTTTATGGGGTGTTGCGCGAGAACGGGGATGGGGATTGCTTAGAGTTTTTCTGGGATGTTGTGGGCGTTAAGGGGCTGGGATCCAAGCTTCTCCCCGACCTTTCTTCGGGACAGAAGCAACTGATCCAGTTGATGCAGGGGCTTTGTAGGGTGTCGAAGATAAAGGTTTTGGATGAGGCCTTTTCTCATCTTGACCCGGTAAATGTCGATGCTGTGGGTAGCTATATTGCGAGGGAGCTTAAGGCGGACGTTGTCTTGTCTACCCATGTACCAGAGGAGGCAGAGTGGCTGGGAGAGTACTTTATCGTTTTGAGGGATGGGCGTGTCGCGTGGCGTGGGACGCTTGAAGACCTTGCGAGGGAGAATATCTACGAGGTTTATGTGAGGGGGCATGTCCCGGAGGGACTCGAGGTTGTTGCCTCTCTGGGCTATGTGGCTCTTGTTAGGGCGTCTGAGGATGTGCTTTTTGAGCTTAACAGCCGGGGCCTCATTAGGGGGTTTAGGAAGGCTGGGGTGAGGGTTTACTATGCTGGGAGGGCTTAGGGTAGCCGTTAAGTGGTATTTTAGGGGCTTGTTTTTGCCGAGTATTCTTGTCCCAATGTTCCTGCTGATGCTGTTGTTCTATGGCCTCCTTTATGGGTACTCGTTGGGGCTTGGGGACTCAGGGGAAAGATTTAGGGTTGTGTATTTAATTGTTGTCCTTGCCTCGGTGCTTCTTAACCCTCTTTTTCTTGCGTCAGCTGTGGCTCATGTGGCTAGGACCCGGGATATGACGGTGTTCGAAGTGTCCATGCTTGGTTGTTGGGTCTGCATCGCCGTGGCTAGGCTGGCGGCTCTGCTATTCTACTTGGCGCCGTACATGTTGTTCCAGGTTGTTGCTTTGTGGCTCTTTGTTCGAGGTGTGGGGGCTGTGGGCCTGGAGGTTGGGCTTCTTCTTGGGCTGTCTCTGCTTTTTTATGGAGGGATAGCTATTGTCTTGTCGCTTGGAGGTAGCAGGGTTGTGGCCGTGGTGGGATCCTCGATGTTGACGTTTTTGTTGCCTACATCTGTCCTGATACTTGTAGGGTCGCTGACGATGTATAGGGTGTCTAGCCTAGATGTGTTTACGTCTGCTGTTCTCTACTTGTTTAATGCTCCACTGAGCTATGTTGCTTCTTATCTGTATGGGTTCCGAATGGCGCTTTCTTGGACGCAGGGGGCGCTTCTACTTGTCCTCGTAGATGTTTTAGTTTTTGCCATGTATGTTTACGTGTTTTCGAGGAAGCAGGAACTGAAAATATAGAAGCATAATTTAATTTATTAACTTCGGGTCTTTGATGCATATTAATTGTTTGGATAATACTCCTGCCATCATTATACTTATTTATTTCGTAGCATTGGGACACTGTTTATTTTGTATTCTGTATTTTATCTTTAGGTATATTGGCTCATGCAAGGTGAAGATTTTTCAGGGTTCAGGTCGAATGCTCGGGCTATTCTCAATAGAAGGAGTCGCGTGCTGAAACTCTTTTCCTGGTCTTTAGAGCAATACGGCACAGGATGCCATAGCCACAGTATGGACAATGGTGACTAGTTCTGGGACTGTGGTGTACTCTAGAGAGAAAGGCGGCTCAGATTTTAGGCTCTTCATCACTTTTCATCCGGCTAGGAGTCATCACTGCAATAAATGTTAAAAATGCTTGTGGTTAATTGTTTTTTGGTATGCCTATTCCGTCGCCGGAGGAGCTTCGGCTGTTGAGGATTCGTGCTGGTCTTACCCAGGCGGAGCTGGCTGAGAGGGCTGGTGTGAGTCAGAGCTTGATTGCTAGGATTGAGTCTGGGAAGGTTAATCCTAGGGTGTCGACTCTTGTTAGGATTTATCAGGCGCTCGAGGAGTTTATGGAGGAGGAGTTGACGGCGTGTGAGGTTATGAGTAGCCCTGTTGTGTATGTTTTGCCTTCCGCGTCTCTGTTGGAGGTTGCCAGGCTTATGTGGGAGAAGGGGTTTAGCCAGTTGCCTGTGCTGGACGAGGAGGGATCCGAGAACTTGGGGACTGTTTTTGATGATGATGTTTTGAGGGCGTTTATTCGTGAGAATGCCCGGGCGTCTATGCTTACCGCTGCGGACGTGATGTCGGACCCGTTGCCGATTGTGTCTTGCTCTACGAAGGTTAGGAGTGTTGCGAGGATGCTTGGTAGGGGCTTGCCGGCTGTGCTAGTGGAGGACGAGATGAAGATTGTGGGGATTATTACTAAGAGTGACATTGCGAAGCTTCTCCTGCATTCGAAGTCACAGCAGTAGCTATTAGCGCGCGCTGATTCTGAATAGTGGATCGAGCTACTATACTATGAAGGTCGATAACAAGCTTCGGAACCCAGAAACATAGTTATAGTATTAGGGAGCTTGAGGAGAACGTGGAGTTAGCGGAGAGGGGGACTATGCATCTAGCGTGCACCTACGTGAGTCCATGTGAGGATCATAAAAGGTGGAAAAGTTTTCCTGATAAGCTATGAATGCCATGCAAGAATTGCAATAAATTGCAAGGAAAAAGCCCTTAAACGCATAGAATGGTGATAACTATGACCTGCATCATAATAATAATCTTTGGAATAGCCATTTGCTTGGACTAAACAAAAAACATTAAGGGTTGCTAAAAAATAAAAATATCTTTTCGTCTTTCGTTATTATTAGGGATGAATATGATTAACGGTGAGATGGCCGGGGATGCTTGGGGATCTAAAGATACAGGTGTGCCTAGGGGCTTTTCTGTGGAGGTTGTTTGTACGGTTAACCAAGACATGTGTGAATCTTTGAAGAGAGATTTTTCCGAGATGATTCAGAGACTTTGTAACTATGGGTTGTGCTTGAAAAAAGTAATTTTATTTGTGAAGAAACCTAGTGATCGAACAACGATCCAGTTGCATGCTTTTGATTTTGCTACAATCGACGCTTTTGGGGTATTCTTAGTAGATAGGGAGAAGCCGTTCGAACTCGTCTCAGCTCTTAGTGCCATCTTATCGTCATATCTTTATTCATCGGGGATTCTTCAGGGCTGTCCCCGCTGGGTGATTGAGGGTTTCTCGCTGTACTACGCGTTGAAGGCCTATGCTGAGGTGGATGCTGAATCCGCACTTACAGTTGAGAAACGTTTCATGGAAGAGGCTAAGAAGTCTGGCGCGGATGTTGATGCATTGGGGTCGTGGAGATACAAGGAGCACCCCGTTCTGAAAGCTCTATCAAATGTTCTTCAAGAGAAAGCTTACAGAGTCCTTCAGGCATTTTACACGACTGACTCTGAGAGGGATGACAGCTCAGTCGCTAGTTTTAGGGCTCTATCCTACATGGTGGTTAGGAAGGCGTTGGAGTCGTTGGGTTCCAGCGTTGGGGCTGGAGAGGCGTTAAAACTTCTAGCGTCTTTTGGTGATGGGTGTTCTGCGAAGGTTTTAGAGCTGAGTGGGTCTAGTGTTTAGGGTGCGGGGCTTGGATAAGGGAGTGACATTTAGAGATGTGTATAAATACGTGGTGCACGGCGCCACCTTTGAAACTGATGAGAAAGGTGCATACGTTCTCTTGGGCCCCAATGGAAGCGGAAAGACAACTATTTTGAGGCTTGCCGCTGGTGTCTTGAAGCCTGAGAAGGGAATAATACTTGTAGGCGGGAGGGATCCTTACAGGGATCACTTTGCTAAGGGCAGGATAACGTATGTGTCCAATACTGTGTTGGCAGACACATTTGAGACGTGTGGGAGCTACTTGAGTTTTTATCTTCAGACAACGCCGAGGGGCATGAAGGGGGTTTTGAAAGAGGCAGTTTCGTACTTTGGGCTTGAGGGGATGCTAGGGCAACCAGTGTTTAAACTGAGTGCAGGTCAGAGGAAGAGGCTTGAGTTGTCAAAGTTGCTTCTTAGGAAAGCCCCATATATATTTGTTGACGAGCCTACGGCTAACCTAGACAGTGATGGGAGGCGAAAAGCCATAGAACTCATTAAGAGGCTTTCTGGAAGCTCGCTTGTTCTATTGGCTACTCACGAGCTCGACACGGTGGATGAGTTGGAGGCAGATGTAATAGTTGTGAAGGAGGGGGTCGTTGAGAACATTTACAGTTATGAACAGTATGTAAAGTTGTCGGACAAGTTGCAAGGAGGCTACCTGTTAGTCGCTAAGGTTTCGTGGAAGCCAAAGGCCGGGAATCCAAGGGATTTCCTTAAGAGGTATGGCTCCAAAGTGGAAATCCGAAGGTTGGAGGTCGACGCAACGGCATTGCTTCGGAGCATGGGGATAGACTTGGGCGACCTCGGGGAAAACCCTAGCGTATCTGTGGTCTGGATAGATGTTGATTCTTCGGAGATGCCTGCTGGAACCGTTTTTAAGGCTCCTGAGGGTCTCACGATGCCTGTGAACCTGGAGCTAGTTGTTTTTGACAGGGCTACTGTTTCCAAGCTCGTAGAGGACTTGATGGATAAGGGCGAGGTTGAGGACTTGAGGATTACTAGGGTCGCTGGGTGAAGTGGGATGGGGTTGCGTGACTACCTTGAGGTATCGTGGGCGTTGGTGTCCTACGAGTTTAGGGGGCTCTTCAAGAGGAGGGTGGAGTTTTTGTTGTCGCCTATGCTTTCATGGGCTATAGCCATGTTGATTACCCCTCTTGGGCTGAAACTTTATGGGTCTTCTATAGGGTTAGAGAAGGTCGTTGTTACGGGCATGATTATTCAGGGAACAATAAGTGGGGCAGCGATAGCTCCATTCTACTTTTTGGTTGAAATAAGCTTGGAGTCTGTCGATAAATTGATGCAGGTTCCCTTGCCGAGATGGGTCGTGCTTCTGTATAGGCTTCTCGTGTCGGCCACAGCTGGGCTGTTTGTCTCTTTGTTCGTATGGTTGCTTGCGCTCCCATACTTGGGCTTTTCTCTGGCATCCTTACTATCGGTTGTCATTGCATCGTATGTGGCCTCGCTTGGCATTTTTAGGCTGGTGTCTCTGGCCGGCTACAAAGTGAAGAATATTCAGAGGCTCTCGATTGTTGCAACGCTTTCAAGCGCGGTTCTATCGTATCTGAGCCCCCTATATTTTCCTCTAGAGGTTTTGCCTGGGTATTTAAGGGTTGCAGTTATGCTTAACCCTCCTTCTCTGGCAGTAGAGCTTGTGAGGAGGGCTATTATATCGGGTGTACTTGATGCTGGCACTTTTGCCTTGATGCTTTTGGTTAACTTGGCGTGGTTCCTGGCGGGCTTTGTTGCGGTGGTGAATAAGCTGGATAATAGATAGCCCTGGTACAGCTTGCTAGACTGGTTGGAGGTATTTTTGGGGCTGTAGTAGCCATTGCCAGAGCGGGATGTATGTTATTTTTAGGTCGCCTTGTTGTTCCTGGGCTTTGAGGTCCCAGGTTATTACTAGTGCACGGGTTGTTTGGAGTTCTTTGGATGCCTTTATGAGTGCGGCTTTTTCTCTCGGCTTTA
>Ga0209739_100589_pt1 | contig 14449 bp, 26 predicted proteins | sample JossMetagenome_2_FD_184729 | JGI IMG/M metagenome (GOLD analysis project Ga0209739, IMG submission 184729) | Hot spring sediment microbial communities from Joseph's Coat, Yellowstone National Park, USA - JC3_ASED (SPAdes) (version 3) | ecosystem: Environmental > Aquatic > Thermal springs > Hot...
CTTATAAAGGTTTCGGTCTTAAGAAAACGCTTTGAGAATTGTAAAGAAAAAATGAAACAATGTTTTCAATCTTGAGAAAAAGCCGAGGAAAAAATAAAAAACAAGGGAAAAAGCGGGAAAAAAAGACTAATTAGTCGTCATCATCATTTGTACAGTTTTCAAGCTTTTTGACTTGTTTTAGTATAAACGGCGTTAATCTCACTATTGACTCTTCAAGCTCTCTAATAATTGTTTTCTTTAGTTGTTCATCACTCGTTATTTTATTGTACAATTCCACAATGCCCTCGCTCGGCTGGAATTCAATCGCCATTATTGGATCATAAAGCATCTCTGGGTTCAATAGTTTGAATTTAATCGCTGAACCCTCTTTTTCAATCTCAACTTTCCCCACTATTTTGCCTTCAGTAATCGCCTTGTACATTTTTAGAAGTCCCTCAACTCTCTTTACTAGCATTTCAATCTCAAGCTTCTCTATTTTCTCGACTTTTTCCTTTTCGCTCACTTTACTCACCCCACCTTATAATTTAGCGACAGAGGTTTATAAAGGTTTCGGTCTTAAGAAAACGCTTTGAGAATTGTAAAGAAAAAATGAAACAATGTTTTCGGTCTTGGGATTTTGATAGACTCGACAAGCTTTAAAAACGTCTTTACACGAGATATTAAACGGGTGAGGTAGATGTTGAGAGAGTTCAGGGCGAGGTATGCCACGAAACTGTTTGAATTGAAAAAGAAGCTAATTGAGAAATACCCAGATAAACGGGATAGGGTTGAAAACCTCATAGACCTTATAATGGTGAAGCTGGAGAGATTGCGGAGATACGATCTAGCAGACTACTTGTTCACACTCTATCACGCTGTTAAAGAGTTTCCTGAACTCGAAGAAATAATACCGTCCAGCGAGGAAATTGAATCTCTGCTAAACAAAGAGAATCAAACAGAGTAAGCGAGGGTTGAACCCGTAAAAAACTTTTTTATTTTTTAACCTTAACCAGCTTTTTCAAATTTTCTACGTCTTTATCCGAGACTGCGACGATTACGTAGTGTTTCGCTTTCACCACATTTATGATCACAGCGTTATTTACGCCACGAGAGTATGCTGTGAGCCTAGCGAGCAGATCCCTTTTCTCCAGCACATCGAGGTTTTTAACCAGCCTCTCCCAGTCCGCCATCCTAGGTGCTTTCGCGCTGTTCATCGCGAGAGTGTACACGAGGTTTAGATCGAGTAAATCATCGTAGTCGTATGGTGTATAATGCGAGTTCATGAAGAAGTTGTATATCACGGGGAATGCGTTAGATGCTTCAATAGTGTACACGTTTATCTTCTCCAGCTCTTGAGCCAGGGATTGGTCTATGGATGCTATCTCGTTGAGGTAGCTCAAGGCAGACCACCTACACCCCATACTTTCCGTATAGAATCTTATATATCGTGTCGTCATCCACGAGGGTGCCGAGGTCGCTCACGATTATCCATAAATGCTTTTTATTCATATCGTACACGTAGGTGAACTTGAGCTTAACGTATTGGTCGAACTTCCTGAATTTCTTGATTACTGAATAACCCAGCTTCTCGCTATCGCCAACGCCTATCATACCGCTCATAGCCTCAAACTCTCTCAGACGCCTCGACACCTCTTGATACTTCTCCAGCCTCGGCACCATCGAGGGCTTCACGTAGTAGATGCCCGAGCCTGGCACCACCTCACGCCCGAGGTAGTAGCCCATAAGGAGTATTTCGACCTTGATCGGGACTAGCATTACAGATATCCCCGATATGAATCACGTTTTCAAGCTATATAAACCTTTGTTCATAGAGAATAAACAGGTGATCCGTTTAACATGCTGAAGGACGACTATCTCGGGCTGAGGATTGAGGCGGATGTGAAGAGGATGCTTTACGAGAAGTGTATGGAAAAAAACAAGGGTTTAAGCGAGTGTGTCAGGTGGTTGATTCTCCAGTTTCTCCAGTCGAAGTAATGGGGTTTGTCTCAACGGCTTCAGGGAACAGTATGCTCGCTACAATAGGCTTGTACTTGGCAAGCTCGGGATTCTTGCCCATGAAGTAGTCTGCTACAACGTACAGCAACGCCCTGACACGTGGATCGTCCAGCAGGCTCTTCTTCAGCTCTTTAACCGTCTCCTTAGCGACCTCTTGAGGCTGTAGAGCGGGCTGGGACACCAATTTGCTCTCCAGGCTTTCAACAAGCCTCTCCAGCCTCTCTATCAACGCCTGGTTGGTCTTCTGTAACTCAGCATACGCCTCTAGTGTTTCCTTCAAGGCTTCCTCTTTAGCAGACTTGTAGAGAGTCGCATACTTTGACCCTTCAGCTTCAGTCATCCAGCTCAAGTACTTTCTGTGTAGAAATTCAAGTATCTTCACTACATCCGAGCCACTCATCTGCTCAAGCTCTTTAGGGATATCCGTTATCTCCCTACCCCTCCTCCTCTTCCTTGTCTCTGTTACTATCTCTTGCTCAAGGTTTTGTATCTGGGATTCATCTATCTCCAACCTCACCACCCTACGCTAGTTTACGACTTGTAAACTAATAAATGCTTACACGTATTGTTTACGCTTGTTTAACACAGAGTTATAAGCTCTCAATACAGTTAAAAAAACCAGGTGAGGGAAGTGAGTGAGAGACTCAGATCCAAGGTAGTCGATCTAGCCATAGATGGTGCGGGACTGTACATCGGTCAGAAGCTAGCAGAGTACCTTAGACCACACGTTGTAAAACAAGCGAGGCAGTACAGTGACGCAGTAGTGAAGATACTAGCGAGCATGGCTGACATAGTTGTCCCCAGAGTCGGCGAGATGCCTTACATTGGCAACTGGCTGGAGCTGTGGGGTAAGGACGGTGTGAGAGACGTTATCAGGAACGTGGTCGATAAGCCACCGTTCTGCCTCGCCGACGACGCTAGCACGATCCATTGCTACAACTTCGACACCACGAGCGTTACAGTAAAGATCGACGGTCAAGCCCCATCCCAAGCCCCAACAATCAGCGGTACAGCCGACGACTTCACAATAAAACTAGCCTCCCCGCTATCCAGCGGAGCACACGATTTAATTGTGGCAGGAAACAGGATCGCCTTCAGCGGTAAGATCTACGTGTAAGGTGGTGTGAATGCCCAGGCACATCCCGCTGTTCGGTAAGACGTTCATAGTGAAAAAGAACCCTTGGAGACACCCGAAGCTCTACAAGCTATTCGAGAAGGGACTCCTGAAGAGGGAGCCAGACCCCTGGATCCTGGCGACCCCACCGCCCTGGTTCTTTGACAAGAAAGCCCTGAGCACAGCACAGCTAGAACAGATACTCAAGTTCTCCAGGGTAGCACACGCCACAAAGGGGAAGAGCCTAGAGGAGAGGATAACAACGATAAAGAAAGAGGCAATCGGGAAGATAGTAACAGCACCGAAGCCGAGAGCCGAACTGCCTAGACTGCCCACGATCGTGAGCATCGCACAGAGCAAGGGAGTCCCAGTACCCGCAGAGCTACAAGAAGCTCTCCAGAAAATAGCACAAGCCAAGCAGGCAACAGCTGGAGCAGGCGGGAAGATAGCCACCTAAACCTAACGTAAGATCCAATTTATTTTTTTACCATTTTATCCCATAAATAAACCTCGTGGTGTGAGAGGTTGAAGATTACACCGATAGTAGTGATGAACTTTGCCAAGTGGCTTCAGGAGAAGCTTAAGGAGGGATTTGACCCCGCAGTACTCGGGATTGATTTTCGGAAGCCTGAAACCATTCAGAAGTATCTTGAGGAAAACTGTGCCGACCTCACTTACAACGAGTGTAAAATGATTACTGAGAAGAAGTTTAAGCCAGCTATGAAGCAGGAGCACGAGTACGATCCAGAGTATGCGGTATATGTTGTCAAAGCACAATTCGAGGAGTACTTTGGGACTGATAAGGTCTCTATTGCCTTCAAGAAGATGTTGATGTCTCACCCAGAGATCGAGCATTTCCCCCCAGAGGAGCGGGCTAGAGTTGAGGGCATGGATCTACTCTTAGAGTATGCGAGGCTCAAGTATCAATGTTCAGATTTCGACGTGAGAGACATTATCTCCATGATCAACATATACGGGATTAGTGTACAGCCAATTCAACCAGGGACGCTCGAATCGTTTTACGAACAAATGAAGTCGTATTTCGGGTACATTGATGCGAGGAGCATTGACGACCTTGTAGCACCCTTCACGAAGCTGTATGTTGCTTACGAGACAAAGTTTATCCCAACAGCCTTCGTGTGTGTAAGAGGCTTCAACCTTATAAACGTGCCGATCGGGACTATTCTCACGACTAACAGTTACGACGGCGTTGTAGTGATCAACGCCGAAAAGGCTTACATCGGGATCATCCTATAACACGGGTTTTAAGCCCGCTTTTAACCAGGCAGACGCTTATAAGCCCTGTTTACGATTTATACTAACGGTTGATTGGGATGCCTCGTAGGAGACCATCCGAGATAGTGGTGAGGCAGAAGAGCGACAGCACGAGGACGCAGATTGTTTCATTCAGGCTTACAAACGAGGAATACGAGTTTCTAAGGGTTTTAGCAGAGCAGAATGGTATGAGTCCGCACGAGCTTGTGAGGAGATTGACGAGGGCTTACCTGAAGAGCAAGGGCTTGAACACCGTGCTGGCACGAGCTGGTGAAAGATGAAGACGATTAAGGTAGAGGACGACGCTTATACACTCCTAGAGGAGCTTAGCAAGAAGACGGGTCAGAGCGTTAAAGACCTAGCGACAAAAGCAATAAAGGTTTACTACACGGGGATGGAGGAATCGCCAGCTGACAAAGAGGTCGATGAGATCAAGGAGAAGCTCGTAGTCCTGAAGTACCCAGGCAAGTGTATGAAGTGCGGGAGACAGCTGAACCCTGGGGACTGGGCTTTCTGGGGATACTACAAGTTCAGCGACGGCTCTAAGAAGCCTTTCCTCTACTGCGTGGACTGCTACCTTGAGTCATATACAACGGATAAAGCCCTAGCGAGGCTTTACGTTAAGAAGAGGGAGCTTGAGAAGACGATAGCGGGCTTGAAGCAGGAAGCGAATAGATTAACCGAAGAGATATTAAGTATCAAGAAATACGAGGAAGTGCTCTATAAACTACAAGACATTATAAACACATTGAAAGACCTCCAGCAACGCGTAGCGACTGGCAGAGCACAGCATGCTGACGTGAACATTGTATCAAAACTGATAAACGAGGCAGAGAGGCTTATGAGGGACGTTATAGACTTCGAGTTCTTTGTTAAGAGGAAGGCGGGCGAGAAGGCGAGGCAGGCACAACAGTCGAGCTACGGTAAGCCAGGGTTCAAGAAGCCCATGTAAATTGAGCCGAAAAGGTTTTTTTCCGAGACAATTCATTTGGACTCTTTGACATACTGTAAAACTCATGTTTAAAAGTCTAAACCATGCTATACTTAATTGGTGAGTGTATTGAAAAAGGAGCTACCGACCGAACTAGTCTCTTGTTCAGCAGACATATGTGTCCAGCTCAACAACATATATCAAAACGCAGACATCGACAACAAGCTGTTTCTATCAAACCTCACGGAGCTGATTAGGAAAAACTTCAAGATGCCAGCCGAGGATCTAGCATCACAGCTCAACATAGGGAGATCCACGCTGTTTTACAGGCTTCAAACCCTCGGGATAAAGTTCAACGACTTGAAAGAGGCTCTAAAGCTGGAAGCCGAGGAGAAGTTTAAGAGGAAGCTTGAGAGAAGAGAGGTGATGAGGCTACCGCCCAAGGACTACGCAGAGTTCTTGAAGCGAGACATAGTTCAAAAGGTCATAAAGGCTATGAGCCTACAGACATCAAAAGGACATATGAACAGAGTCTTGAGGAAATGGTATGACTTATGCCGTACATTCGGACTTAGCCCAGAGGACTTGACGACGAGACCACCAGAGGAGATACAGAAGTACGTCATGGACTATATAAGCGACAGAGCAATGGAGGGACGAGACATAAATTGGCTGATAAGCATATTCCAGACACTCCAGAAGTGGCTTCAAGCACCCCTCTTACCGCCTGGTGTAACACAGAAGGAGTACAAGGGTAAGTACCAGCAGGCACAGATACCCTTTGAAGTGAGGAACCTAGTTGTAAAAGACCTCATAGACAAGTACAAGGAGACCAAGAACACAATCTACATAAGAGCTATACAAGCTATGGCTCTACTCTACTACACGGGTTCAAGGAGGCAAGCCCTACTAAACTATCAGAAATCCGATGTGATCGAGGTGGGAGACCCAGATATGATAGAAGCATTTGGAGAGAGCAAGTTCAGGATAATAGCGACGTTGGAGAAGCGAGGCTTGAGATGGAACAAGCTGATACCCTACTCTTACGATAAGATAATCCCAGCCGTGCCTTTCATGCCCAGCGAGCTGTCGAAGATTGGGAGAATAATCTATGAGGAGCTACTCAAGTACTTTGACAAGTATAATGAAGACACGAAAAGATACCTCAGGTTGAAGAAATACTACCATGTATGGAGGCATACAGCAACAAGGGAATGGCTCGCAGGACTGAGATACAACAGGTATTTAGTCGCTAAGATCCTTGGATGGATTAAAGACAGCAACCTCGTGATCTACGGAGACTTCGACCTACTAGCATTGCTGAAGGTTAGAGCCGAGAAACACAAGATAAAGTTTATATCGGACGAGCTATACCACGAGCTTCTGAGGATAGTTGAACGGATGTAAGCGTTTAACATACCTATTTTAATCTGTAAAACCATTTTTTTCTCAAGGCAGGTGAAACAGCCTTGAGCACTCAACAGACTAGGGGAGCTATGGCGAACCCGAGCCTGGAGACCGCATTCATTGAAAACCAGGTAATTGACTTAACGATATCCCAGTACCCGAGATTGTACATCACCAGGAACTCAACCGCTCCAGCGGACGAGACTATACAGTACGCTATCGCAGACAACAACGGTTACATAGTAACTGATACAGGTCAGACGACTTTCCCAGCCTCTAGTACAACGCTAATAATATACATCGCCGACTTCATTAGGCAACAGTTCCAGCTGAAGGAGTTACCGCCGGGCTTCTACTTTGTGCTCGTAAAGAACGTTACAAATAACCAGGGCTGGGCACTACCAGTAATCGTAGCCTCCTCGACGTTCACCTCGCCTTTCTACGGAGACCCGAACCTCCAGTACTACACGGTTTTCGACAAGTACTATGGTCTATACACGCATATCACAAGTAAAGCCATATCCCTCCCAGCTGACAGCAGGTATGAGATCTACGCCTACTTTAAAAAGGGGAAGTATGGGAGGCTTGTTAAAATTGACAACCTTGGGCGGATTCTTTTAGACACGGGATACCACCACCATGTTATCCTGAGCCTTGAGCTGAACTTCAACAGCTTAACCGACTTCGCCACGCACATGTTCACCCACAGCTACGGTCTAACCCCGAAGATAGCACAGCAGACACTACAAGCAATACTCACGGGAGACCCGATTGAAGCCATAACGCTACTAAGACCATTCTACATGTACACGTGGATCGGCACAGTCCTTGACTACGACTTTATCGTGGACACCGTGAACAACATATACAAGATAATTGTGAGGAGTGCGATATACCTCGGTGAATTCGATTGGTGGAAGGTACTGAAGATAGGGGCAATAGGATGCGTCGCAGGAGTAGCGGGAGCAGTAGTAGCCACAGTCGCCTCTGCTGGCGCCCTATCATTCACTCTACCGCTGGCGTTCGGAGCATGTTCAGCGGGAGCAATAGCAGGCTTAGGTGTAGGAGTGATAGCAGGAGTCGACATGTCTCCTAGCACGCCACCACAGACTATAATAAACTACACTAATATTATCGAGCAGAAGGGTAATGAAGGCAAGAAAAAGAACGAAAACTACTATAATGATGCCGTGAGCCTACTCCAGCAATGGCTCCAGCAGGGTAAGATAACACAGGACGACTACAACCAAATGATGAGCATACTTAACAATTGGAAGACGACGATAAACCAGACAATAGACGATATCGTGAGCACAGCAAAAACAGCTATTGAGGCAGGGTACGAGGCTGGGAAAGAAGAGGGAAGGAAGGAAGCCACGATGTGGATAGCACTAGCAGGTGTTGGAGGTTTTGCTCTAGGAGTAATAGTAGGGAAGCATTAGCGAGGTGAACCGTGTTGGAGGAATCAACTCTAATCAAGTTCACGGCAATAGTGATGCTAGGATTGATAGAGATAGTGAACTTATTCACATTTCAATACGATGGAGCAATCTTAGTGTCGATAGCAAGCATAATAGCGGGTATAGCAGGATATCAAATTGGGTACACGAAGGGAGTGAGCAGAAGGAGGGATCGGAGTGCCAGTTAATGTTACACAGAACACGGGTAAGGTAGTAGAGGTTTCAGCAACAGTATCACCAGATCCAATACTTATAAAGGAATATCATTACAAGGATCCAATGGGCTTAGACAGATACGTGTATGACGCAGAGTTCAATCTCACAATACAGTTCAAGAGGACTGATATAAACATTATCAACTCAAGGATGGCGTTCACACTCTATTTTAATGTAGGAGCAAAGTACTACTACATAACGATCAACGATCAAGTGTACGATGGATCAAAGATAGTGTTCCCGTTTTTAGGAAGCGACTATATCACTGTTAAAGTGTACGCCCATCTGAGGAGCGACGCTTACCTGAAGCCACAGGCAGTAAACCCGATAGGCTTCGGCACAGTATCCAAGGAGATACAATACTCGGGTTCATCAACATGGATCGGGGACGGCTACTTCACATCAATCATAGACGTTACGGTACAGAGGGTTGAAGGCGAGCCACCACCCTTCACGACCAACCCGCCCAGCATAAGCCTTGTTTCATGGAGTATATCGGGTACAAGCCTCACTACAACATTCAGCAACAGCGGGGGAGCGGGATACGTAGTTTTCTCGATATACGACTCATCGAACAACCCGCTGGCGACGTGGACTGAGTCAATACCAGGCAACACCTCGTCCTACACGATTGCGAAAGACCTAGGCTTTTTACAACCAGGAGTTCAGTACCACCTTATCATAACCGACCAGTACACCCGCAACACACTCCTAGATGTATGGTTCACACTCCAGCCACCAACCCCACCCAACATAACACTCTCGAAATACGAGCTATTCGACTACATAGACCCAGACACAAACCAGCCCTACAAGCTGATAAACCTCTACTTCAACAACACGGGGGGAGCAGGCAGAGTGGTCGCACTATACGCCAACCCAGTCTCCCCAGGCGTGTGTAAGGATACATTCGACAACACTGTGAGCGTGGTGTCGAGCAAGGTAATATACGTGCCCGCAAACGTATCGGACTACAAGGTCAGCCTCAACACCATTGGGATACCCAACCAAGAGTACTGCCTCTACGTAATGAACCTCATTGACTCGCAAGTTGGATCACAGATAGCGGTTATAGACGTGCCACCAGCGAGCACGACGGGACAAACGGCTCCACCGCCACCACCTCCTTCAACAGGCGAGATACCAGGATCGCCGATAGGCTCGCAAATACCCTTACCATTCATGCCTAAAATGCCTAGCCCGCAAACGCTAGTACTGCTGGGAGGCTTAGCAATACTAGCAATATACCTCCTTACCTCACGTAAGAAATAGTTTTTTCCCCAACCCTCATACCCCATCTCAGCATATTTTTATAACCCTTTTTCACAAACAGAATATTGAGGTGGGATAGATGGGAGCACTCTTAGACGCAGTTAGAAAACTCATAAACATACTCCAACAGCTACTCTCGAAGAAATGCGAGTGTCTAAGCCCAGACGACTACAACGCTCTCGTGAACCAGTTGAACCAGATAATAAGCCAGCTCCAGCAATGGTTAAACTTGGCTGAATCAGGGGTTGTAGGCGAGGAAGTTGAGTCTAAAGAAACTGGTTGATCGGGTTCAGGAACTCGTTAATAAACTGTACAACTACTATGTACCCCCGTTCAAAGTACAGAGGATTAAGCTGAGCGAGAGCGAGCTTCAGAGCGTTATCAACGATATTTACAGCAAGTCGAGACCAGCGGGATGGCTTAGGTTAGACGGGGATTACTACACGACAGACCCGCAGACGTTCATCAATATAATCAAATGGGATTGGACTGACACGAGGAAGTACGTATTGGATACATTCGACTGCGACAAGTTCGCAATGTACTTCAAAGCAAGGATAGCAATAGACTTCGGTATAAACTCGATAGGGGTAATACTCGATTACTCCGCTGGACACGCATACAACCTACTCATCATCAAGGAACCCCAGGGAGTCAAATGGTACCTCTACGAGCCACAGAACGACGCGGTTTTCACATTCGACTCAAGAGACAAAAGACTCTACAGGATGGATCCAGGCTCATGGTACTTGATCATGTGATAAAAGTTTATTAATGCTAAACAGCTGAACTATAATATGTGGTGTGCTATGGGAAGCAAAGATTTCATTATAGGAGCCTTAGGAGGAGCGTTAGCGGGATTAACGGTATCGCAAGCAACTGAGAAAAACCGTTATTCAAGGATAGAGCAAAAACTTGATGAGATCGCATTGAACATATCGAAGCTGAACACCCTGTCAGACATACTACAAGCTATTCGGGATATGTCAAAATCAATGCGAGCGAAACCAGTAATAGACTTCTTAAATGGTTATAAGGAAATATTTATACCCGCCTCCAGTCCTCCTGATGCGGTCTTCATCGAAGAAATAGCGAGCGAGAAGGGGAACATCCAGCCAAAATTTTTAATGGTTATATTGAGCGACTGGCTGAGAGCCGAAGTACATGCTATCATAAACGATCAAGACTTGATGCTGGCAAGTGATCTTTACGCTCCAATAACGCTTATAGATGTTGAATGGATGTATGGGGTCGTGGAGGCTTCCAAACTAGTGTTCAAAGTTTACAACATGTATAGCGTGAATCAAGCAGGACAAGCTACGATTGTGTACTACGGGTCAGTAGTCCCCCCAGGGTGATAAACATGTCAGACCAGGCAAACCCCAAGAGAGAATTGAAACAGGGTAAATTTGGATTATTCGTAGGCTCAAGACACATGATACCATTCGAGAATGCTCTACTCTTCGCAGAAGACGATGAGGGCTATGTCCGACCAGTATGTGTCGATAGGGTAGGCGACCTTTGTAACGCACTAATTGTTCATTCACTCAATTATTTGGATATTACCAATCCAGTATCACACATATACGAGCAAGATCTGCCTGGGGGTGGCTCCGTAACCATTGATCTCAACTTATTGGATTATACTGGATTCCGCTATTATCGTACAATAGCTGTTGTTGTAGTATTAACATACGGCATTAATGCCACCGACGGGGTCAGGGTTAGGATGTTGTGGGGCTTTGGCATAGACAATTATGACAGCCCTGAGGAAGCTGACAACATGGGGAGGTACTACGACCTGACTTTCGCACCAGGTGCTAAAAGGAGAGCGACGATAATATTCCCTGTGTTGAGTTATATGGGTCAGTTGATGATAACCAACAAGGATCCAGTAAATGCTCATAGATTACATCAAGTCGCAACGTACTTCATAACGTGAAACAACAGTTTTTTTCTCACGCAGGCGTTCACTCTACCACGAGATTATTTTTGGGAGGATAACAGGTTTTTAACGTCTTGTGAAAATATATTATACTGGTGATGAATAATGAGCATCATTACAGAGTTGTTCAGGATGAGATATGTTATAGATGACAAGAAAAAAGAGGTAACGGGTTACTTAAATGGGGAAATGGTGTTCACGATAAAATTCTACAATGACAGGTACTTCAGGATGCTCAAGGATATGCTTGAAAAAATGAGCCTCACGGGGTAGGTTACAAGTGTTCAAGAACACGGCTCTTTTTATCATAGTGTTATTCAACGTTATATCGGCTGTTGTAAGTGTGATGCTCATATACGACAATCACTTACCCGAGTCCATCATCATGACAGTCGTAACACTCTTATTCGACTCAACTATGATTCAAATCGACGAGGATACGATGATATCGATAATGATAATGTACATCCTAGTGTTCATATTGACAGCGGGGATATACATCTACTTGAACTTCAAGAATATTCTAGAGTACATGTACAGCTCTATCAAGAGCCTCACACGGTAATGTGAGTTAAGTTTTTATTTTACCCCCCTTCAACATATACTTGTGAGTCCTATGAGCCAGACCGAACCCCGCCTAGAAGACCTTGTCGGAGCCTCATACTCTCTCGATAAAAAATACTGCAACACCCTTGTACTAGAAGACATGGACATCGTGTTGATAGACCAGAGAACAGGCAGGATAGTCGAGCCTGATAAGACCGAGGTTATCAGGAAGAGGAGGAAGACTGTTGTACAGAAGACTTATTGTAGTGATAACAGCGAGATGCTGAAGAGGATAGACAGCATTATCATAAGAAAAGACGGGTACGTACAGCTATCAATAAGCAACCAGAAAATCAAAGAGGAACTCACACAGGTACTCAAAGGCAAGACGGTTACTTGGGATACCAGGGATAAGTGGTTCAAACTACTGAGCACCTACTACGAGCTACTCGTGAAGCTGGGTAATGGGGATGGACAAGCGTAACCTAATCGACTACATTGCTTTAATCATTGACATAGTTGAGGACGCATACGAGTTAGCGAGCAATATGTATGTTAAAACACGCCTTAACGACGCTATAACCCTACTCTACGACCTTAAGCACAAGATAGACTTCGAGGAGGCGTCTTAAGATTGGGTGAACCCCTGACATTCTCTCAATTCGCTAAAATGCTCCAGGAGAACGGGATAAACGTCTCGGAGCAGGTGCTGTACAATAGGGTTGTCGAGATACTTGAGGTCTTGGACTTGAGTGTCGAGGAATGGTACAGGATATACCGCAACACCGTGAGCCTAAGGGTTAAATCCATAGCGAGGAGGAAGATAATTGACAAACTGCCTCTTCTCAAACAGGAAGTGTACAGCCCTTGAACGAGACCAGAGACTCAAAACACTATACGAGACAGACATCGAGAAATTCATACACACAGTATGCTCAATGTGTATCAAAAAACAGTACGCAAACGCAAAAGAGAGAATATCGAGAAAGAAATACGTAGTCGTGAACACCCTATAATAATAAACAAATATCTTTTTCTTATTCAAACCCCATAAGCCGAATTCAAATTTTACCAAAAGAGTCTAACCCGCAGAAAAAAATGTTAAACAATTTTTTGCCTACGTGGAAATTCTATATCAAGCCCTTAATTTGGACTCCCCTATCATGAAATCGGAAATAGCTATTTCCGATTTCATGACCCCTTTCCATTTGGATTTTGGACTGTAAACAGTCTAACCCGAGTCTAAAAAATTGTAAGCGAGAGTCTAATGGTAACCGTCATGATACGATCATGGTAACTTAGCCTGTTGATCATGGTAACCGTCATGACCCGATCATGGTAACCAATTGAACGCAGAGGTGATGTATCCCGCTGACATGAGTTGAACCACGAGATCTATTTACGAGAAAGTCCAAAGATCATATACGCTTATCAAATCCAAGTTAATCCAAGCAACTCTTCGAGTAAAACCCGATCTGGAAATAAATCGGATTGAGAATGAAATGAGACAAAAAACGGGTCAGGTGATTACGTTTTTCAACGTGAAAACGGTATTCAAGCCTGAAAAAAAATTATTGAGATGTAAAGAGGTGTGGAAGGGCTTTTCTCAGAATTGTGTAAAGGTATTTGTACTCGCCAGAGATTTCGCTTACCGCTTTAGCATGTCTCTCAATGAATCTCTCAACACCTTTCCCGCACTCATACACCGTGTTTTCCCCCGTGTAAAGGATTGGATAACAGCCAGTTAAAAGATAACTTGGATTTACTGGATGCCTGAACTCAACACGGTATATTTCCCCGTTATTAAGCCAGTATATGAATTCAACGCCATATACGCCGACCAAATCGCCGTTTTTCAGTAATTTCCACTCAATCGTGTAACCATCCATATCTTCAATAATGTAGGCTTTACCGCCACTCACCACTCACACCCCCCTTATATAAGACTATATCCAACTTCCTCAGCGAGCCCTATATAAATGTGAACCGCACCAGCTGGATCCTTTTTCCACGATGCTACCACAGGTTTGCTTATATCGATACAGCTGATCATAATGTCATTGTCAGCCTCAAAATTAGTCTCGCAATTTCCAGGCTTGATGATAAGGATACTCGGCTTTTGGTCAGTCTGTACTGCTATGGCGAACACCACAGCCGATAGATTTACCACTCTTGTCTGTTCGGTATCGCTTAACTGTCTAAACCCATTTAAGGTGTGAATGATGTACCCCATTACACCCCACCGATCTTTACATTTCGCACTCAAGACTTATAAAGGTTTCGGTCTT
>Ga0209739_100590_pt1 | contig 14439 bp, 15 predicted proteins | sample JossMetagenome_2_FD_184729 | JGI IMG/M metagenome (GOLD analysis project Ga0209739, IMG submission 184729) | Hot spring sediment microbial communities from Joseph's Coat, Yellowstone National Park, USA - JC3_ASED (SPAdes) (version 3) | ecosystem: Environmental > Aquatic > Thermal springs > Hot...
ACAATAGAAGCCACGATAATCGCCTGGAGAAAAACAAACAACAACTACGAAGTATACAACGTAGGCAACGAAGACTGGATAACCGTAGACGAAGTCGCAGACGAAGTAATAAAGGCAATGGGACTAAACAACGTCAAGAAAACACACAAACCAGTACTACACGGAGTCGGGTGGCCAGGAGACGTAAAGAAAATAGCACTAAAAATAGACAAAATAAAACAACTAGGATACAAACCAAAACTAAACTCAAAAGAAGCCATAAAACTAACAGCAAAAAACCTAATCAACGAGATCCTCTATGAGGAAAATCAAGACGATGCGTATCGCATTGATTAGGAGGGTTAGTATAACGGGCTTTGATGGCGTAAATAGGTTCATAGCCCTATTAGCAGAGGGGTTCGCCAGGTTGGGGCACGAGCCAGTCATTATCAGCCTATGCCATGAAGGTGTTGAGGATAGGGAGTTAACGAGGTGGTTTAAGGAAGCTCACGGCCTAGACCTCGAAATACCAATATACACACTCAGGCATGGGTGCGGTGGTTCGTGGTTAAGCATAGCGTGGGATTGGTGGTGGAAGAGCTCCAAGCTATTACGCAAGGAAGTGGTGGACGTAGCCATAGTAAATGGAGTAGTCCCGCTCAGGTTTAGCCCAAAGATCATCGTTAACCATGGGGTATTCACAGCAGGCAAACTTTACCGCTTGGCAGCAAAACTACTGTATAGGAGGTACGATGCCGTAGTCTGCGTCAGCAATAAGCTAAGGAGCGAGGTCAAGAGCAACCTCGGCGTGGATTGCAGAGTAGTGCCACTACCGATGAAACTCGAACTGTACAAGCCAGCGAGCCCCCCGGGGGAGGGAGAACGTAATAGTACACATAGGCACAAGGCCCATCAAAAATCCACAGATAAGTATTGAAGCCATTAAAATACTGAGGAGGCACGGCTACAACGTCAAGCTTGTAATGATCGGCGCGCCAATCGGCATTTCTAGCAATGAAGCGGTGGAGTTCAGGAGTGGGTTGAGGGAGAGCGAGAAATTAGAATTATTATGCAGAGCCAAGGCTCTAATATTACCATCAAGTTACGAGGCATTACCATACGTTACGCTGGAGGCCATGGCATGCGGGACACCCGTGGTAATCTCAAGTGCCGTACCAGAAGAAGTCGTTATTAACGGGTACAACGGCATCAGGGTGAATAGTTACGACCCAAGGGATTACGCCGATGCGCTCGAGAACTTATTGAGGAATGAGGGGTTGTGGTTGAGACTTCATAGTAATGGGCTTAGGTTCGTTAGGCAGTTCGATCATATCAGCGTGACTAAGAAATACTTAGACATCATTGGTGAAGTTTATGAGGGCTGAGGAAGCACTTCGAAGCGTTGGGGATATCGTTAAGAGGTTAGGTGATGAGAAGGTCATTGGCAGTTATTACCTTGAGTTCAGCAGAAGATTGGAGGTTTTAAGGTTGGTCGAGAAGTACTGCGAACCCGGCGCTACCCTGTTAGACCTGGGCGCCCAGCCGTTCATAATTTCATGCGCCCTTAAGAGGATGGGATATAACGTTATGGCGATTGACGTGGAGCCAGAACCATACCTCAGCATCGCAGAGAGCTGTGGTGTAGATGTCGTTAAGTGCGATCTTGAGAGGGATGAGTTAAAGGTTGCCAATGCCGATTGTGCAGTCTTCACGGAAGTTTTGGAGCATTTGCATTACTACTACGTACCTTCAGTTCTGGAGAGGATAAATCGTGCCCTGAAAATGAGGGGGCATTTAATACTAACGACACCGAACATAGCCTCGCTCTTCAGGAGACTGAAGTTGCTCCTTGGTAAGCAACCAATTTATAGGCACCATGTTAGGGAGTACACAATGGAGGAGGTCCTGGAGCTAATTAAGGGGACTGGGTTCAACGTGGTTGAGTCATATTACTCGCACATAAGCGATTTAACATACATAGATGCCGACCAGGAGGATTACCTAAGGGTGAAGGGCTACAAAGACCTCATAAGGATCACAGTTAATAGACCAACAAAGACGAACATCCTAAGGACCCTAGCATACCCACTGGTTAAGTTAAAACCAAGCCTAAGACAATCAATCATTATCGTAGCAACTAAGGTAAAGGAACCGAAATTAAAGGCGGTTGAAAGATGGTGACAAGGATTAAAAATAAGAGGTAAATCGATAGGTACAATATGTCCCTATTAGGGCTTATTAACACATTGTTTAGTCAATCCATAGTTAGGTATGCTATAATACTCTACGTTATTTGGTTAATCATAATTCTAATATCAAGCCTAGAAAAGGATACTAATGTAAAACCTCTCCTTAATTGGAGCAGTAATAAGGGTTTATTACTGATTACGTTCATTTACGTAGTATTTACATTAGCAATAATCGCCGCTGGATTAAAGGGACTATTTCCATACTTAAACGCCGTATTTATGGCGTTGGTTATTTGGTTCGTTATAAAGGGCAGAGATAATGAGGTAACGCTCCTGTTGGTGCTTATGCTAGTTTTAATACCGTACACCGTAGTAATGCTATACAACTCCTACCCACTTGGTGATGATGTTAGGTTTACAGCAGGGTTCGCAGCAGCGATCGCACAGAACGGTAGGTGGATACCCCTTAGGTACCCAGAGAATGATTATTACCAATTCTTCGACGCAGAACCCGCACTGACACTAATACTTGCATCGATGATGGGAGCATCACTAAAGGACATACCAATATACTACTTAACACTTAAGTACGGCATATACATGGTTTACGTATTGAGCATCTACGAGATTGTTCGCAAACTAACGGGAAGCAATAAAGCCGCTTACCTATCGCTCCTATTATTCTCAATTACACCGCCACTATCTTTAACGCAGATAGTTGCCCAGGGAGTCTCGATCGTACTTGCTCTACTGACCTTAGCCGTGCTACCCAGAATTTCCGTAGGCAATAAGGTGGCCATGTATGTAATAACGACGATACTGGCAGTAAGCGGTACAATATTTCACGCAACGTATGCGCTCGTCATAATCGCATTCCTACTACCACTAATACTAATGAGAGAACCCCTCTTTAATACCGCATCAAGACCTGCACTAACATTGGCTGTATTAATTAGTACAGCCTACTGGGCATTCACCTACGCAGGCATCGCAGTCTTCAGCGGAATACCCCCATCCATAGCCAGCTTCATAAACTTCATACTGGGCATATCAAGCCCCTACTCCATAACAGGGAAGCCTTGGTACGGATCATCACTATCCCAGTACCTAATATCGTGGGCATTACTACCCGCTATTACAGCCTCAATACTCACGTACATAATAATTAAGGCATTAATCACAGGGAACAAGAAAGAAAGATCAATCAATATTAACTTAGTAATACTTGGATTATTAGGTGCCATATTGACCGTAATTAACTTCCTAGCAAGGCAATCAACGGGCCTAGGTGGAAGATATTTCTATTGGCTTTACCTACTCCTCCTACCCTTAACGGCGCAATTCCTCGTCAAAAGGTTTCAGGGCAAGTTAATAATCACGGTAATAGCTGTATTAATTATAGCCTTCATAGGAATTTACGGAATACAAGACCCAACGCACTCAGCAAACACATTCGTAACGGGCATAGGCTGGGCTGATAACTATTCCTGGAAGGTATCCTGGGTAATAGCACCACTATTGCCTCAGGGTACGTATGTAATAGCTGATGCGAGGATTGGAACCCCCTTCTTTGCAATAGGCTATATACTAAATAAAACGATTCTATGGTCTCAACCTAACCAACCCTACCTAGTCATTGTTGGTAGCGATAGTATAGGACAAAGTTTTTATTCGATTAATAACCATGGAAATATTAATATAGTCATGGATTTCTCAAAGTTATACACAATATATTATTTCCCATCTTATAAAGTGGTTACGAAATGAAGCTCTTATACGTCAGTAATGGTAATGTGTTTATTAGGCATAAGCTTGGTTTTGTTGCAGTACTTAATACGCTTAGCAATGTAGATGTTGCTGAGCTGAAGTGAGAAGTGAGTTGTGTTGAGAGAAGACCAGTTAGGAGTGACAATGGTGTTTAAGTGTAAGACTTGGAGGGATCCTTAGTGAGGATTCTTTTTGAGACTATAGGTGTTTTGGTGCATTATAATTTTGCACTGCCTCATTACCTGACTAGGACAGGGAAGATTGAGGAGGTTAACTTATTGTCAGGATTATTTCCCATAATCATGGGAGGCCACTATTATATCCTTAAATCTTCGAGGAAAAAGTTGAGGGTAACTCTATATAGAAGTGGTATAGATTTTGTCGATAGACTCTATTTCAGCGACATAATTAAGAGCAGCGTGCTAAAGCGGGTAGTTCAGAGGTACTACAGGTACGACATCATTCACCTCAATACTAACGAGTATCTTAATGTTTTTACAAAATTAAAGCTCCCCAAATTGTTCGTTCTTCACGGCTCTCCTGACCATGTGGATGAACGTGGTTGCAGGGCTTTAGAGGATATATATTCTAAGGTGGATGCATTTGTGACTGTGAGTTTTCATGCAGCTCGTGTACTACGTGATAGATGTGGATTTGAACCTACTCATGTTATTCATCATGGTGTTGATGTGGAGCTCTTTAATCCTCTAGCATATACCAAGGATCGTGCCAAGAGACTTCTTGGTCTTCCCTTAAACAAGAGAGTCATTTTGTGGAATGCAAGGCTATCCCCGGAGAAGAAGATTGAGACCCTTCTCTATGCATTACCATACGTAATTAGGGAATTTAAAGATATTTTAGTGATTGTTAAAACACGTGCCGTTGCTAAGGATTACGAAGTCAAGGTTAAGAAAATAATAAATAAGTTAGGTCTAAATATGTATATCGTGTTTGATAAAGGTTGGACCCCTCTAAACAATATGCCTATATATTATAGAGCTGCAGACATATACATAAACACGTCTATAACAGAGGCATTTGGTTCCCTAACAATGCTTGAAGCCATGGCATGTGGAACCCCCACAATAGCTAATAATGCTAGTAGCAATCCCGAGGCATTAGGGGATGGTGGACTTCTATATAATCGTGATGATAGCGTTGACCTAGCAGAAAAAATATTAAAAATAGTAATGGATGAGAAATACGCTAAATTGCTAAGCCATAAGGCATTTAAAAGAATAGTTGATGAACTAACTTTATATGAAATATCGCAAAAATACTTAGCACTATACTCCTCGCTGTAGGGGTGAAATAATTATGGATCAACAATTAAAGCCCCTAATGGAGGTTTTAGCCACTCTTGCAGTTGCGAAGAGTTACGATCTTGGACCAGCTATTTTAATAAGTTTTGATGTTGAAAGCCCTATAGACTCTCCTATCCCGGATCTAAATTATGCAAAACAATTGGGGTTGAGGAGCAGGGTAGGGTTTAAGAGGTTGCTAGAGGTTTCGAATACCTACGAAATTCCTTTCACATTATTTTCTACAGGCCATGCACTACTTAAGGAGTGTAGAGGTCATAAAACTAGTGTGAAGATATTAAAAGGGAATAGAAAATATGGTTTCCATGTTAGCGAATATTTTTGGCACGTTATCGATCCCGCCTCAAATTATGTAGAATACCCAGAGTTTTATTACGGTGACCTAATCAAGGAGGCGATTAAATCTGGTGTAAGGCATGAAATAGCATCTCATTCATTCGCGCACATACCTTACCCGTTAGTTGATGATGAGACTGTGGAGAGAGACCTCAATATGTCGATCGAAGCGTTGCAATCACATGGTATCAAGCCATACTCATTGGCTTTTCCTTTCAATTTAGTTGGGAAAACGCATATTCTTTTAAAGCATGGAATAAAAATAGTGCGTATTGGTCATAAAGGCATTCGAAATGTAACATATAAGAATGGTTTAGTGATGGTGAAAACCAATATAACTGACCTTGGCATAAACTCTTTACGATGGTGGATTAAAATAATAAATTTATTGGTGAAAAAGAAAACCTTGCTTAGCTGGTACCTACATCCAATCACGCTTTACAACGATAAAGCCTACAGGACCTTCGAAGAAATAGTGAAATATATGGCTAAGAAAGATATTAACTTCTTGACTTTTAAAGATATATAATTATGTAACCTCGATTATGCTCTAACCTATGCGCATATCTATCGTTATTGTGAATAGGAACAGCGAAGTTTTTGCTAGTAAATTAACGGAGTCGTTGATTCATAGCTGTAAGAATTGCGAGAGGATAGGAGGATGCAATTGTGAAGAAATAATCATTGTGGATAATGCTTCAACAGATAATAGTTTAAGAATATTTGAAGAATGTTCTAAGAAAATTACAAAACCATTAATAAAAATAGTTAGGTTACGTAGAAATACGGGCTTCTGTTATGCCGTGAATATAGGCGTCGCGCTTGCAAATACAGAGCTTGTAGCTATTTTAAACCCGGACCTGTACGTTGACGCAGATTGGCTTATTCCAATTATTGAAGATTTTAAAAAACACCCTAGGCTTGGCGTGGTGCAACCATTAATATGCTGGTATCAAAATCCAGAACAAATTCAGTCTACAGGATTATACGCTGATTTTGTCGGTAATTATAAGGGCAATATCTTCAACTCTAAAACATTACTTGCACCCTTCGGTGCAGCTTACGTTGTAAGACGCAGCGCTTTTGTGGAAATAGGTGGTTTAGATTCCTTCTACTTCATGTATGGTGATGAGTTAGATCTTGGATTAAGAATGTGGCTAGCCGGTTGGATAATAATGTTGGAACCTAAATCTAAAGTTTATCATTACATGGGTGGTGTTACTCCTTCCTCCTTGTATTTAAAACATCTTAAATACTTGTTAATGCGTCAAAATCAAGTAATTACATTAATAAAATCGCTTTCCCTGAAAAGTTTATTTATAGCCATATCTCTTTTAATTTTTGTAAATATATTTCGTGGATTAAAATCAAAAGAAACTTTGAGAACCATACTAATTGCATATTATAGAGTCTTACGTAATATACGATATATAATTATGCAAAGGTATCGGTATTTAAGGAAGAAACTTTTAAATGAAGAAATATTACGTCATTGGGGTCTTATTAGGCCAATTTAAATTGCGCCATGATTTTATTTTCATAAAAACATTCGTGTCCATCATTGTTGAGAACACACCAAAGAGACTTCTGGTCCTCTTAATGACACCCGTAAGTATTTATGCAATCAATTACTCATGATTAAGACTTAACGACAAATACCATCTTATGACAGAATTACATCATAAAAGTTCCCCAACGGAAATAGTTTATGTTTTAAAATAAGTTACGACTTAAAAACTAGCGTAGGACAGTTTAGTAATTATCTCCATGCTCAATTCACTTCATTGGTTAGGTTGGGTAGTTACTACGTTGGTGGGTCGAGTTCACCGACGGTTATTGTTGTTTCTGAGGACTTGAGGTATTGGTACCCGTTATATGTCGACGCGTCAATACCTGGGTATAACCACTTCGTGAGTGTCGAGGTTTTGGGCGACAAGATAGTTGCCACTACGGGTAGGGAGTTGCTCATTTTAAGCTCCGACGACGTGAGAGAAGCCTTGAGGAGGAAGCCTATCCTTACTCCCTACGGTGCTTACTTCGATAGGGTTAGGGGTGCGGCTTATATGGTTAGGAGGGGTTTGTGGAGGTTCTGGGTATGAGGCCGAGGCTTCTTGTGCTTTCTAAGTTCTTTTGGCCTGAGGGTAGTGGTGCTGAGCTTGCGACTTACCTGTTCATTAGGCGTTACCTGGCTGGTAGGTTTGACGTGGTTGTTGTTTCGGGTACGGATGAGCCGGTTATTGATCGTGGGTGTTGTAAGTATGTTGCTTGGGATGTTTTGAGGGCTGGCTTTAAGCCTGCTGAGTGGTTGTTGTTCGTTGCCAAGTTGAGGGATGTTGCTAAGCTCATTAGGTGGGCTGATATCGTGTACATACCGTCCCACACACTGCTACCTCTCGCGCCAATTGTGAAGTGGGTTAACCCGAAGGCTAGGGTTGTGCTTCACGTACACAATAATCAACTCCTGACCTACACCTCAATCGTTATTAATGACGTAGGGCCCAGCATGCGCAGCGACTTGTTGGTGGAGCTTTATGAGAACAGGAGTCTCCTTAGGGCGTTGGTTAGTGGGTCCTTAAACGTCTCGCAAATGCTCTACTGGTTGGCTTTGTTGTACTCGGACGCGGTCATATTCGTGGTTAGGAGGCAGCTTGAATTGATTCGTAAATACGGTATATGTTTGCTACTTAGGAGGGCCGAGGTTATTTATAACCCACCGCCGTCGGTGGAGGTTAGGAAAGCCCTGGGCAAGACTCCTGTGTTTATCTATGTTGGTGGTGAGAGTTTCATAAAGGGGTTCCACGTGCTCCTCAAGGCCTTACCATCGCTCGTGAGGCTCGGTGCCAGGGTTAGGCTCTTCGGTAGTTACAAAGGTTTCCAAGTCAGGAACCGCTATGTAGAGCTTGTCGGCAAGGTTCCCCATGGCGTTATCATGAGGGCGCATGAGGATGCCTGGGGCTTGTTGTTCCCGTCGATTAACGAGGAGCCCCTGCCCTACGCCGTTGTTGAGGCTGCGTTGGCTGGTACGGTGCCCATAGCCGCTAGGGTGGGTGGTGTACCGGAGATCCTCAGTGGTACTGGGGCTGAGAGGTTAATGTTTAGGGCTGGTGATGTGGAGGACTTGGTGGGTAGGGTTGAGGAGTTGATTGGCTTAGGCGTTGAGGGCGTTATGGAGGTTGGTGAGGAGGTTAAGGGGGTTGTGCGTAGGAGACTTGAGGAGTCGGCCAGTAGGTTGCCTGAGGTTTTTATGGAGATCCTTAGTGGTGATTGAGTCGTGGAGACTCTGAGGGTTTTAGTGACGGGCGGCGCAGGCTTCATTGGTAGTCACCTAGTTAAGGCCCTCGTTAAGGCTGGGCACCAGGTGAGGGTCCTCGATAATCTATCCACGGGCTCCATCGAAAACCTTGCCGACGTGTTAAACGCCATAGAGTTTGTTAGGGGTGATGTTAGGGATTACGGGGCTGTTGAGTATGCCGTTAGGGGTGTTGATGCCGTGGTTCACCTGGCAGCCCTCATAGATGTTGCCGAGTCCGTGGAGAGGCCTGACTTGTACTTCGACGTCAACGTTAGGGGCACGTACAACGTGGCTAAGGCATCAAAAAACGTAAGCACATTTGTGTTCGCGTCATCGAGTGCTATCTATGGTGAGCCAATTAGGGTGCCGATACCCGAGGACCACCCATTAATGCCCAAGTCGCCGTACGCAGCCAGCAAGGTATCCGGCGAAGCCTTCGTCCAAGCCTTCGCCAATCAGTACGGCTTCAGGCCCGTGATACTCAGGCTATTCAACGTCTACGGCCCCAAGCAGTCTAGGGCCTATGCCGGTGTCATTATTGAGTTTATTAGGAGGGTTTCTAGGGGTGAGCCGCCGGTCATTTTCGGCGATGGCGAGCAGACTAGGGACTTCGTGCATGTGAGTGACGTTGTTGAGGCGGTAATGCTCTCGCTTAGGAGCGAGGGGGCTAGGGGCGTGTTCAACATTGGTAGTGGTGAGGGCGTAACAATAAATCATTTAGCACGTCTCATACTTAAATTAATGGGTAGGGAGTATTTAAAGCCTATCTATGCACCGCCAAGGCCAGGCGATATAAGGCACTCAATAGCAGATATATCAAGGGCTCGGAAGGAGTTGGGATTTAAGCCGAAAGTAGGGCTTGAGGTAGGTATTAAGGAATTGATTTCTCAATATGACGGTAAAGCTATTTAGGAAGCCCGTAGTCATCGTTTTCATAGGGTACGAAGGGGCTGGAAAAACGACTCATATACTTCTTATCTGTAATAAGTTGAAAGAAATCGGTATTAAACCGTACTGCACCTACGTGAAGACAATATTTCTGTTTACCAATTTATTTACTAAGTTTATGCCCCGTTTATGGCGAAGCCTGTGGAGACTTGCCGTGTCAATTGATTTATTATTAAATAGTATTTTATTGCCGTTGGTTTGGGCTGTAAGAACTTTAATAATTCCTACGTTTTCAGAAAAACAAGTCGTTTTGGTTGAGGAGGGGCTTTACGGTTCACTTGTAGACTATATTCATGCCGTTTTAATTCTAAATTTGTGGCCCATTACGTATAAAGCTTTAAAGATACTTTTCGTTCTATTTCGTAATATTCGCGAAAATGGTATAGTTTATGTATGGTGCGAGCCCTCAATTTTATCCTTAAGATGGATTAAGAGGAAATCTCCTCTCGAGACACCTAGTTATATATTTACACAAATAATTATTTTCAATATAATAACTAATACTTTAAGTAATATTCTTCAGGTTGATACAACAAACTTTGATATAAAACATAACAATAAGCAAATAATTAAGTATATATTTTCCCTACTTAATTCAAATAAATGATGAAATCCTCTTTGCATCATAAAGTAATTTATGTGGCACCGTTTAATTTAGCTGTAAAGGATGGTACGAGTATTAGAGTTCTGAATATAGCCAGAGGGCAGTCTCAGAACTTTTTGATGAAGTCCTTATTTTATCTCTATTCTGGGGCCTGGTTTATACCTAACTAATTGGTGGAGTGGTATATTCCTTGCTTACGAGTATCTATAGATTATTCCTCAATATCAAGGATTCGAATATAATAATGTTAAACTTTTAGAGACTGGTTCTTATGGATTATTCATTAACTCCTCGATGTATTTATGAAATTCTAGAGGGTTAGTGCTGTTAAGGCGAGGGGCCATGGAAATGTCTGGAGTTTATGATCCTGGCCTATTTAGTCATGCACTTTTTATAATGGTGATATACTTTTTAATGGTAATAATGGGTCCATTTTAATATGGGCTCGACCGCCATCGTAGGTCCCTTAGGCATAGGAGGTGTTAGGTACATTACCGAGAAACTTCTTGAGGCACTTAAGAGAGAGGGGATAGCGGTTGATAGAGTGGTAATAGATGGGAACGTACTCGGTCAGACATTTTCCTACATTAAAAAAATGCGGTTTCTTCAGCAATATCAAAACATAATCTTTACTGGTTCAATACCACCTCAAATGCATATATTCATCAACAATAGAGTGAAGGTAGCTTTATTTATTCATGGATTTATTTACAATGAGCTTTCGAGGGCTATAACTCAGGCACCACCTAGAATTAAAGCTGGTGCCTTATATCTTCTTTCGCAATGGAATTTCTCTAAATTATTTAATAGAATTGATTTATACATATGCCATAGTATCACTACATGTGAAGCAAACAAAATATATAATGATTTTATTCTTATTCCTCAATTCTTATTCCTGGAGGAAATACAGCAATACATGAAAATGAGTAGGAGTGTAAAAAATAACGATGGAAAGACGATAAAGGTTATAACTTATGCATCGTTTGGTGATTCACCTAGGTTATTGAAGGAACATTCTCTATTAACCCTTATGAAATTAGTTAGTAAGCAGATTAATAAGGAAATAGAATTCATTATAATCAATCCATCAGCCACTGCTAAAAAAGAACACATAGGTAATCTAGTAGTGAAGTGGATGCCTTATCTGCCAAGAGAGCAGTTCCTAAAGCTGCTCGCAGATTCCGATCTATACATTGAAAGGTGCATTGATGAAGAATTAGGATTGGGATCCATAGATTCAGCGTTAATTGGTACCCCCATTGCTAAGTTAACGCATAGCTTTTATGTAGACAGGCAAGACTACACCAATGAGGTGATATGGGAATCCTCATTCAATAAGTTAGTTAATACAATCTCCGACTATCTAAGGAGTGTTGAGTATTGGAAACCCTTTTATGCCAAAAGGCTCAGAGAATTCCTCCTAAATAAACGTAATTGGGACCATATTAAGGAACCACTTATTAAGTTCCTTAAGTAATTACATTATTTATTTAAGTCTTCTTCAGTTCCTGAGACATAATGAGACTTTCAATGGTATTTAGTACAATGAGACACAGATCTCCACTAAGAGTTTTTGCCTTTCCTTACAAATTTGAAGAGTGTTGTCGCCGTAATCGTATCTCATGATCCTGAGTTAGACGGATTTAGGCTTGTCCTTGATTGAGCCTCTAAGCAGGTCGATCACGTCATGCGCGTGCGTTGAGGGTTGGTATTAATTACACAGGTAAGTACAGGCCGGATTGGTTGTTGCTTCTTGATGATGATACTGTGCTTATGGGCTCGGTTTATGGTGATTGCGGTATCAGTGAGGTTAGGTATGGAATATTCTCCGGCGCCTTGATTAAGGCTGATGTGGTTGCGAGTATGATATAATCGAGCATGACTATGAGACATTGAGGCTGTTTAGAGAGTTAGGTATTGAGTGCCACCCGTACTTAAAGGGTAAGTAGCTAGAGGATTGCCTTAAATATTAATCCAGAGACTTCAAGTGCAGTATTGTGAATAATTTAAAAAGTAGGGCAATCATACACTGCATACGTGATTGATATGGGGGTATCGTTACGTATTACTGAGGCGTTAGCAAAGGTTAGGAGGGCTTTGTATAGTCGTTACCTATTTGATAACTGGTTCCCGCTGTTGATTAGGTACACCTTAACTAGGCTTGGTTTTAATATTAAGCTCGTGGCTAAGATTAATGGTTGCACCTTTGAGTTAAGTCCTGAAGTCTTTGAGAGGTTTGTCAGTAGGTTTTCGCGTGGTTTCATTAAGTCCATTGGGTGTGTTAATGGTAGGTTATTAGTGAATGGTGTTGAGGTCGACAGAATTGACGATGTAATTCGCGATGTGGAGACTTGGGCTAGAGTTCTCGGTTGGGGTTATGACATGGTTAATGGCTTTTGGTTTAAGAGCGATGTGAGGTTTAGGCACATGTATAGGTCTATCCTTGAGGTTTTCGACTACGGTGAGTATGAATCATTAAACGTTGAGGGTAGGGTTGTTGTTGATGTTGGTGCTTTTGTTGGTGATTCGGCTATATACTTCGTTCTAAAGGGTGCTAGGAGGGTTATAGCGATTGAGCCCCACCCTGGTGCCTTTGCCGAGATGCTCGATAACATCAGGCTAAACAATCTAGAGAGCGTGATTATTCCGGTTAATGCTGGTTTGGCTAGTAAGCCTGGCAAGGTATGCGTTGGGGATGCCGACGTCAGCGATACTCTTGTTACATACCACAGGACTGGTGATTGCCCAAACCCAGTCCCAGTGGTGACGCTCGGTGGGTTAATCAACAGGTTCGGTATTGACCCTAACAATGCTGTGCTTAAGATGGATTGTGAGGGTTGTGAGTTTGATGTAATTCTTAATGATTACGAGCACGTTAGGTTGTTTAGGGAGTTAATCTTCGAGTACCACCCATACGCCGTTAATAAGCCAGTAAGTGACTTACTGAATATGCTGAGCAGAGACTATGAATGCGATGTGCGTGGTGACGAAGACTTCGGAATAATGCACTGCATTAGGAAATGAGCTGATGCGTTCATTATATTTCCGGCTGCTTTGGTGCTCCATGATTTACCCTGCTTAGTCTCTTGAGTCGTAGGACCAAAACAGTGCCTAAAATCGAAAAACACCAATACCCAAACCACGCAAGCCAAACCCACACCCCAAACCCCCTAGGGTATAAACACCAACACCGAAGCAACAGCACAAATAGGATTACTAGGACTAGAAGCGTTGGTGTTGGTTTTGACCTGATGGGTGGTATGTGATGGGGGACCAAATGACTCACAAGTCGTTCAGTGTTTATCTCAATCATTATTGACAAATGTAAGTGCATGTATATGTTGTGTGAAAACGACGTGAGGCACGTGGACACAACCTCGTGAAAACACGAACGTGCCCCACGCATGCCCCACGAGACGCAACAACACAACAGGAGAGTATTAGTAGACTAAGAGTAGAGAGGGTATTTTCAATTCCCCATTATATTATATAATACATATGTATAAATATGAATATCTTAAAAGGCATTTATCATTATAAATAATGATAAATTAACCAGCACACTTAATTATAAACACTCCCTCTACTAGAGCCCCACCCCTGTTGTGTTGTTGTGTTGTTGCGTCTACGGTTCCACGGTACGTGGATCCCACGTGGGGGCATGGGACACAACACCGTGTTGTGTCCCACGGTTCACGGTTTTTGAAAAACAGGAGTGTGGGTGTCTTATTGATTGCTTTAATCAATTACCAGCGCTGGGTTACCCCTGTCTTTGTTGTTCCTGCCCGCCTTGCCCTTGTCCTTGTTCGTCCTCCTCGAGCGTTGTTGGTAGTAATTGCCGAGCGAGCTCTACCAGGCTTATTGAATACCCAGGTCGTTTCTTACCGCTGTTGTCAGGGTAGTTTGAGTTGATGGCGTTGAATAATGTCCTCGGTGTCCACTTGACAACACCGTCCTGTGATTTTGCGAATAGGACAACCCTCGTGAGGCCTCTCTGGT
>Ga0209739_100591_pt1 | contig 14382 bp, 9 predicted proteins | sample JossMetagenome_2_FD_184729 | JGI IMG/M metagenome (GOLD analysis project Ga0209739, IMG submission 184729) | Hot spring sediment microbial communities from Joseph's Coat, Yellowstone National Park, USA - JC3_ASED (SPAdes) (version 3) | ecosystem: Environmental > Aquatic > Thermal springs > Hot...
CCGTCAAGGCCGGGGCCTCGGGGTAGAGGAGGAGGGCTCTGGCCACAGCCAGGGCCTTCTTGACGAGGCCCCAGCCGTCCCACCAGCCCCACACTGTGATGCCGTCGGCCGTCCTCCTCCTCTTGACCGGCCTCCTCAGCTTCTCGGCGGCCCTCCTAAGCCTCGTGGAGCGTATGCAGATCACGTTGCCCTTGCTGTTTTTGAGCTCCTCCTCAAGCGCCTTGGCGAGGAGGTCGGCCATGGCTACGTCCTCAGCCAGCCGACTGCCTGCGCGAAGCCGAGCTCAGCCGCCACGTCGTACTGGCACTTGAGCGCCGGCGCCACGCAGATGTTCACCGCCCTCTGGTAGGCGAGCGACCTATGCTTCGTCGTAGACAAGCCCTTCGCCTTCTGCATCTCGTCGATCACGTTCCTGACGCAGGCAACGGCGCCGCTCTTCACCGCCTCGGCCGGCCTCCCCCCTATCGAGGTGACGGGGAGGCCCGCGGCCTGGAGGCAACGCAGGAGGTCCCGGTCGTATATGTGGCGGACGAAGGTAGAGGGAGGAGTCAGCCTCTCGGCGCAACGCTCCACGAACATCTCAACCTCCTCGACGAACTCCTCAGGCCGCCTCTCCGCCACGTTGATCCTCGTGGGGGACGGCTCGAACATCCTGTCCAGCTCGGACATGCAGATGTCGTAGTCCCTGTCTATGCGCGTCCACCGCGGAGGAGGCGCAAACGCCACGCAGAGAACGCATCAAATATTAATAAATGTCGTCCATACTTGCCGCGGGGCGTCCGCAGTGATGGTATATATAGCTCCTCCCCGGAGCTGGCGTGGACAAGGCCTCGGTCGGCTCCATAGCGCTCTTCATAATAGTGATGCTGTTCGTGGGGGACTACTTCGCCTACTTGATCACGAGGCCCCCATCCGCCCTCGCCAACATGACCTCCGCCACCTCCGCCATAGACCAGCTCGCCCAGACCGCCACGTCCGACCCCTTCGGCCAGCTCCTCTACACAGCCGGCTCGGCCTTCGGCGCCTCCTCCGCGCCCCTCTTGGGCTGGCTCAGCAATAAGTACGTCGCCGCCGCCCTGGTGGCGCTCTCCGTCATCGTGATAGCGTTCGAGTCGGGCAAGAGGGGCGAATAGGGAAAAGGTATATACATCCCCAGCGTGAGTGCATACATGTCGGCCTTCCAGTTCGCGACGACCGGGACAGTGCAGAGGAGGCGGGATCCGCCCGAGAAGAGGCGGCCCCAAGGCGCCGCCCCCCAGCAAGAGGAGGCGGCGCTTCCGGACGGCGCCGTGCAGTACATAGCCCAGAGCATCCTCCAAGAGGGCGCGCCAGCCCTGGCCGAGGCGCCGTCTCCAGCTGTGGCCGGCTGGGGCGTCGGCGAGGAGGCCCTGGAGAAGGCCAGGGAGGAGGCGGAGGCCCTCAGGAGGGCGGCCGCCCTACAGCTGGCGGCATAGGGCCCTCCGCCGAGCGGCGGAATGGTATATAAACTAGTTGCTAGGTCGCTACATGCCGTTTTGGACTTCGTGGATACGGAGGGACGACGGTGCATCCACCCAAGACAGCGCGCGTCCGCCGAGCCGTCCTCCGGAGCCCCAGCACAGTCCTCCTTCCAGCACAGCCGTCATTGAGCGCCCACCGCCTCCGCCTCCTCCACGGCCAGCGCCTAGGCCCGCCGCACCAGTCATCAGGCCGTTCAATACGCCAATTAGGGAGGTCGCGAGGGAAATCGCCAGCCCGAGGCCTCCAGCCCGACCGTCTCCCCCGCAGACTGTGGTTCAAGCGGCAAGGGAGATGATAAGGGCGGAGCCCCCGAGGCCGGAATTCATCATATGGCCGTGGGGCGGCATTATACGCTTCCCTCCACGTATAGGCCAGGCCGCTCCGGCTAGGGAGTCCCCACCAGCGCATCCGGCGCCACCTCAACAAGTTAAGGAGGTCGCCAGAGAGCTCGTTGGGGGGAGTCCGCCTCCTATGCCGGCTCCGTCTCCACAGCCGAAGCCCACACCACCTCCGCCTAAACCAGTGGAGCCTCATGAACCTGCTCCTCCTCCGCTTAGGCCTGCGCCTCCACAGCCGAAGCCGGCCGAGAAGCCGGTGGAGGCTCCGCCCAAGCCTGCCGCTCCACCTCCTCCACAACCTAAGCCGCCCGCCGCACAGCCCAGACCCGTTCCGGAGAGCCGTCCGCCGGCCGAGGAGGTTCGTGTGAGCTTGGCTCCCCATATAGGCGCGCAACGTCAGCAAGCGGCTCCGCAACCGGCGCCGCGCCAAGCTCCTCCCCAGCCGGCGGCCCGTCTGCTTGAGCAAGGAACCGCGGCTAAGCCGGGAATTAAACCGGTTCAAGCAGAAGCGCCGCAGGCGCCGGCGCCTAAACCGGCTCCTCCCCCACAGCCTCCCAAGGCAGTGGTTGAGGCGGCCAGGGAGATGGCAAGGCCGCCTCCTCCCGCGCCCAGGCTCACACCTCCTCCACAGCCACAACCCGCCCATGCGCCACCAGCCGAGGCTCCGCGGCCGCCGCCTCCTTCGCCGCCTAAACCGCCCGCCGAGGCCGCTCCACCACAGCCGGCTCCCCAGCCCAGGCCGCCGCCTCAACCGGCGCCGCCGGCCGGGAGGCCGACGGAGGAAGCCCGCATCAGCCTTGCCCCCCATATAGGGGCTCCCAGCATAGAGGCGCCCCGTCCCCAGCAAGCGCCCCGCCCGCAAGTTCAGCCAGCTCCTGCGCAAGAGGCCGCCAAGCCGGCCGAGCCGCCCAAACCGGCCGAGGCTCCGCGGATCCCCAAGCCGGTAGCCGAGCTGGCCAAGGAGATGGTCAGGGTGACGGAAGCAAAAACGGCCAGCTCTGTCCCCCATGTAGGCGCTAAGCCAGCCGAGCGCATGGAGGCGCAAAGGCAGACGACACATGCCGAAGCCCCCAAGCCAACTCCGGTAACACAACATGTTGAGGCCCCTAAGCCCGTCGAGGCTTCCAAGCCCGCCGCCGCTCCAGCTCCGCCACAGCCGGTGCCTCAGCTCAGGCCGGCCGAGGAGGCCCGCGTGAGCTTAGCACCACACATCGGCGTGTCGGCGCGCCCCGCTGAGGTGTCCCGTCCACAGGAGCAACCCGCACATGGAGCCGCCAAGCCGGCCGAGCCGCCCAGACCAGCCGCTCCGCCGGCTGAGCACGCCGCGCCTCCTAGGCCTGTAGTTGAGCTGGCCAGGGAGATGGTGAAGGCCGAAAGGCCTGAAGAAGGCAGAACCACCAGCCTGTCTCCGCATTTGGGGCAGGGAGCCGTGGAGAGGCCTCAGACGGCCCCGAAAGCCGCCTCTGCGCCGTCCACGGCCGCCGCGCCCAGCGGCTCCGCGGCGCCTCCCGCCCCGCCCAAGCCTCCCGCCGCGGTTGAGGAGCGCGCGGTCGGCCAGCCCGGCCGCATGGCCATACAAGGCGAGGGCAAACGCATGGAGGTCTCGCCCGGCGCCGCCGCAGAGATCAAGAGGCAGGCCGAGGAGCTGGTGAAGGGCGGGCGGACGGCCGGAGGTTCCTCCTCGACGGCCGCCGCTCCATCGGCCGTCCATCAAGCCAAGCCGCCTTCGGCTCCAACCGAGGAGGGCCGCGTGAGCCTTGCCCCCCACATAGGCGCCAGGCCGGTCGAGAGGCCGGCCGAGCGCGCCGAGGCCCAGAGGCCGTCCGCCGCAAAGCCGGCCGAGGAGGAGGCGGCGCGCGGGATGCGCGCAGGTCTGTCCCCCCACGTGGGCGCGGTTCAGAACATAAGGAAGGAGGCCGAGGAGCTCGTGAGGGGCGGCGAAAAGGTCGGCGGGGTCGAGGCCAAGGCGCCGGCGCCAGCTCCCCAGCCTCCGCAGACCCAGGGACAGCCCCCAAGCGGAGGGGGGCCTGAGGGTACCCGCATCAACCTTGGGCCTAGGGGCATCCAACAGCTGAGGCAGGCTGTCAAGGAGGCGGTCGAGGAGGGCAAGGCCCAGAAGACGCCTCAAGGGCCTCAAGGCCAGTCTTTGCCTCAAGGCGGACAGCCTCCACAGCCCTCCGGCGGGCAACCGCCTTCCTCTCCGCCCAGGCAGACACAATCTGGCCAGAATAGGGCTCCGCAGATCCCGCCCAACGCCCCCGACTATGTGAGGGAGCTGGTGAACGACCTCGCCAGGAACGGCATCGAGGTGCTCTCCGTCAAGGGCGGCCCGGCTGGCGGCGGGATGCAGGCAGGCCAGCAAGTGTGGACGGTGGAGGTGCGGGGGCCCGACGGGAAGGCCCACACCATAACGATCCGCAACGTCGTCGGTCAGCCGGCGCCGTCGAAGTACCTCGTGTCGAGCGACGTGTTCCGCTATACCTACGGCGTCGATTCGGGAGGGGAGGCCGCCGCGCAGTTCCTCGCGGAGCTCGTCGCCAAGGGCACTCCGCCGCCGGCGCCGCAGGGCATCCCGCAGAACCTGCCGGACTACGTCAAGAGAACCATAGACTTCCTCAAAAACGACAGGGGGCTCGTCGCCACGTCGGTTCAGAACCTCGGCGGCGACACGTGGAGGATCGTGGTGCAGAGGAGCGACGGCTCCACGGCGGACATAGTGATGTCGCCCGGCTCCATGGGGATCTACGAGGGCGGGAAGCTCCTAGGGGCCTACACGTGGAGCGGCGGCTGGGGCAACTTCGACCCTAAGGCCGCCTTCTACACGTCCTCCGCCGCGGCGCTGAGGAACGTCAACCCGACGGCCGAGCAACTCCTCTCGCGGTACAGGGAGCAGGGCGAGCTGGCGGCTCTCCTCTACTCGATAGCCAACGACCCCAACGCATTTGCCGACGCCTCGCTGAGGCTCGGCGCCAAGATAGCCTCGGTGGACTACGCCGCGGGGACTGTGAAGCTCGCCGACGGGAGGACGCTCAAGGCCTCGATAAGGGACGGCGTCCTCTACATAGGCGACACGCCCGTAGCTAAGGTTCCCGAAAAGCTGGAGGGAAACGCCGTTCTGGCCGGCGCCGCGCTGGTATTGGGGCAGAAGATACTAAGTAATATTGATGAGTATCTGAAGGACGCCCAGACGAACGCCTTCGGCGTGAAGCTTTTCGAGGCGGAGGGCCACAAGTGGCTCTACGACCCGACCTCCGGCAGGCTGTACCTCGCCGACTCCATCACCGCCCAGCAGTTCTGGAGGGCCGGCCCCGTCAATCTCGACGAGCTGGGCCTCCCCGAAGTCGGCGCGTACGGGACATCGGGGGCGAGGTTCCTCGGGCTCAACGCGTCGGGCGGGGCGGCGCAGGCCCCGCCTACGCTGGACGTCCTCCTGGACGTGGAGAGACAGCTGAAGGAGGCGGGGATACCCTACATAGTGAGGGGCGGCCGGCTGTACGTGCTGGCGCCTCCCGACAGGGGCGCCGAGACCTTGACCTTGTCCGACGGGAGCAAGGTCGGCCTCATACCGGTCACCGTGAAGCCTGTGAGCGGGCCAGATATAGGCGTCTACGGCCCCTACTCCATATGGATAGGCGACAAGCCCGCGAACCTAGCCGCCTGGGCCGAGTCGCTCCCGCCCGCCCCTACGCTGAGGGCCGAGCTGGCGGCGGCGGGCAGGGAGGCCCTTCCGCCGAGCAACCTCGTGGACGCCTACCTCCAGGCCATCGGCGTACAGCCCGTGGGGAGGGCGGCGGAGCTGGCCGGCTCAGGAGGGGCGTACTACGCCCCCATTCCGAAGACGCCTCCGCCGTCTCCCCAGATGATCGAGGAGTGGGCGAAGGCCACGTACGGCTACAACACGCAGGTGGAGCGGATCGGCAACAACACGTGGGTGATCACGGTGGGCGACGCCCTCCACAGGAGCAGGATAGAGGCTAAGTACGACCCGACCAAAGGGACGTGGAGCTTCAAAACCCTCACGGCGTCGATCGACGTGGGCGGCAGGAGCTTCGAGGTGCCTATGGACGAGATCACGGCCTCCGCCCAGCTGTACACGGCCGGCGGCGACCTCTACGCACAGGCGCCCAACGGCGCCTTCTACAAGCTGGAGAACGGCAGATGGGTGACCGCCAAATCGCCGTTCCTCCCTATGCCGGGCAAGACGCCCGCGACGGAGAGGGCCGTGCTGAGGGAGGGCCCCATGGAGATAAGGAGCGACCTCGCCGTAGGTAGCCTCGGCCACTCTCTGCCTTCGGTCGGCTTCGCCACGCTGAGCAACGGCCAAGTCATCCAGACGCCGCCCAACGCGGCGCAGATCTTCGACCTGTCGCGTTTCTCCCAGCAAGTGGAGCGGTCGATGGCGGGCGGCCAGATCCCGCCCGTCGCCGTGGCGTGGACGGCGGACGGGCGGGCGTACATATGGTACAAGGGCTCCGACAGGCCCGTCGAGGTGAAGGCGGGGCCTGGAGGGGTTCCCGTGGCGACGTGGGTGCAGGACGGCGTGGAGTACGGCCTGTTCCTTCTGCCCCCCGGCCACTCGTACGCCTTCGCCGGTAAGGTCGGCAACGCCCAAGTCATAGAGAACCTCACGTCCACGGGGGCGCCGATCGTGATGGTGAGGACTGCCGACGGCTGGATGCCCGTGGCAGATCCGGCGGGCAACATAAACGAGTCTGCGCTCCAGCAAGCGGCGCAGTACTACGGCAAGTCCGTCGAGAGTTTGAAGCCTCAGTGGCAACAGATAATGGATCAGTTCGCGGCCGGCCTGGCATCGACGCCCCTCGGGGCCATGGGCAAGACCTTGGGCCAGCTGGCGGGCGCCGGGCTGGCGTCCCTCGTGACTGGGAAGCCCTTCAGCGAGACGTATGCTAAGGGCGTGCAAGCCGCCCAGCAGATGGAGATGGCGGTGCAGGGGACTCCCCTCTACACGGCGGGACAGGCGGTCGGCTGGGGCACGGCCGCCGCGGGTGCGCTCCTTGGCGGAGTCTCCCTGGCGTCGGAGGCCGCATCCGCCAGTAGCTTGGCAGGCGCCGCGTCCGTGCTGGCGAGGAACTTGATCCCGTCAGCCGCCGTAAGCGGAGCCCTTGCGGCGGCGGAGGGAGGGTCGCCGGAGGATATAGTCAAGTCCGCTCTGATAGGGATGGCGCTTGCTCCAGCGATGGGGGGCATAGGGCCTAAGGCCGCGCTGGCCGCCGCCGGCGCCGGGGCAGGCGCGGGCGCGCTGACGTACTTGGCGACGGGCAGTCCACAGCTGGCATTGGGCGCCGGGGCCGACGTGGGCTTCCTGTCGCTGATGGCGGGAGGCCTCGCCAGCTTGGGGAAAGGCGAGGTGACCATCAGCAGGGATGAGATCGAGGCCGTAGCTAAGGCGGCTGGGAAGCCCGTCCGCGACGTGACTGAAGGAATCAAGAAGACGGTGGAGAGGCTCTGGGGGACGGCGGAGGATATGCCTGGAGGCGGCCTCCGCGTAGTCCTTGAGGCGGACAGGGCGGCGCGGGCCCTAGCCAGGGAGGCCGTCGACGCCTCGGCCCCGCCCGGCAAGGCGCCGGACGTGTTCGCCGAGATAATGCGCCAGGCGTCGGCCGGCGTGAGGGTGGATCCCTACAAGGCGGCTCTGGACGCCGGCTTGCCTGAGGCAGACGCGGCGAAGTTCGCCGAGGCCTACAAGGCGTACCTCTCGACCCTGGTGCAGAACGTCCCCTCGCTCAAGGACAGGCTGGCGGCGCTGGGCGGGGAGGAGGCCGCGGGCGCGCGCACCTCAGTTGGCGAGGAGGTCAGAAAGGCCGTGGCCAGCGCCGTTGATGCGGCCAAGACCGCCGCGTCGCAGATCTTGGGGACGATCAAGTCGGCGAAGGGCGCGGTCGAGGAGGCGGTGGTGAGGCCCGCCGTCAAGGCCGTCGAGGAGGTGGGGAAGAGGCTCGCCTCGCTGGGGCGGGGCGCCGAGGACAGATTCGGCGTAAGGGCCCTTCGGTGGCTCGCAAGGAATGTAGACGAGCCGCTGTCCAGGGGCAACCTCGGCGCCGCCGTGGACAAGGCGCTTGACGTGGTGAGGGCCGTGGACAGGATAAGGGAGCTTGAGGGCAGGCCGTCCCTGTCCGAGGCGGAGGCGAGGGAGCTGAACGAGCTGAGGCTCAGAGCGGCCCTCAACAACTACTACAGGATTTATGACGCGCTGAGGGAGCTCAGGCCGTCCATCTTCGAGTCTGCGCGGGCCAGGCTGGCCGAGGAGCGGCTTGCCGAGGCGCTGAGGGAGCTGGGCGGGAGGGGCGCCCTCGACAGGCTGGGGGGCGTCCTGACGCCCGAGGAGCTGGAGTCCCTGGCTAGGAACATCGACAGGGTCGGGAGGGACGTCCTCGTAAGGGCGGCCCTCGGAGATCGGGACGCTCTGGACAGGCTTGCCAGCGAGCTGGGGATGGCCAGGGACAAGGTCGAGTACGTGGCGAAGGAGTGGGCCGCATCACACCTGCGGGACGTGGTGGAGGCCATGGACGCGGCCGAGGCCAGGAGCCTCCTGTCCGACAGGGCAAAGCTCGCGGAGGCGGCCAGGGCGTTCGGCGTCAGGGAGGAGGACCTCCAGGCCATGGTCGAGGAGGCCCTGGAGGCGAAGATGAGGGCCGCCGGGGAGGCGCGGGGAGGCGTTGAGAGGAGCACAGAGAGGCCCAGGCTTGAGGTCGAGGAGAGGGGCGTCGGGAGACCTAAGGAGGAGGGCGGCGGAAGGGAGGTGAGGACGGGGGAGGGACAAGCGCTTCTCCTCAAGGAGGAGGCCGAGGCGCGTGCTGAGGAGGAGGCCAGGGAGGAGGAGAGGGGCGCCGAGGAGAGGGGCGCGGGCGGCTTGATAGCCCTGCTGAGGCCTGAAGCCGTCAAAGAGGAGATGGCCGGAAAGGCCGAGGAAGTACGCGTCGCGGGCGCCGGCCTTTTGCTCAAGGAGAGGGCCAAGGAGGCGGCCGGGAGGCGCGCCGCCACCGTGCCCTACGTCACCCCGCTGAGGGGCGAGGCCGGCCGCCTCGGGGAGGAGCTGAGGATGCAGTTGCTCGGCTGGCGGATTGGGGAATTGCCCTACACCCGGGAGTTGCCCTACACCCCATTCTATGCATACGGCGGCGGAGGAGGCGGCGAGGAGGTGGCGGTTTCGCCGTACGTCGTGCAGGGGGCCTCCACGTCGTCTGCGGCGTCTGTGTCGTCTGCGGCAGGCGGCTCCTCCCCGCCGGGCTCCCCCTCGCCTCAGCAGACCGAGGTCCAGCAACCTCAGCAAGCGGCCGCGGCGGTCTCGCCGTACGTCATGCAAGGGGCCCCACAGCTCGCCGCCGAGGAGGCGCCTCCTCCGCCGGCACTGCTGACAACCGGCTGGCCTTGGTACCCCGCAGAGGGCGGCGGTGGGGGGAGGTACAGGCCCGGCAGGCAGAGGGAGAGGCTGGTGCTGTAAGACAAGGAAAGGATTATAATACCGCCCACGTTTTTTCTCCATGAGGCTGGCGCTCCTGGCTGTGCTACTCCTCGCGGCGGCGGCCTACGCCGCCACGTGGGTCGTCTGGGTTCCTGTCCAGAACAACTCGCCGTCGAGCGGCGCGTCGTCCACCTTCGGCAACTACTGGAATTACGGCTCCGTGTTCTACTCCGCGGCGGCGGTCAACTGGATAGTCCCTCCCATGCCGGAGAGGGGCACCGCCGCGTTCTACAACATAACATCGTATTTAGGCGCGTCCGGCGCCGTCTCGGTCTTCGCCACGTCGAGCCAGACCACCGCCTCCAGCTACATGTACTCGGGCGCGGTTTCAGCGGCGTACGCGGCGTCCCTGGGCTCCTCCACCTCCATAACTGTAACAAACGGAATATTCGCGCTGGCGGCCGTCTCGATCTCCAGCGAGTACTGCGGCTCGCTGTACTTCGTGGAGCGGTTCACGCTGAGCGCAGTAAGTACGGCATACGTGGCGGCCGAGCTGGCCAACTCCACGTGGACCTACCTGACCTTCTATTCGGCCAGCAACGTCGGGTCGGGGGACGTCGGCCTCAGCCAAGGCCTCCCCTCTACATGTTATTCTCCCGGAACCTACCTCCTGGCCGTGTCGATCTACGTTACCGGCGGCCAGATAAACGGGGTAGCCGCGATACAAGTCTCCACGTCCAGCTCCGGCACCGGCGCGTCCTACGTCCCCGGGACGCAGTACGCCCTCTCCATATCGCCGACCAGCGGCGACACCGTGGTGTTCCCCTGGACGACCTCCGCCAGCCCCTACGTCGTCCTCATGAGCGCCGCCTCGGTTCTAAACACGGCCGGCTCCCCCGCGTCGGGCTACTTCTCCATAGGCGGAACCACCCCTGTCTACCTGCCGCCGAACGCCCTCCTCTTCCGCGACAGCTCGACCTCCGCGCCCTCGATAGCCGCCGCCAACTGCCCGCAGAACGTCTACTTCCTCCCGGCGTCCCCCTCCGTCGCCAAGCTCCTCACCTGCTCCGGCATGTCGGCGCCGTCGGGCGCGGCCGTGTACCCCACCGACTATTCGAAGTACACGTCTACGGCGACGACGTTCACGCCGTTCTCGTTGCCAACTGGCCCGACGATAGCGTCCTTCCAAGTTTCTTACACGGACTCCGCAGGCAACGCCTACTCCTACTCGGCGACTACGCCGTACGGATTCCAGCCGACCAACCCGTCGATAAATAGCACCGGCAACCAAGGCTACTTTGTGCAGTTGCCTCAGTGCAATATCAATACCAACCCATATGGAGGAGGTAAAGGCACATTTGGGCTAATCAACTGTATAGCAATTAATTATGGTGCAGTATCAGCTGTAGTATGGTTCTACCTACCACCAAGCGGTAAAGGAGTTCTGCTTTCGAACCAACATTTACAATATCCAATCACTACCAATCAAGAATGGGCTCCCTGGCTTTATGTAGGAACAAACGGCTACCTCTTTGCAGGTGACTTTCCAATTGACCAAATCTCAACACCAATTAGCCCAGGCTGGCACATGGCCGTATACGAGGAGTGGGCGTCAAGTACTTCGGGCCCCTACTACGTAGCCCTCTACCTAGATGGGAAAAACATTGGACAACAATCTGGATCTTTTATACCCACATTGTTTGGTCTATACACTTATTATACGGCTGATGATGTTGGCACTGGCTTTACAAATGGCTGGCAGGCCACCCCTGGCGGCTGGTGGTTCTTCAATGGGACTATTGCATATGTAGCTCTTTATAATACTATACTTAGTCGATCACAAGTTCAGCAACTCTATCAAGCAGGCTTTCCAAATACATTATTTGGTAATAATTTGGTTGCTTCATACATGCTAGGCACAATATATTACAACAACACTGGCTACTACTTTGTGCCTTATTATGTCAACATCCAACTGATGAAACAAATGGGTATCAACAGCTACAACGCGGTGTCGATAACGCCCAACGGCTTAGCGGGCGCCATACCGAACAGCCAGTTCATGGCGAACCAGTTGGCGCTGTACTTGAGCAGTTTTTCGATCTCGCCGTCGGTGCAGTACGCCGTCTTCGTCCGTAACCCGTCGATAGCGGTCGGGGGTATGTACTACGTGCCGGTTCCAAGCGTCGGATGGGCCTACGTCGGCCCGGGGTACTTGCCGTCGCCCTCGGTGAGCGGCTCCACGAACGTCACGACTTTGTTGGTCGGCAGGCCGGGCGTCAGCTACTACCCGACGTTTACGGTGAACGGATCGGCGCTCAGACTGCCCTTCTCCCCCTCCGTCGGCTCGTGGACCGCCGTGTTCTACGGGCTGGGCGGAACCGCCGAGACGCTCGGGGTGACGCCCAACGGCCCGCCGGGCACGTGGTTCCTCGGCTCCAACTCCACCACGTACACGATCCCGAGCGCGCCCCACCGCTCGACGCTCGTCGTGCCGACTACGACGGGCGTCTTCTTCGCCGGCTCCCTCGGCGACTGGTGGAACGCGACGAACACGCCCTTCTACGTGGCGGCGCTGGTCAACGGCACAAGCGGCCCGTACGCGATCCAGATGAACGGGCAGAGGTTCGCCGCGAGCAACTTCGCGTGGAGCGCCGCCAGCCCGCCGAACACCGTCATCTACTTCACCGGCACGGACGGCCGCACATACGCCGTCAACCCGCCTTGGGTGCAGGGGGCGGGCCTCACCAAGATCCTGGCGGGCGGAGGGATGCCGGCGCTCTACGTCTGGGGCCGCCCCATCTCGCAGTCCCCCCTGGCCTTTGCGTCGGGGGGAGTCTGGCTGAACTACACCCAGGCGTCGGGGCCCTACGCCTACTTCCCCTACTTCGGTAGCCCCGGCTCCATGGCCGTATACGCCAACTCCACGACGTCCTCAGTCGGATCGTGGGCACTGCAGATAGTGGACGAGGCCCTGTCGCCGACCTCAGCCTCCTCGGCGAACGTGACCGTGTGGATGTACAACGGCGCGCTGGCGGGCTCCTTCTTCTTCTCCAGGCCCTTCTCCTACCTGGCCTTCCCGGCCGGAGGATCCCTCGGGCCCCTTTGGTTGCTCCTCAACTCCACCGTAGGGGTGCCGCCCTACATAGCCCAGGTCTTCCCCTCAGCCACCCAGCTGATCGTGTCGAGGGGCGGCTACGCGGCGGTGAACACATACGTGACGGTTCCCTCACAGCTGTTCAACCAGTGGAGCGGCAACTTGGTCTTCGCCGCGGCCCAGATGTCGCCCTCCGGCTCATACGCCCTCATGACGGGAGGCTTCTACTCATCTCCGCCCACCTCCTTCACCATAATGCTCCCAGTCAAGGCCGTCGGCCAGCTGGCCTACTTCCTCATGGCGTCCTGGCCCTCGGGAGGCACGTGCTCCCTCCTCCAGCAGGTCTCCAGCCCCCTGGAGCTCACCATATGCCAAGGCGCCGCGTCGCAGAACATAGCGGTGAACCTGGGGACGGCGACGGTCTCCAGCCCAACCTCCTTCTCCGGGCTGGCGGGCGCGTGGGCCGGGCTTGCGGGGAGGATAGCCCCCGCCTCAGCCATACTGGCCAACGCCGGCGTGGCGGCCCTCGTCGTCCTCATGATAAGGAGGGGGAGGTCCCTCACCGCAGGCCTCATGGCGGCGGGGGCCTTGGTGACTGCGTTAGGACTGTCGCTCTGGCTCCCCTGGATGATCGGCGAAGGCGCGGTGATGTTCGTAATAGCGTCGGCCGTCGCCTTCACCAAGAGGTGAAGGCTGATGGAGGCGGCCGAGGTGCGTACGATTTTTGTCGGAGCAAGGTATTTATGCGCCCCCGCACATAGGCGCATGCGGGCACCGCTAACAATACCGATAAGGGCGGAGGACGCCACGAAGAGCGTCAAGCCGACGGTCAACGCGTATATATGGCTCGTGGTCGGCCTGTTCATAGCGACGTTCCTCGGCGGCGTGCTGTACTACATACTCGGTCAGATGAACTCCAGCGGCATAACCATCCCTGGCACCGTCAACGTGCTGAAGTACTTGTTCAACTTCAACAGCATAATAGGCCTGCTGTTCGCCATGGTGATCGTTGTGGCGGCCGTGGCGCTGATAATAATGTACTTGATGCAGTCGATGCGCAAGACCGGACTTGAGGAGTAAGCCGCCGCGTCAAAATAAGCGAAAAGGTTTATTTTTCCCCTCTCCTTTTCCGGCATGTCGGCCATACTCCAGAGAAGGCATCCGCCTGGCCAAGTGGTGGGGGAGGTCGTCAACAAGGACGTGCAGAGGGTTAGGCAGGTCGTGGAGAGGAGCTTCGCACGTTGCGGCAAGGCGCAGACCGTCGCCGAGTTCCTCATGTGCATAGACGGCTTGGGCCAGCCGGTGAGGGACGTGGCTAGGGCCGTGGTCATCGCGGCCCTCCGCGACATGGGGATGCAGTACCCCACGTGGGAGGCCCTCAAGGCGGACGCCAGGAACATACCGTACAAGGTTCTGCTGAACGCCCTGGGCGTCCCCCAGGCCTCAGTGGCCTCCGCATCGGCCCCCCGCCAGGGAGGCACGCTCTACGCGTAGCCTCTTATGAAGGCGGCCGAGGCGGCGCTGGACGGCCTGATGCTAGTGTTGGGTCTCTTGCTGGGGACGTTCATCGTCCATGCCCTCCCGTGGCTTTTCGTCAAGCCGCCGGCTTGCTGGCTCTACAACGGGACGGCGGGGCCGGGCGGCGCGTCCATCACGATAGCGGGCTTGACGGGGGACAGGGCGACGGTCTACGTCTACGCGTCCGACGGGCTTCGCTATATAGACTCCGCCGGGTCGATATATATCACGCTGGACGTGCCCCCCGGCCCCTTCCAGGTAGGCGCATCCCCCTGCCGCCTCCTCATATCTGTGCAGGCGAGGAACGCGACATAAATGATAGATTTTTAACGCCCCCCTCAACGGCATTACGTGGCCAGGCGCAGGAAGGAGGAGGACGGCATAACCCAGCTCGCTATTCATGAAGTCCTCTCCGAGAGGGCGGCGGCGGTCGCCGAGCTCTTCTCGGTGGAGCCGGCGCCGGGCTCCACCCTTGCCGAGGTCAAGAGGGTTGTGGCGGAGGCGAC
>Ga0209739_100593_pt1 | contig 14337 bp, 15 predicted proteins | sample JossMetagenome_2_FD_184729 | JGI IMG/M metagenome (GOLD analysis project Ga0209739, IMG submission 184729) | Hot spring sediment microbial communities from Joseph's Coat, Yellowstone National Park, USA - JC3_ASED (SPAdes) (version 3) | ecosystem: Environmental > Aquatic > Thermal springs > Hot...
GCGGCGCCGGCCGCAGCCGCAATTATGCCCAGATTCGCCGCTGTGGAGCCCGCGAGCACAAGTTTAAACTCCATGGCCGTCAAGGCGATTATGGTAGCAACCAGCGCCGTGGCCACCCCCACAACTGTCACAACCCAGAAATACAGCTCCGCCCCCGGCACCGGCAGGAAGATAGGCGTAGTCACGATCAACACGTAGACGCCGGCCTTGACCATCGTCGCCGCGTGGATAAGCGCAGAGACGCTCGTGGGGCCCGTCATTGCTGTGAGGAGCCACTCATGGAATGGGAACTGCGCACTTTTGGTGAAGGGCCCGAGGGCGAAGAAGAGCAGTGGGACTACCCCCAGCGTCTTCAGGGCCCCGGCGTGTGTGAGAGCTGTAAGCGAGACTGTGCCTGTGACTGCGTAGAATAAGGCAATCGCCACGAGGAAGAAGGAGTCGCCGAAGCGCACTGTCAATATGGCGCGGAGGCCGGCTTTGCTGGGCGTCCACCAATAAGGCACGCCGAACACCTTCTCCTCCTTGCCGACCCACTTGTCGTACTCGTCTCTGTACCAGTGGCCTATGAGAGCCCAGGAGGCCAGCCCAACGCCCTCCCAGCCCGCGAGGAGGAACCAGAGGTTGTCCGCATACACAATTATCAACATGGAGGTGGCGAAGAAGCCGAAGAAGAACCAGTACCACCCGGGCCTGTAGTCTCCCTCCATGTACTTCACCGAGTAGAGCGAAATCGCCGCTATCAGCCACGCCACCAACACTCCCATGGGGAGGCTGAAGTGGTCCAGCCGCACGGCGATTTCGGCGCCTATCGAGCCTATCCAGGAGACGCTGTAGACGCCCAGCTTGATTGACATATATACATACGTCGCCAGCAACGCTGAGACGAAGGTGCCTAGGGTGACCGCCCACGCCTTGAACTTCTCGGCTGTGCTAAACAGAGAGATGAGGGAGGCGATGAGCGGCGCGAAAATGGTGAGAAGTACTACTTCCATAGCCCCGCCGCAACTATAGTCTTATATATATTGTCCGCCAGCGCGCTGGAGAACGGCGGCAGAAAGAGTAGCACGGAGAGGAAGGCCACGACCACGATTGACATGAGCGCTATGTCCACGGGTCCCCGGTCCTCCCGCTTGTGCGGCCCGAAGAACACAACGCGGATTGTGTTGAAGGCGTAGATGCCGGTGATCAACAGCACAACGGCGTACGGGATGTAGTACATGTAGCCCTGTGCGAAATACTTCGCATAAGCCACGGTGAGGACGATTTCAGATACCATGCCCACGGTCAAGATGCCGGCGAGGTTGAGGAAGCCCACTATGGCGGCGCCGGCCAGCTCGGGCCTCCAGCCGTAGAGCCCGCCCATCTTCTCGACGTCGCGCGTGTGGAGATACATGATGAAGTAGCCCGCCGTCATGAAGAGGACGGCTTTGCCGAGGCCGTGGCTGAGGTAGAAAAGGGCGGCCGCCGTGTAGCCGTGGGGGTTGAACAAAGCGACGCCGAGTAGGAGGTAGCCCATTTGGCTTACTGTGGAGTAGGCGAAGAGTCTTTTGATGTCTTTCTGTAGAAAGGCCATGAGGCCGCCGTATATCGCAGTGGCAATTGCGTAGTAGACTAGCCACTTGACCCACTCGGCGTTTGGCACGACGTACATAGCTACAGAGGCGATTAGGTAGCCGCCGATTCCCACGAGCACGGGCGACAGAAGAGCCGACAGGGGGGTGGGCGCCTCGGCGTGTACGTAGGGGAGCCACATATGTACGCCTAAGGCCGCCATTTTGATAAGAGAGCCTATCAGAATTAGGAGGAAGGGCGTCTGGTCGGCGCCTAGATACTTAAGATCCGCCAGCAGGGGCACGTAATATACACCTTTAAGGTACAGGAGGAGGAAGCCGGCGAGTACGAGCAAAGCGCCGAGGTGAGACCACACTAGGTACATGACAGTTATTCTCACTCTGTCGCCGTAGCCGTAGTAAAGCACTTGGAACAACGACGCTATCAAGGCTATTTCGATGAAGACGTAGACCATGATTAGGTTAGCCGCCACAAAGGCGCCAGCCAGTCCGCCGACGAAGAAGCCATAGGTCAGGTAGAAGATAGAGGAGTCGCGGCCGAGTTCATGACTTCTGTGTTCCATGTAGGGCGGGCTGTACAAAGCGACGAAGATGCCCACCAGCGCCACGGTGAAGGCAAATACGCCGTTGAAGGGCGTTATCTTAAACGCAGTGATGTCAAACCCTTGGAAGGAGCCCTCGACAAACTCCCAGCCCGTGAAGACTGAATATGCCGATATCAAGAGGAGGGGCATCAACGCGACGGCTGAGATGTAGCCAGCGAGGTAAGACGACCTCCTCGCCGCTACGTATGCCGCCAACGACAACGCCATGGGTATGAGGATGGAGAGTAGGATCATCATACCTCCCTCCCGCTGGCGGCTGCCGAGATGTCTGTGGCTTTGGTAAGCATGTAGTTGCGGTATATCAACGCGGCGAGGATGGAGGCTTCAGAGACGCTTATCATGACTAAGATTAAGACTCCGTAGAATAGGAGACCTGGGTTGTTGGCCGCCAGGGGGGCCAACGCGGCGAAGGCCCCCACAGTCGCGAGCTCTAGAGCGATTAAGACTCTTACCAGGTTTCTAGTTACTGCGATGTTGTATAGACCGAGGAGTATAAGTATAAACCCGACGACGACTGGTGGGCTCATGTCCTCTTCGACACTTCGATGCTTACTAGTAGGGAAACTGCCGCGACTCCTATCAACATGATGACTGCGGTTAAAAGATCGCCTAGCTGAACCGGCACCGGCTTAGCTGGTGGGGCTTCCCACAACAACGCTCCTAGAGCTACCGCTACTAGGAATACCAAGGTAGAGGCGAGGAAGTATCTGCCTCCCCATCTCTGGACGCCGCCGTACATGGCGGCTGTGATGATTACTAATAACATCACTGCCCCTATGTAGATGACGAAGATCAGAAAGGCAGAGGCGAACTGCGCGAGATAGGCGTAGTAGGCGCCTACGGCGCCTGCGGCTGACGCCAGACTCACGGCTGAGTAAACGTTGTCTCGGGAGTATACCGTTAACAACCCAAAAAACAGAGCCGCCAATAGGAGTATGAGGTCTATCATAATGTTTAAGTAAGTAAAGCTTTTAAAGTATTACCCATGTACTCGAATCTTCTTGGGAACTCCTCCTTCGTACTTAATAGCCACCTTGACTGATTTATAGGGCTCTTGAATCTTGGGAGGTTCTCTCTCCATGTCGGGGGTGTATATCATCTCTTTGTAGTCGTACCAGGCGAGCTCCTTTATGCCAGTGCCGTATAGGGCGTCTGTGGGGCAGACGTCTATGCAGAAGTGACACATGATACATCGGCCGTAGTCTATGCCGGGGTACCGCTTCCCGTTTGGTGCTAGATACATCTTTATGGCGTTAGTGGGGCAGATCCTTGCGCACATCATGCAGGAGGTGCATTTCTCCGTCCACAGTCCTATCCAGCCGCGCAACCTGCCGTATTCAAGCTTCTCGTAGGGGTAGTACACTGTGATTCTTTCCGGCTTGACGAAGTTTCTGGCGGCTACCGCTAACGCATCTATGGTGGCTTTTACAACACCCCCCAGCGTCATCTTTTCACCAGTCATGGCACCACGCCTCCGAGACGTAGCGCGGCAGACCACAACACGGCGAGGAAACCCAGCACTAAAAGTCCACGCCAGCCGAGAACCAGCGTATGGTCTAGCCTAAGCACCGGCATCGCGGCGCGTAGGAAGGCGAAGAAGAACATGAGCACAGTGGTCTTGAGAAAGACCCATAGGGCAAGTATTAGATGTCCTATCACGTCCTGGGGCCATGGGCCGGGGGCGTAGCCTGGGAGCGCCCAGCCGCCGAGAAAGAGGAGGGTGGCGAGGAAGGAATAGGAGAAGGTGGCGTAGTAGGTGCCGCCGGCGAAGGAAAGTACTAGGAATATACCGCCATAGTCGCTGTAGGGGCCGGTGGCCACGTCGCCTTCGTAATCCGCTATCTCAAAGGGGAAGCGGGCTGTGGCCATTGCCGTAGTTATGACGAAGACTAGGAATGCTATGGGGTTGAGAACAGCCCCCACCAGTAGTGTCTGTTTCTGCACTATCTCAAGAGGGTTTAACGTGCCGTAGAGTATAGCCATAGCCAAGAAGGACAGAATCAACGGCAGTTCGTAGGCCGCGACGAGTAACGCCTCCCGCGCGGCGCCGATGTAGGCAAACTTGTTGTTTACAGACCAGCCGATCACTACCACCGATATTGAGACTAAGAGGAGTATAACTAGTGAAAATACGAGTCCGTGGGGGAGTAGGGCGGGGTCTTTGATTAGCCTCAGCTCGGGGGTGAGGGGGAGGAGGAGAGAGGCTCCGAACGCCAAAGTGACAAATATGGCGGGGCTCCAGGTGAAGAGTAGCTTGTGGGCACCTCTCGGCACTATAGGTTCGCTTATGATGAATTTGAAGGCGTCTGCCAACAGCTGTAGGTAGCCGCCGAGTTGCGGCGACACGTGGTACGGCCCGACACGCATCTGCACCCTCGCGGCGGCTTTCCGCTCGAACCACACCACTGTGAGGAGGACTCCGCCTGAGGCTGCAAACATGAGTATGAAAAACCAGAGGCGGGGCGAGAGGAGGAGACTCCAGATGTCCATGGTTACGTCTAAATATGCATTTTAATCTATTACCGATCCTGCTCCGGCGGGAAGTAGCCAAATGAGCCGTATATGGCGGGCAGGTCCATGAGCCTCGCGCCTATGAAGGCCTTTATCATGGCGCGGACATTCTGCCAAGACGGCGTCGATACCCTGACTCTGTAAGGCTTCTCGGAGCCGTCGCCGTAGACGTGGAAGAAGTAGCGGCCGCGGCCGCCCTCTGTGATGCCAAGACCCTCGCCCTCTGGCAACCTAGAGGTGAAGAGGGCACCCAGTCTTATGAGTTGGTTTGCGGTCTCCTTCTGCTTCGGCGGCATTCTGTGAAGCACCGCCTCGCCCACGAGGGGCCCGTCTCTAGGCGCGCGGTCGAGGGCTTGTCTAATTATCCTGGCGCTTTGTCTTATCTCACATATCCTCACCATAGTCCTGGCTAGGGAGTCGCCGCCGTCCTCCACACACACGTCCCATTCGAACTCGTCGTAGATGCCGTATTTATATACGCGGCGGGCGTCCCAGTCTATGCCGGAGCCGCGGGCGCCGGGGCCAGTGGCCATGAGCCTCGCCGCGTCTTCCCTGCCTAGGTAACCCACGTCTTTAAGCCTGTAGTAGCCCACTGGGTTCTTGACGACGACGCGGACGAACTCATCTATTTTCTTCTCTAAATAATCCAGAAAGCCCTTCGTCTGTTCGTAGAAGGCGTCTGGCGGCGCAGTGCGGACGCCACCGGGGAGGACCCAGGTGGGGGTTGTCCTTGAGCCAGAAACCATGGCCCAGAGCTGCACCACCAGCTCTCTGAGGCCGAAGCCCCACATGAAGCCGGTGGATGAGCCTATCATTATGGCATGGAGGCCCAGGTCGTATAAGTGGGTGGAGATGCGGCTTAGTTCGGCCATTATGACTCTGAGGTACTGAGCCCTGGGCGAGACGTCCATCTTGGCTAGGCGCTCTATGGCCGTGGAGTAGGCCCAGGTGACGTTTATGGCGTCTGGTAGAGAAAGCCTCTCGAAGAGTGGTATGTTCTGTATCCAGTGCCGGGTTTCGCCTAGCTTCTCCATGGTGCGGTGGACGTAGCCTGGGTCCGGCGTGACGTTGACCACTATGTCGCCGTCTACCTCCACGATGAAGCGGGTGTGTCCCGAGGTGGGGTGTTGCGGCCCCCAGAAAAGATCGAGAACGCGGCGGCCGCCCTCTAGTTTTTCCTCTTTTAAAACTAAGCCATACTCCTCTGACTTGATCATATCTGAACGATGAGTTAACTATTTATCTATAATCTCCTCCCAGGCCATGTGGATATTTGCTGTGGCGATTTTGGCCTATGAGCTTTTGCATCTTGCCGCCGAGGCTTCTATGCGCGCGACGCCAAGCGGCAGCTGTAGGGCTGTGGTGGTTTTACCCGTCAGAAGACCTCGCGATTTGCGGAGATTCGCGGGGGTGGTGGACTACGTAGTGGTAGACGACGAGGTGGACGCAGAGGCGGCAGAGGCGGCGGGGCTTAGGTGGGTTTTAAACAAGTACGGGGGCAAGTCGGGGGCGCTGGCCACGGCTTTGGAGGAGGTGGAGACAGATCTCTACGTCTTTATCGACGACGAAGCTCATCCCGGCCGTTGGCTGGAGGCGCTTCGGGGAGCCTGCGGCAGATTCGCCACGGCCTACCGCTGGGTGATGGACAGATTTCAGAACCTCTTCTCCCTGGGGGGCTTCGACTGGATGGTGTGGAGACGGACCCGGTTTCTATACGGCGGGGCCATGACGGTCCCCGCTACGCGGAGGAGGGCAGCGGCCGAGGCGCTTAAGAGGTGTCCAGTGGACGACATGGCTCTCACCGCCGTGGCCAACGACATCGAGGTTCTGCCTCTTCTCGTTCCCATGGACGGCTCCGGCAACGCTTGGGCATTTTTCATGAGGCAGTCCACAGCGGCTAAGCTGGGGAACTTCAGACTGTGGCTCGTCGAGATCTTCTATTACGTCTTGTGGACAGCTGCCGCCGTCTTCTTCCCGCTTCTCTTAGTCGTTCACGCCGCTAGGACGGCGCTGAGGTCGCGGAGGGCGCTTGGGCGGGTGGACTGGGTTCAGGTCTTGCTCTCTCCACTAGAGAGACCGCTTCAGGCTTTTATCTTCGCCGCCTCGGCGTTTGGGCGTTGTTTCGAGTGGCGGGGCCGGGTGGTGTGTGGCAAATGTTAAAATAGTGTATTCGAGGCATGGCTGTGATCACTGAGAGCGAACAGAAACTTAAGCCCGAAAGGGCCGTACAGGCTTTGTTGCGACATCTCGGCGAAGATGTGTCTCGGCCTGGAGTGGTCGATACGCCTAGGAGGTTTGTGAAGGCTATGGAAGAGTTGACCAGGGGGCTTAGGGAGCCGCCGCCTGAGGTGGTGTTTTTCCCTCTGGAGTACGACGCCGAGGTGGGGCCGGTAGTTATTGAGAACATAAGCGCCGTGTCTATATGTGAACATCACCTCCTGCCCATCTTGCTACGGGTCTCTGTGGCGTATGTCCCGGGCGATGGGGTGCCGGGGCTCAGCAAGGTGATTAAACTAGTGAAGTGGGCCGCGGCGAGGCCTATTATGCAGGAGCGGTTTACCGAGTGGCTTGCTGATTTGCTCATGGAGAAGCTAAGAGCTAGAGCGGTGAAGGTGAAGGTGTGCGGAGTGCACATGTGTTCCTTCATCAGGGGGGTGCGGGATGAGCACCACAACATGGTGACGGAGGCTAAGAGAGGCGAAATAGAGGTTAAGTTGAGGTGTAAAAAACCGCTTAATTGCATAGACTAGTCTTGCGGCAACCGGTCTTGACTGCCGGTGTTACGAGACAGACAGCCTCGTCGGGGGGTTCATGCCGTTGAGGATTGTAGTTACGGGCGCCAGCGGCGGCATTGGTAGCGCCTTGCTGAGGATCGCAAGGAGCCGTGGCGATTTTGTCGTGGGGATTTCGCGTAGGCGCTCGGAGGCCGATGTGCACTACGACTGCGACGTGCTTGATCTACAGTGCCTCAAACAAGCGGCGAGGGAGGTCGGCAAGGTGGATGGCATAGCGTTGCTACACGGCCACGGCGACCCCAAGCTGTGGACTAGGAAGGTGGAGGAGCTAGACGCCGACGACTTCTTTCAAGTTTTCGGAGTAGATGTAGTGGGGAGTTTTAACGTGGTTAAGGCATTTCTGCCTAACCTCTCGTCTGGGTCCTCGGTCGTCTTTGTCTCCTCAACGCCTGGCCTCGTCGGCGATGTCTACGGCATACCCTACGCGGCGGCTAAGGGCGCCCTCATCGCGCTTGCGAGAAGCCTCGCCAAGGCTTTGGCGCCTGTTAGAGTGAACGCCGTGGCGTTTGGCCCCATTGAGACCGGGTGGACAGGGTGGGTCTCTCCGCAAGAGCTTGCGGCGTTTCGGGAGAGGACTATATTGAGGCGGTTGGGCACGCCGAAGGAGGCGGCTGAGGCGATCTACTGGCTCCTCTCGCCGGCCTCTAGCTACGTGACGGGGCACGTGTTAGTTGTGGACGGCGGCGAGTCGCTTTGATTGCGAGCAACGCAGTGGCCGCTATGGCCGTTGCTATGACGCCTACGAAGACGTAGGTCATATCTGTGTTTGTCTTTTGTTGTTGTGGAGATGTGGAAAGCCCAACTGTCAACTGCAGGGCTTGCCCCGGCCTAAGCGTCACTGTGTATGTGACGTTTCTCCCTCCTACGTCTACGACGACTGTGTATTTTCCAGGCGGGAGCTCCACGCGGCGCGGCATGCGGTCCACTACGCTGTAGTTGCCCAATATGTAGACTCTCGCCGGCGGCTGGAGGTAGTTGAGGACTAGGTAGCTGTTTTCGATGTTGACTATGAGAGTCTCGGAGGGATATCTCGTGGCGATGGACACATCTTTCTTTGTGAAGCCGGCGTCTATCTCCACTTTATAGACCACGCCGGGGAGGGCCCAGAGCTCCGCCTGACCTCTATAGGTGCGGCCAGCCGCTTTGATTAACCAGTCGTCTCTCACAGCTCCAAAGGAGTCCACGACACGTATGGTGAGTCTAGTGGCGTTTACGGCATAGAGGCGGCCGCAGTAGTCTTGCGGCCGGAAGACTGTGGTGTAGCTAGTGCCGTTTGGCAGGAGTACTTCGGTGTAGACCAGTGCGCTGTAGTTCAGCCCCTTGATGAGGTAGGTGGTCAAGTTGCCCGCCCCCCTCGTGGCGGCGTGGCCATTTACATATAGAACCGCTGAGGTGATGGGCGGAGCCAGAATTATTCTACAACTTGTCACAAGGCCAGCCCTCTCGAGGTTCACCACGGGATTCCACAACTCTGTCTTAAGCAAAGTAGCGTTTGGAAGTCTATAGTTTCCTACCTCTGTTATGTATATTTCTAGGTGATAATTTATAGTGCCTACGGGTAGAGGCCGCGAGAGGTTGTTGTTTCTAAACTCTATCTTAAGGTCTTCATACGTCCCATTGAGAAATTTAACCATCTTGACTATAACGTATCCACTGGCCTCCATTGGCTGTATAGATAAGGCCTCTAGGCGGTTTATTGTGACGATGTCGTGACCTGTTGAGTAGGTTTTCCCCACCAACATGTCGTTGAGGTATATCTCCACCGCCACGCCGAGGGGGATCTCCGCAATACCTGTGGCGTTTGTCTTAACACATCCGTTAGAGACGCACACGGTGGCGTTTGGTATCGGGAAGCCTAAAGCATCTCGGACCTCCACCAAGGCGCCTAGAGCCATGATTGACATTAGTAGAAGCAGTGGCACAAGCTTCATATGCGGCTGGTTCAGTCTCCTAAATAAATCTATGGCCGTGTAAAGATGCGTCACGTGGTCTTTACAGGTTGTGAGAAAAATTTATATATTTACAACTAACAGCGGCGTGCCGTTCTCTGCCGTGTATTCTGCGACGTTCTTCTTAACTAAAAAAATATAGAGATCCAATGCTTTCAGTTCAACGATACATTTATATATCTAAAATTCTCCCGATTACTATGACGGAAGAGACTAAGCTTACTGACCGTCAATACCAGTTGCTAAACCACCTGCTACAGAGGGCTCAGCCCATGAGGGTGTACACCGTATATGGCGATCAAGACGAGATTGCAAGAGAACTCGGCATGACTAGGCAAGCCTTAGCAATACATCTAAAGCGGCTTAAGGAGCTTGGCCTTGTCAGGACTGGCCGCGAGTTTGTGGACATCACCGAGAAGGCCGTGAGGCTTCTGAAGGGTCAGTCCAGCGACGTTATTATATTGGTGAAGATCGAGCCGAAGTACCGAGACAAGGTATACGACGCAACTAAGAAACTGCCCGTCGAGAAGGCGCTTAGGCTCGCCGGCGACTACGACCTGGCAATCATTACGCAAGAGACTGTACTTGACAAAGTGCTCGACTCCATAAACAACATGGAGGGCGTGAAGGAAACCAAGACCTTCATCTCCATAGGCGCCGTCAAAGAATAGCCTCCTTTTTACTCTAAACTGAACCTGCCGAGGCGTTTAAAACGACGTAGAAGGCCGGAGCCACAGGTCCGTCTCCTCTAGTCACTTCTCTATGGCGTCTGCAAGTTCGACGTAGCGGGCGAGGCAGTCTAGGTGCTCTCTGCCGCACTTTACAATCACCCTACCTTTCTTCATGCGGCATATCTTCGGCTTTTTGCCCATCAGCGCCTCCACCACGGCGGCAAGTCTCTCGGCGTCTGCCTACCTGCCGCCGGGGGTGTCTACCTCCGCCGTTATTAAAATCCTCAGGTCTCGCCGCTCTGGCTCTCCTCAAGCTCGGCATCTCCGCCTGTGACCTTCACCACGTGTTTTCTACCATTCACTACGACCCTTCAAAGCCCTTCAGCGTCAGGTAGCCCCTCGCCTTCCCCTCCTCTATGATCTCTTCGGCTTTTTCGCAGATGTCGTCGCCCTCTTCCCAAGTCCTCTGGAGTATGTATCTCACGAACTCCGCCGCCGGCTCCCGTTGCCTCCCAGAGCCGTATACGGAAAGCCACGCGGCACGCTTAAGACCCTCCCTAAGGATCCTCACGTAACCCACACCTCCGCCCTCCGGCATCTTCACCGATAAGTGGACGTCCTCCTCAAGCCCCATAGCCACCATACGTTCCGCCTAGGTGTCCATGTATCATGGGGTTAAAGTTTTGCGGTCTCTGTGCAATACTTTTAAACCGCATCCCCTAGGGGGCCATGAAGCACCTTGTGGGGAGGGACTTCGCGTTCCCGGAATACCTGCCCCGGTACCCCAGGTCGTATGACTTCGACGTGGTGCACATGCGGCTGGACGTAGACATAGACGTTGAGGGCGGCGCCGTTGAGGGGGCGGTGAGGTACCGGGTGAAGGCCAAGAAAGACGGTGCGAAGGTCTTGCTCGACGCTGTGGAGATGGAGGTTCTTGACGTAAGCCATGACTATTACTACGACGGTGAGAAGATAGAGGTAAGGCCCCAGTGGAGGGCCGGGGAGGAGGCGGAGGTGGTGGTTAGGTACCGCGCCAGGCCTAGGACCGGCATGTACTTTGTGAAGCCTGATATGCGGCAGAGGAGAACTATATATGTGTGGACCCAGGGCGAGAGCGAGTACAACCGCTATTGGGTGCCTATTCCAGACTCCCCTAACATAAAGTTCCCCTGGACAGTCGCCGTGACTGTGCCCAAGCCGTTTGTGGCCGGTAGCAACGGCGTGTTGGTTGAGATAAGGGACAGGGGGGAGAGGCAGACCTTTGTGTGGGATATGAGGCACCCCATGTCGCCTTACCTCCTCGCAATCGCCGTAGGCGACTTCGAGGTTCATAGGGAGAAATGCGGCGAGGTCCTCCTCGAGTACTACGTGCCTAAGTACGTGGGTGATGCTTGGCGTTTCTCCTTCTACAACACCTGCAGAATTATGGAGTTCTTCTCTGAGTACCTCGGCGTGCCGTATCCCTACGAGCGGTACGCCCAGGTGGTGGTGCCGGAGTTCATCTACGGCGGTATGGAAAACACCACCTTCACTATCTTGACCGACTGGACTATCCATGATAAACACGCCCACTGTCCCTACGCCGGGTTCCCCTGCCCGGAGCACGAGGATTTCAGCTCCGACCCTCTGGTGGCCCACGAGATGGCCCACATGTGGTTCGGCGACTTGGTCACTGCCAAGGACTGGGGCCACATAGCCATCAACGAGTCCTTCGCCACGTTTGTGGAGGCTCTGTGGACGGAGAGGTTTAAGGGCCGCGACGAGTACCTCTACGAGATCTACACAAACTTCAAGACGTATCTCGGCGAGTACTCCAGGCGGTACTCCAGGCCCATAGTGACCAACCTCTACAAGATTCCCGACGAGGTGTTTGACCGCCACGCCTACGAGAAGGGCTCCGTCGTGCTCCACATGTTGCGTAACCTCCTAGGCGAGGGGACGTTTAGGAAGGGGCTCAGGCTCTTTCTGGAGAGGTATAGGTACAAGGCGGTGGACATTGAGGATCTGCGGAAGGCCATGGAGGAGGCCTCGGGGCAGGACTTGGAGTGGTTCTGGAAGCAGTTCTTCTACTCCGCCGGGCACCCCGTGTTGAGGGCGTCGTGGAGCTACTCAGACGGCGTCCTGAAGCTTCAGATAAAACAAGCCCAGGGCGAGGACAGCTATCCTGTGTATACACTACCGCTTGAGGTCAAGGTGGTGTATGAAGACGGGCATAGGGAGCGGAGGGAGGTCGCGCTTAACGAGAAAGAGGCGACTCTGCATCTGTCAGGAGGGAAGCCCAGATACGTCTGCGTGGACCCCGCCTTTAGGATCATGAAGGCGCTTGACCTCCAGTACCCGTTGGAATCCGCCGTTGCGATGCTGGAGGATGAGGACATGTACTGCCGCCTCCAGGCAATCGACGTGCTTAAGAAAAACGGTAGCTCCAGGGCCGTCGACGCCCTTGCGAAGGCGCTTCATGACAAGTTCTGGGGCGTGGCCGCTGAGGCGGCCAGAGCATTGGGGGAGGTAGGCACCGCCGAGGCCGTGTCGAGGCTCATCGAGGCATACGGCAGGACGATGCATCCACGGGTGAGGAGGGCTATCGTGGAGGCATTGGGCGCCACGAGGAGGAGGGAGGCGGCGGAGTTCCTAGACAAGGTCCTCCACGATCCAAACGAGAGCTACTACGTAAGATCTGAGGCGGCTAGGTCGCTCGGGAAGATCAAGTGGGATTTCGCGGAACACAGCCTTAGAAAGGCCCTTGAGCACCCCAGCCACCTCGACGTGATTAAGAGGGGCGCGTTGGAGGGACTGGCAGAGCTGGGCACCGAGGACGCCTTGAAGATCGTGCTCCGCCACACGGAGCCCGACGTATCTACTCCAGTCAGGATGACCGCAGTCCAGGCGCTGGCCAAGTTCGGAGCTCGTAGGGAGGTGTTGGAGGTGGTTAAGAGAGCTATGAGGGATGAGAACTTCAGGGTGAGATACGCCGCGGTGACCGCGGCGCTTGAGCTGTTGGACCCGCGGCTCCTGCCGGATCTTCAGGAGCGCGCAGAGCAGGATATCGACGGCCGCATTAGACGCATGGCAAGGGAGGTCGCCGATAAGATAAAGAAGTTCATGGATAGAGGCACGGAGTATCAGAAGCTAAGAGAGGAGGTGGAGAAACTAAGAGAGGAGTATAGAAAAGTGCTTGACAGAGTCAGCCGCCTGGAGCGTTGATGCCCGTCAAAATCATCGACCACGTCTATGCCCAGCACCTCCTCACGCGTCTTCGCGACAAGTCTACCGCCAGTGTCGACTTCCGTAAGGGCTTGGTGAGGCTGGGGCGTATAGTTGGTTACGAACTTGTGAAGACCTTCCCCGTGAGAGGGGTCGACGTAGAGACGCCGCTGGGTGCGGCGAGGGGCGTGGAGATAGTGGGGCTTGACAAGGTGGTGATAGTACAGGTCCTCCGCGCGGCCATGCCGTTTGTGGAGGGGTTGCTAAAGGCTTTTCCTCAAGCTAGACTAGGCGTTGTGGCCGCCCGAAGGAGAGAGGAGGGAGGAGAGATAGACGTGGACATCTTTTATTCTAAAATCCCGTCTATTTCACAAGACGACGCTGTGATTGTCGCAGATCCCATGCTGGCTACCGGCATGACTATGACCAGAGTGATTGAGGAGGTGTACCGAGCCGGGACGCCCGGCAGGCTCGTCGTCGTGTCTGTAATAGCGACGCCTGTCGGCATTGGACGCGTGCTTTCGAGGTTTCAAGAGGTTGAGATATATACAGTGGCTATAGAACCTGTTCTAAATGACAAGGGCTTCATAGTGCCTGGACTAGGAGACGCGGGCGATAGGGCTTTTTCAACTTAGCAATAGAAGGACGTAGGCCCAGTAGCCTAGTGTGAGGGAGAGGAGGTAGGGGAAGCCGTATTTCGCCTTGACCCAGTCCTGTACCTCCACCTTTGCGGGGTCGTACCGTTCCATGTCTTTTACATCGCCTACGATGAACTTGAGGGGGTTCTCCGCGAACTCCTCCCGGGATACACATATGTGCGTCAGCCTCTCCAGCGTCTTCATCTTGCAGGGACGGCCGCGGTTTTTTAGGTAAAGCCACAGCATTGTTGCGGGGAGAAGCAGGTAACCGGCCATGACAGCTATGAAGGGCGCCGGGAGGAAGGCCAGGGGCGGCGCCGTGCTGATCAACGCCAGAGCGAGCGAGTCCGCGTAGCCTGAGCCGAGCAACCGCGTCAAGAGGGCCAAGACAGC
>Ga0209739_100595_pt1 | contig 14275 bp, 15 predicted proteins | sample JossMetagenome_2_FD_184729 | JGI IMG/M metagenome (GOLD analysis project Ga0209739, IMG submission 184729) | Hot spring sediment microbial communities from Joseph's Coat, Yellowstone National Park, USA - JC3_ASED (SPAdes) (version 3) | ecosystem: Environmental > Aquatic > Thermal springs > Hot...
CTTTGAGAGTATGATGTAATTAATGTTAATTCCTTTTTCTTTTGCTAGCTTTAAATAAAAATCTTCTATTTCTTCTGTTGAGTTTTGAGAAAAATCTAAAATTGAATTTTCTTTTTCAAAAACTATTGGTAAGTTTAGTAAAGAAGCTATTTGAGAGGCATAAATGTATTTTTCTAAAGAATCTGCATAAACTCCTTTTTTGTTTTCGAAAAATTGGATTAAATCTTCTCTTGAAATTTTTATCGTTGGATAATTTTTGATTTCTAAGCTAATGTTTCCTAGAAGAAAGATTTGTTGTGGTTTGTAAAGTTCAATGAAATGATTTGTTTGATTTTCGTTGTTATCAAAAACTAAAACTGGTTGTTTTAGAGGTGCTAAAGAAATAATATTTTTCCAATCTTTATCAGCAATAAAAAGAGGTTTTTCTAAAACTCTGATTATTGAATAGCAAATCGTCTGGTTTTCTACATTTGTTGCATTTGTGTAAATTGAAATACAATGAAATCCAATTGATTGGTTTAATTCTCCGTTTATTATTGCTTCTTCGTAGAATGTTTGATTTAGGAAAAGATTGTTATCAATGAAAATTTGCAGGTAGAAAGTTTCGTTTAGGGAATGGAGGGAAATGTTTATAGGGATTTGTTTATAGGGTAAAGTAGTGAAGTAGGTTTTGTTGAGAGGAGAAAAAATTGAAAATTTTTTAAGTTTAAAGTTGAGAATTGTATCAATAAAAGACGAATAGACATATGTGCAGTTTGGAATATTTACCCATCCGCCACATCCCAATGTAAAACCAAATATGTTGAATTCTTCATTTGTAATCGCTATAACTTTTTTATTTTCTATCATTTTTAAAAGTGGTATTGTCGTTGACGAAAGAGATTCGGCATAAGTAAGATGGTAACTTGCTGCACTTCCCAATTTTAGTACATCGCCAATAGGATATTCTTTGAATAACACTGAATTATTATAGAGTATTTCCGAGTCAAGAGAAGATGCCCATAAACTAGAAGAAATAGAAGAATTAGTTAGTACTAAAGAGGCTAACATTCCTCCATCTCCAGCACCTATGAATATCCCACCATTAGAAATGTATTTACGTGTTTCATTTTCTTTCCAGTCAAAGGTAGGAGCTGGGTAGGAATCAAATTCAAGTAATAAGATATCGTACTTAGTTAAATTATTAGGAAAAAACGTTCCTTCTTCGACTCGAAAGCTCTTATTTTTGAACAACTCTATGAACATCTGGATATGATCATAATGCTTTCCATCATGGAAAATATAAGCTGTGTAACCAAAAGACGGAGATAAATCGATGAAGAGAAATATAAGAAAAGGCAATAAGTGATTTAAATACCCCCTAATCATTAATTTGATTCTAGTGCTAAAATTTTGTCAATTGCCATACGATAGCTATAAGATGCTTCTTAGTTGCTTAAGACAGGTAAATAAGTAAGCAGGAGATAATAAAATTAAATGAAATTACTTATAGCACATGAGATATTTCCACCAGACTTCTCTGGCGGAGGGGAGAAACTTCTTCTTGAAATAATTAAGCGGTTAAAAAAACAACACCAAATAATTGTAATAACCTCAGGAAATCAAGAAATTAAAGAGTTTAACGGAATAAAGACGATTAGAATACCAATTCATCGAATGTTATTTAACATTTTTGGCATTCCATTGCTGTTGGTTTATGGCAAGAGGTTTGATGTTTTAATTGGCAATACTTATCATTCAGCTATTCCAACAGCTATTGCTTCGTTTTTATTGAAAAAGCCTTCTATTTGTATTGTACATGGTGCATACGGAAAGAAGTGGCTAGAAATGAAAGGTATATTTTCTCTCTTTGCTATTCTTCTCGAGAAGATTATTTTTAAGTTACCATTTTCTTATTTTCTATTTTTTTCTGATTTTGCTCAGAAATCTGCATTAAAGCTAGGTGTTGATAAAACTCGTACAATAATAATTTCCCCAGGGATTGAGATAAATAAGTTTAAGAAAAGAAAAAAGAAGAAGTTTGTGCTTTTTGTCGGTAGACTAGAGAGACAGAAAGGAATAGATATAGTTATGGAAGTCGCAAAAAGGTTACCTCATGTTAAATTCATCCTAGTAGGAAAAAGAAATCCGTGTGAGAAATTAGAAAAGTTTCCTCCAAACGTAGAGTGGAAAGGATTTGTATCTGAAAGAACATTAATTAAACTTTATGAGGAAGCTTTAATCTTTTTTCTTCCTTCTCGGGCAGAAACTTTAGGATATTCTATCTTAGAAGCAATGGCGGCCGGTTGTGCTATTGTATCTACAGTTTCTCTTTCATACTTTGGTTATAAAATCAAAGAAAACGATAAAATAGAAACGATTACAAAAGTTATAGAGAGAATGATAATTGAAAAGGAAAATACCGAACGACTAGGAGCACTAAATAGAAAAATTGCAAAAAACTATCAATGGGATTCATTTATTCGCAATTTTAATAAACTTCTTCGTTTGCTAGTAAATAAAAGTAATGAAAAGAACACACATACTTCTTCTACCCTACCTTCTAATTTCTAATTCTGGCATTTTACTCGATGGTATAAAATACTGCAAGCCACTTGTTTCTACGGTATTGCCTGAAGATATCGCTCAACTTAAAATTGGAATGTATGCAGAAAATAAACCTGAATCCTTTGCAGAAGCTATCCTTGTTGTAAATAGTAGATACAATGAATTTCAGGAAAACATAAAAATGGTACAACCAAAATTTTTATGGAAGAATATTATTCCGCAGATAATAGAATCTTATCAAAAAGTTTTATAGAAACTTGTCAACTAACTTAAATGAATTACCCAAAAGTTTGTATAATAATTTTGAACTGGAAATTAGAAATGCTTAAGTCGTTTTTGAGAATCTTTGTATCAAAAAAAGACTCACATCTGCCTTCTTTCAGGAAAAACTTACAACTTAATCAAGACTTCCTTCTCAGATTTTTTATTTTCATGTGTGGAGTTGTAAGGGCGCTCATGCTATGTCCAAGATTCGAAACAAAAGCTTGTCTTTCTTAGATAATTTAATAATGGAGTCTATCTTATCTGCGGTCTTTTTCTTTTTAACTTAAAAGCTTCATAAATAGCTTTAATAAGAAGGAAAAATCTTGATGCGGGATTACTTCTCAATTTTATATTTCTAAATGTTAGACCTTTATGTTTTTCCTCTCGTCCAAAAAAAGTAGCAAATATTATAACAGGTAGAGAAAGAAAAAGACTTCTAAATAAACCAAAATAATCAAGTGAAAACAAAAAAGCATTTCTTGTGGCAATATAGACCTTAAACAAATCTTTTCTCATTTCCTCTTTAGTCATTTTTTTCATAGAATAACTCAATAAATGAATAACTTCTGAATCACAAACAGTAACACTTTTATACCCATGCTTTTTTAATCTATAGGAATATTCTACTTCCTCACAAAGAAAGGGTGAATATCGTTCATCTAATAAACCCAATTTTTTTAATATTTCAGCTCTAAATATTGGTGCTGCTCCCAGAAAAATATCAACTTCCTTTATTCCTTTAGGTTTCTTTTTGTATTCTTTCTCAGGAAGTGCTGTTAGTACTCTAATTATTATAGAAACTATGTTATTACCAAGCTTCTCCCCAACTCTCTGAACTCTTCCATCTGGAAAAATAAACATAGGAGAAGCTACTCCAATACTCTTATCATTTTCCATTGCTTTTACAATCTTTAAAAGCCAAAATTTATCTGGGAATAAAAGATCATTGTTTAACAAACCCACATAATCCGGCTTATACTTTCTCATCACATACCTTATACCAACATTCATACCTTTAGAAAATCCAAGGTTTTCTTTATTCACTATTAAATCAACCTTATCTTTAAAATATTTCCTAACTATTTCTACACTCTTGTCTTTAGAGGCGTTATCTACCACAACGACTTTAAAGTTGGGATATTTTGTTTTTAGAAGCGAGTCCAAACAGTCTTTAATTATTTCTTCCCCATTCCAATTAAGAACTATTAATGTAACTAAAGGATACTTAGATTTTAAGTTCTTTTGCATACATCTCACTTATTCTTTCCCAATTATAACTTTTTGCAACTTTAATTCCATTTTTACCCATCTTTTTCCTAAGATTAGCTCGTTTTTTTAACTCTAACGCTTTTTCTTTAAATTCTTCAAAATTCTCGACTAAGAATCCATTAAACCTGTCTTTTATTCTTTCTTTAATTGCTGTCAAATTGTATCCTATTACGGGCTTTCCGCACGCATTAGCTTCAAGAAATATTAAGCCGAATCCTTCCCACCTACTGGATGAAACAAAAAAAGAACACTCTTGATAAAGCTTAATAAGTTCTTTTCTACTTATCTTTCCAAAAAAATTTACAGGAGCTTTAATTTCATTAGAAAAACTCTCTAGCTTTTTTCTTTCCGGTCCGTCTCCCACTACTTTAAGTTTGAAATTAATTTCCTTAGCCAGTCTTATTAATTCATCAACTCTTTTATGTCTTTCTAATCTACCAACAAATAGCATGTAATTTTTATCTTTCCACGTTGGTTTAAATTCTTCACTAACACCATTAGGTATTACAATTATTTTTTCCTCTGGAACTCCAAATTTAACCAATTCTCTATTCAAATATTCCGATATGCTTATAACTTTTCTAGCAAATCTTAGAGAAATCTTACCAAGCAAATTAATTAAAGTCCTTGGATATTTTGAAATACCATAAGCTGGTGGGGAGCCATGGTAAGTTACTATAACATTTTTCATTCCAATAAGACCAAGAAAAAGTGTGGAATGATGTAAATTTATTACATCACAATCAATTTTTCTTAAAAATTTCCTTAATTTCAAAAGTTTTATAGGAAACAATAAATCTTTAATGCTTCCCGTGAAAGCCTTACCTATATCAATTTCTTCGATTTCAAAATTTTCTGGCTTATAATTGCAAAACCCCCTCCCACAAATAACTTTAACTTTATATTTCTTCCCCAATCTTCTTGCTAGTTCGTAAATCACAGTGTCTACTCCTCTTCCCAATAAAAATGTGTCATTAACGAAACAAACTCTCATATTTTAATTGTAAATATGACTACATAAATGAAAGAAGTAGAAGAAGAAAGAAACATTCGTGTTTACGCTTTCTTTGGGACACATCCTATATATGAAACTTTGGTTAAGTATCCACCAGAAAATATTCAACTAATTAATGCTCCGCCAAAGGAGGTCTACGACTCTCTTTCAATTTACAGTCCTATAAAGAGAAGATTAAAAGACAATATTAAAGAGATTGCCCACAAGATTGGTATTCCAAGAATGATTTGGTTACCAGCTTTAAACGCTGATTTAATACACTCTTCAAGAGGATTTTTAGTTTTAAATAGAAAACCATGGGTCGTAGATATTGAGCATATAGGTTCTTTTGGAAATTTTAAAAAAGAAAGTGTAAAAAGAATAGCTTTGAAATTTTTATCCTCAGATTATTGCAAGAAAATTTTACCACATTGTAAAGCTTCTATGTATTCTTTCTTTAATGCCTGGGACCCTCCTTCAAAAATTAAAAGCAAGACAGAAGTTCTTTATCCTGCTATTGAGCCTAGAAATTTTAAAAAGAAGGCGAGAGAAACAATAAGAATTGGTTTTTTAGCAACGAGAACAAGCTTCTACGAAAAGGGGGGAAGAGAGCTTTTAGAGGCATTCAAAATTCTTTCAAAAAAATATGACAATATTGAACTTTGGATAAAATCAAAAGTACCAAATGAACTATTAAAAAAGTATAAAAATCTCCCAATAAAAGTTATTGAGAGAAATTATCTAACGAGAGATGAGTTGTTTAAAAATTTTTATCAGCAACTGGATATATTTTGCTTACCTACCTATATCGATTCTTTTGGTTATAGTTTGCTGGAAGCTATGTCAGTTGGCCTACCCATAGTCGCTACATCTATATTTGCAATACCAGAAATAGTTGAAGATGGAAAGAATGGATTTTTGATTTCTTCTCCTATATCGGATTTCAGAAAAGATTTTGTTATTGAAATGTTTGATAGAGAAGTGTTAAAGAGGGGAAAACTATCAATAGTTGTAAGACAACTAGTCGAAAAATTGTCTCTATTAATAGAATCATCTTCATTAAGGAGAAAAATGGGAAAATATGGTAGAATGTTGGTAGAAAAAGGCAGATTCTCTATTAAGGAGAGAAACAAAAAGTTGAGAAAAATATATGAAGAAGCTTCAAAGAAATAAAGTGAATAGCATTCTTAATCCTCGATATCTCTAAGATTTTATTTTTCAGCTAAAAATTAAGTATAATGAAGATTCTAATAACATGCGATTTATTTCCTCCAGAGATACATGGTGGGACAGAATTCGCTGCCTATAAAACTGCAAAGACACTAAAAGAAAATGGGCATGAAGTATTTGTTATTTGTAATGGAAATCCAGAAATTAAAGAATATTAAGGAATACCAACATTCAGAATCAGAATGAGAAGACAATTTCTTGCTAACATTCTATGGATATCAATAATTTTTAAACTAGCAAGAAAGGTTGATGTGATTCACAATTTCACATTTGATACTTCCTTTGCATCAATAATTGTTGCTAAACTATTAAGAAAACCAGCAATAGCAAGTGTTCAGGGAGTTTATTGAGATGCTTGGATAGGAATGAGAGAAAGCTATTTGAGGGGCAAAATTAGAAAATTCTTTGAAAAAATATATCTCCGTTTACCTTTTGATAAGTTTCATATGATTTCTAACTACAGTTTTCAAATTGGAAGAAAAATGGGATTGAGAAAGGAAAAAGCAGTAGTAATTCCATGGGGTATTGATTGGAAAGAATATAAAGCTGTGAAAAAAGAACCTTTTGTTCTGTTTGTGGGCAGGATTGAAAATCAGAAAGGATTAATTTATTTAATAGAAGCCGCAAAAAGATTAACAAATATTAAGTTTCTTATTGCTGGTAAGGGATCTCAAAAAGAAAAGCTAGAGAAGATTGCTCCAAAAATGTTAAGTTTCTTGGATTCGTTTCAGAAGAAAAGAAGAAGGAATTATTTTCGAAAGCATTAGTTTTTTGTTTACCTTCAATCTGAGAGGGTTTGGGTATAGTTTTGCTAGAGGCAATGGCTTCTGGTTGTGCAATAGTTTCAACCATACCTTTTGATTATTCTGGCTTTACAGTACAGCCTAGGAATGTTAATCAGCTGGTCGAAAAGATAAAATATCTTTTTGAAAATAAGAAAATAGCAATTAAGATGGGAAAGGAAAATAGAGAAAGAGTAAAAAAATATAGATGGGATAAAATTTTAGAAATTTATGATAAGGTTGTTAAAAAAAGATAATACTCGTTAACTCATAGTTTATTGGTTAATTTTTAGAAGAAAAATCTTTTGAAAAAATTTGGGAAAGAATAGAAACAACAAAATAACTATAACTTTCTTTTGGTAATCGAGTATTGAGTTATTTGCCTTATAGTTTCTTCAATTATGAATAAGGCTCTTGATAAAAAATATTTTCTTGGTTTTAGATATGTTATTGAAAAAACAGAATCAAAAAGAATTAATGGAAGTTGAAATAATAATGCTTTTATTCCATAATGCTTTAAAAGAAAATACAACATGTTTCTTCTTTGAATGAAAAAACGTTTTTATTTTCAGTCAAATCTTTTCCCCCAGCATACTTTTTTGTAGAAACCCCTTCAAAATGAACAACTTTAACTTTCCCATTGTAAATAAGCTTGAAGCCATTATCTCTGGCACGAATAAAAAAATCTGTATCTTCTAACCAAAAGGGATTAAAGTTTTCATCAATCAATCCAATCTTTTCTATCACTTCCTTTTTTATTAGCACACAAGCCCCGCAGAGAGCATCAACCTCTTTCAAAATTGAAAATCTTTTGCTATCTTTTTCTCCTCTTTTGTAGTTTGTTATGAAAAATTGAAAACGATACGGATTAACTATAGTCCAAACATGTTGTATTCTTCCATCTGGATAAATTAGTTTAGGCCCGACAATTCCAATTTTCTCATCGCTCTCTGCGGTTTCAACTAATTTTGTTAGCCAGTCTTTCTGAATAATTTTAGTATCGTTATTCAATAGCAAAATGTATTTTGGCTTATACTTTTTTAAAGCATATTTTATTCCAATGTTATTCCCTTTTGGAAATCCATAATTTTTATCTAAAGCCAAAACATCGGCTTTAGGAAAATTTTTCTTTACAAATTCGACACTACCATCAGTAGATCCATTATCTACAACTATTACTTTGTAATTTGGATAATCAGTTAGTTTGAAAAGAGAAGATAAGCAATCTTTAAGCAATTCTTTGCCATTCCAGTTCAAAATTATTATACAAACTTTTGGGTAATTCATTTTAAAAATTATGCAATAATACATTTAAAATAGCTCAAGTAAAACCCGTGTTCCTTTTTCTCTTTCTCAAAAACTAAATCATAGCCATAATTTTTCAAAAATTCTATTATTTTCTCCCTAAGATTTTTAGAATGTATCTCGATTATGATTTTTGGTTTAAACTTCCTTATCGTTTTTATCGCACCTTTTAAGGCATTATATTCTTCACCTTCTATATCCATTTTTATTAAATCAACTTTTCTGAGTCTCAATTTCTCTACTATAAAATCAATACTATGCTCTCTCTCTGAAGAGACAAACATGTTAAGAGGAATAACATTTTTTAAGTTGTTTTCTTTAACATTCTTTTTTAATAGTTCAAAAGTTTGAAGATCTGCTTCAACACTAATGACCTTACCTCTTTTACCAATTCTTATAGAGGAAAACAAAGCATAATCACCAACTCCCGCACCCAAATCAAAAACTATATTGTTTAACTCAGGCAAGAAGCTTTCCAATAGGAAGTAATCCTTATCTAAGAAAACTTCTTTCAATAATAGTAAATCACCTTTCCTTAACCAAAATATGAATTTACCAAATCTCTTTCTTTTTACGACTTTTTTGTCTTCTTGGAAATATTTTTCTAAGAAATACTTGTACTTTCTGATCAATCTTCTATCAAAAAAGGAAAGAATTTTTAGGGCATCTTTTGTTATTAAGTACAATAAAGATTTTCTACTCCAAAGTGACGTTAAAACAATTTCTTTTACATTGTTTACTATTCTGCCTATTTTCATCTTAATCATTTATAACACGACATCATTAATTTTAATCTCTTTGAGTGTTTTGTCCATTTCTATTAGATTCTTATACCATTTAACTGTTATTGTTCTAGGATCATCTGGAATTAATTTACCTTCTTTAAGAGCTTGGAATATTTCCCTTGCTCCTTCTTTTGGTGTGTACTGAGGAGAGAATTTTAGCACGTTTTTAATTTTATCAAAACTAACTCTATAGCTTCTGTTATCAGGAGAACCATACCATTCATAGTTAAATTCAACTCCTATGCTTTCGGCAATTAATTTAGCAAGAGGGAAAATTTGAAAGTTTTGCTCATTTGAGCCAACATTAAAAATCTGACCATTTACGATATCATTTTCCGCTTCTATTACTTTTATGAAAGCATTGCTTGTATCTTTAACATGAACAAACGGTCTCCATTGAGTACCATCTCTCATAATAGAGATTTTTCCATTTTTAAACAATCCTAAAACCATTCCATTTATAGCTAAATCGAATCTCATTCTGTAAGAAAATCCATAAACTGTGGCTTGCCTTAATGCAGTTACACAAAAGGTTTTATCAGCTAGCGGTAATGTTTCGCTCTCCCAGAGAACATTTGCCTTAGCATATGTTGTTAAAGGATTTACTGGAGAATTCTCATCAAGAATTCCATCTTGAAATCCATAAACGCTGCAAGAAGATGCAAGAATGTATTTTTTTACCCCATGCCTTTTTGCAAGTTTAGCTACTCTAACCCTCCCCTTATAATTTATCTCTAAAGTTTTTTGAGGGTCAAGTTCACCACTGGGATCATTAGACAATGCAGCCATGTCTATTACTACATCAACACCATTTAATATAGAAGGATCGAACCATCTAACATCATCTTTAACAATCTTTATTCTATCTTCTATCTCTTTTAAAGAATCAATCCCAAAAAACAATCTATCAAGAACAATAACATCATAGCCTCTCTCAAGTAAAAGTCTAACCAAAACAGAACCTATGTATCCAGCCCCCCCAGTTACTAATACTTTCACAAACTCACCTGTTGTTTAAATATATTCAAAGCTTCATCTATTGTTAAAGCTTTCAATTTTGTCGCTCTTTCTAATTTAGAAACATCTAGCGCTACTTTACGTGGTCTCGGTGCTACTTGATTGAGTTCTGGTGTTGTTATTGGTCTAATCAATTCTTTATTTAATCCAAACGTTTCTGCAATCTTTATGCTAAATTCATAGCGATTCAAATTTGTTTTCCCAGTTATGTGAAAAAGACCTACTTTATCTTTTTCGCATAAAGTTAACAACATTTCAGCTAAATTATCAACAAGAGTGGGGTTATTATACTGATCAATAACTGCTTTGACTTCTTCTCCATTTTTTAACTTTTTGATAAGCCATAATGCAAAAGGCTCCTTTCCCAAACCTCCTACACCAAATAAAACAGCAGTTCTTGCAATTATATAATCTGAGGTTAGAATCTTAATGGCTTCTTCAGCAATTAGTTTAGTTTTTGCATAATAGTTTAACGGATTTGGTTTGTCTTTTTCGGTATAAGGGGTAGCTTTTTTACCATCAAAAACATAATCGGTAGATATAAATACATATTTGCAACCAAAAGTCTTGCAAGCTTCGGCAACATTTTTTGTTCCTTCTACGTTAACAAGCCAAGCTTCTTCAGGATGTAATTCACAATAGTCAACATTATGCAATGCATGCGTATCTATAACAAAATCTGGTTTTATATTTCCAATCAATTTGAATACATCAGCTCGTTTTGTAACATCTAATTGGTACACATTTTCTATACTTGGTTTATGAGTATTATACGTTCCAAAAACTTGATAATCCTTCTTAGCAAGATTATATATCTTGTTTCCTAACAATCCAGAAATACCAATAATTAAGATTTTTTTCACTAGATTTCACCTCTTTCCATCAATTCTCTCAATGAGGGCCACTTCTTGTCTTTTTCTGAGAGTATAGGGTTTTTAATAGGCCAATTTATTTTTAAAGTTTCATCATTCCAAATTACTCCACCTTCTGATTGCGGAGCATATACATTATCAACAACATAAACAACTTCTGCAACTTCGCTTAAAACTTCAAACCCATGCGCAAAACCACGAGGAATAAAAAGCATCTCTTTATTGAATTCTGACAATATAACACTTACATATTTTCCGAATGTAGGTGAATTTTTTCTTAAATCTACTGCTACATCGAAGATAACACCTCTAATACATCTAACTAATTTTGCTTGTGAATATGGCTCTTTTTGGAAATGTAGCCCTCTTAAAACCCCATAGATAGATTTAGAGTGATTCTCTTGTATAAACTCAGTTTTAATACCAGCTTTCTCAAAATCCTCTTTTTTGTAAGTTTCCATGAAAAACCCTCGCTGATCTTCAAAAACTTTTGGTTTTATTAGAACAACATCAGGAATTTCCAATCTTTCAAATTCGAACGGCATAAAAACATTTAATCATCAGATATTTAAATATTTAAATCATCAAATGATTTTCATGAAAGGAGTAATTTTAGCTGGTGGTCTTGGCACAAGACTAAGACCACTAACAGAAGTTACAAACAAACACTTGCTACCAGTCTTCGATCAACCAATGATTGTCCATCCTCTAAACACTTTAAAACAAATAGGAATTACAGACATTTGCATAGTTACTGGTGGAGAATATATGGCAGATTTCATGCGTTTTTTGGGAAGCGGAGCCAGGTTTGGAGTAAGATTGACTTACAAAATACAAGATGGCCCTCTTGGGATAGCTCATGCTTTACTTCAAGCAGAAGATTTCTTTGGAAAAGAAAAAGTTGTTGCAATCTTAGGAGACAACATTTTTGAAAAAGTTGAGGTACCAAAAGAAGCTTTTGAAGACGAATATGCTTATGTTTTTCTCAAAAAGGTTTCTCATCCTGAAAGATTTGGGGTTGCTGTTTTTGATGATAAAGGGAATATTATTGAAATAGAAGAAAAGCCAAAGATTCCAAAATCAAATTTTGTTGTTACTGGCTTATACATTTATCCGAACGATGTTTTCGATTTCATCAAAACTTTAAAACCAAGCCAAAGAGGAGAATTAGAAATTACAGATGTTAACAATTGGTATTTGAAGCAAGGAAGACTAAAAGCAATAAAATTGGAAGGATATTGGAGCGACGCTGGTACATTTTCCTCTTGGCTTAAAGCAAACATCTTAAGAGCATCTTTAGTCAATCCACAAATTTTAAACCATGTTAATTTGAAAGAATTGATAGAAGATTTATTTTGAAACAATAACTACTAAAATCCAAAAAATTAACCCTTATTTACTTGGATTTTTTATTAATGCATCAATAGCATCTTTAAGCAACTTTTGCTGGCCAGCGAATGGGTAGTAATAATCAAATATTTCCAATCTACCATTTGGAACATTCAACAAAACTAATCTACCATCTTCTGTTTCACATAAATACCCATAAATTCCAAGCTGAAAAAGCCCTCTTAATAATTGTCGCGATCTTCCATCCTCGTTCATATAAGTCTTGAATTCTTCGACGATTGTTTTTCCATTTCTATAAACTCTATCTGGCGTACCTCCTATGACATACAATCTATTTCCATATAAGTAAGGTCTTTCATAAGTATGGCTTCCAATTTCATATCCAAACATTTCATGTAAAATCTTACCAAAGTCACAATTATAATTGCACTTTGTTTTTTCTTTTTCAATTTCATCCATGATACTTTTACTTAATTTCTCCGATTCGTAACTTCTTTCTTCAATTTTGTATTTTTCTAGAGATTCCTCGTAAATTTCTCTAGTTAGCTCTCTAAAACTTGAGTTTATTCTTGTTCTATAATTAAGTTTGTTGTTTAAAAGATTGTCTGCCAATTCTCCAGCAGAAAAAGAAGCATGTATTAATATTTCTTTTGAAATTGTCTTCATTTTAAATTTGGTTTCTAAAAGTTTAAATTATTTTAGTTTTTCCCAATTAATTAAAAACTACATAAAATTTTAAGCAGTCACATTTACTTTAAAAATCGTTTGCCCATAGCAACCTTGCAAACATTGTTCTATTGGCTGGCCATTCTCATAAACTTTAACAAAGTATTGAGGATTATCAATCAACATTTGAATGAATCTGCTTGGGTAATTATCCGCATAACCTCTGTTCAAAGGATCTATGCTACTTTTCTGAATCCAAAGATAGTCAATTTTATTTTCTTTCAAAACTTTCAGCGTATAATTCAAATCATTGCTTAGCAAAATATCAGCTAAAGCTGGACCCATGTTTCTATCACTGCACCAAGCTCCATTGTGTCCCCAAATCGTTGAAATTGTTGCGTTTGGTAAAGTATTTTCTTTTACCCATTTACAAGCTTCAAAAAAGCTTGGGTCCCAAACTTTTACTTTGTATAGAGTATCTAACCTAGCTTTAGCAACTGAAAATGAAAATACAACAACTGCTAACAAGATTAAATAGCCCAAATACTTGAAATGCCTCTCTACAAATTCAAAAAGTTCTTTGTAGAAGTAAGCAGCAACAAAAGCTACAAAAGAAGCAAAGCCTAAAGTATATCTTGCAGCGTCTTCCGCCCTTCCTCTTCCAATCTCAGCCAGTAAAATAGCAAAAATGAAGAATGTTATAAAAACCAAAATAGAAGTTTTATCTCTTTTAAAGTAGAATAAAATCAAGCCAGTGATGAATGGCAAAATCGTGAAGAGAGTATTTGCATAAGCAAACTCAAAATAATTCATTAAACCAATTGAAAATGCAGAAGCTTCTGTTCCTATCGGAATAGCTTGTCCAACAAAATTGTATTTTTCTTCGAATTTATCCAACTTACATTGCGAGTTATCAAAAAGCTTACCAATATATGGTATTGAAAAACAAAGTGGAGTCTTATAAGTAAGAATATTTCTAACTAGATAGCCAGATGGAATTAAAACTAACAAAAGTAAGAATGGCAAATAGAGTTTTATTTTTGAAAAGTATTTCTTTTCTGAGAAAAGTTCATAAAAAAAGTAAAGCGAATAAATAGCATACAAAGTTAAAGCAAATTGATTTGTTAATAAAGCTAAGGAAGCAAAAATAGCAGACATAAGAAAGAATTTTTTATTTCCTTCTTTAATAAAAAC
>Ga0209739_100596_pt1 | contig 14263 bp, 12 predicted proteins | sample JossMetagenome_2_FD_184729 | JGI IMG/M metagenome (GOLD analysis project Ga0209739, IMG submission 184729) | Hot spring sediment microbial communities from Joseph's Coat, Yellowstone National Park, USA - JC3_ASED (SPAdes) (version 3) | ecosystem: Environmental > Aquatic > Thermal springs > Hot...
ATTGTCAGCCCTACTATGACGTCCACTATCGGATCCAAGTCGTGGTTCTCAAAGAACGAGAGAACTTGCCCAGTCAGTGCGCTCAAACTGGTCCAGACGAGCGTCAACGCCCCTGCGAAGACGCCCGTAGAGGCCATCACGCCTTTCACGTTCTTCTGCATTATCCCATATGATACGGTAATAGGCCACGTGTGCCCGTCGGGTTTGAGTCCGTGAACTATACCGATTATGAAGATCGCTAAAGGCCAATAAGCGCCCAGGACTAGTAACATTTCATGCGCTACTGGCTCTATTATTTCTGGCAGCGATAATATGGCAATTGCGATCGCAAGAGATATAGAAAGCGCGATTAAGAGTTCTTTCCCTCTCATACGACATTAGGGTGACCCTAAAGTATATAAGTTTTTCCGTCGATAACAGAGGAAAATGAAAATCACGTTAAAAAGGAGCTTTTACCTTCTTCTAACGCCGCGGCTTACTACTTTAACTAACAGTATCATTCTAATCGCTGTATATGCCATGTTGATTATTCCTTAGCCGGATTCACATCTACTGTAGCTCCACGCGGTTCCCTCATCGCAGTGAACGGCTGTAACGGGCGCTAAGCATGGAACGCAACTGCGCCCTCGCCTTACGTAGGTGCTAACAGGGGTTAGGAGACGTACCGCCAGCGGTAGATCAGCGGGCTGGATCGGTCATCGACAAAGACATGACTGACTTCAATTCTACTGTTGAGTCCGTAGACACTGTAACGTTCGCCTTGAATGCTACCACCATTGAGCCAGTGTGGGCTACGAACCTTAGATAAGGGAATCATGCCTCCAGCATTCAAGGGCGGAATGCCCTTAACGCGCGGGGACTTCGTGTGTGTCGGTGCTCCGTCCTTAGGAATAGTGGCGAAGCTGTACGTCAATAAGGGAGGTGTAGTCCGGTAGACTAGACTACCTAACCTATAGGTAGCTCCAACGCTGCCCGGTGGACCTAGAGGAAGCCCTACCTATTACCACGAACTAGTATGGGTAGCGGGTGGGAGTAGAGAGTACGTGTTGACCCCAGTGCTGGAGCCGTGCTGTCCAAGCATCATGTAGGAGGGAGAACGGGAATGGCGAACCCTGTAACAGCTGGAGGAACGATGTGCTTACAAAACGGCTACGGGTGGGTAGTAGCAGCGCCGCTGAGCTAAATCTTCTCAGGCTGGTATAGCTACTGACAACTGACAACAAAATAATAACTAATATCATTATTAAAAAAGTAAAATGAAATAAGAATGTACGATAATTTTTCTCCTTTCCTAACCTTCTCTTTCTGCTTATCGCGGCAATTATCAACCTCATTTCTCTTCCCAGGAGGCTGACTAAGATAAGAGAGAATCTTCTCTCTCTAGCCTAAGTAATCGTCAGCCCAGATACCTTAAGATTCGATCTACAAATTCCTAAAAACGTCAAGCTGAAGATACTCGCTGGATAACGTAAAGGGAAGAGTAAGGAAAAAAGAGAGGTAAGAAGTAAATCGTCTTAGTTTATCATCTAGCCTTAGTGATATATTTAAACTTTTCAGTATATAATACAACGTGTTCGTACTTAATAAACAGTTTACATCTACACAAATACTGTTTAAACTGCTTTAAACTTATAAGGAACGACGTGGATGCTCCGCCCGTGTCTGGAGGTAAGGGTCTAAAGAAAGAGATAGGCCTAAAGTCGCTGATCGTAATAGGAGTGTCCTCAGCCGTGGCTACTGCAATATTCTTCAGCCCGCTGGAGATGTCAGCAGTAGCTGGTCCAGGGAGCATGTTCGCCTGGTTGTTGGGAATGTTCTTTTACATAGCGATTTCAATAACTTTTATTGAATTATCTCAGAACTATCCAGAGGCAGGAGGTCCTTCCAGATATTCCATATATAGCCACGGTGCGGTAACGAACCTGATAAACGCCATGGCAGACCTCGTTTGGTACCTTTTCATTCCTCCGATTGAGGCGTTCGCAACCCTTGAAGGCCTATCATTCATATTTCCTTCTCTCCTGTTTAACGGAGTACCCACCATCGAAGGAGCCATAGTGGGAGTCCTCATAATGCTTGCATATATTCCCTTCAATTATTAAGGAGTTAAAACGTTCGCAAAGGTTACATCAGTGTTCGGAACTATCAAGTACGTAGTTTATGTCCTTCCAGCTTTCCTGCTACTGTTAGTTTATTATAACCCGGCTAATTTAACAGAGTATAACGGGATATTGCCCTTTGGAGTTTCTGGAGTTTTCGCAGCTCTGCCTTACGCCATGTTCGCCTTCGGAGGGGCCAGAGTTATCCCAGACCTAGCTGAAGAGGTAAAGAACAAGACGTATTTGATATACGCTTTAATTATCACTGTAGTGACTGAAGCTATAATATACCTGTTCTTCAACTTCGTCTTCCTGACCAACTTGGACTGGTCGAAGATAGGAGTCACTGCTGGAAATTGGGGCGAATTAAGCCATGTACAAGGAAACCCCTTCATTGTCTTGGCATCTAATCACGACGCGCAGATAGCTCTGATACTTCTTCTAATAGCGGGGATTGTAGGACCTTTCATAACCGGTTACGTCTACATGGGAGCCGGTGCTAGAGTGCTCTTCGCGAGCGCAAGGTCGGGATTCGTGGGAAAGAAGATGCTGGAACTTCATGAGAAGTACGCTATTCCTTATTGGGCTCTGATAGTGTTCGCAGTTGTAGGATCTGTGATAGCTTTTCTCTTCGCCCCAGTGCCTTCAATCTATGGACTAATAAGCGACGCTACCGTAGCAGGCTATATAGGTTTCGCAACTAATCCTGTGGCGTTAATGGTGCTAAGGAAGCAAGGAGCTACCAAATACTGGGTACCTGGGGGGTCTATCATAGCCCCTATAGCTTTCGTAGCTACAGGACTGATTGTGTTCTGGAGTGGATGGCCTGCAGTACCGTATTCAGTGTTGATAATTGCTGCCATAAGTGGTGTTCTAGGCGTCATAAACAAGGTTAAGGAGGGGTTGGCCGAGTCTCTCTGGTACATAGGCTATATAGCATTCCTTACGTTCATGACTTACATAGGATCTGACGGAGCGTTGAACTTGATAAGTTACGACATAAGCACGATTATAGTGGCTTTAGTCTCACTGCTGGTTTTCTATCCTCTTGGTATAATACAAGGTCTGAAACAGAGGAACTTCGAGGTTCATAAAGAAGCCATAAGCAACCAAGAAACTGAGGAAGAGAAGCAAAAGTGATCTCGAGAGGACTTTTTTCTTCTCTTAATAAGGAATGAAATCTCATTCAGGCTGAGGAGTAACGGCCTAATTTGTAAACTAACAGACGGTGAAGAGCACCCGATCTTCCTCACTGAAAACGGTAAGGAAGTAGTAAACTAATTGTGAATTTATCTAAATGGGAGGTGAAAAATGAAAGAGTTGAAATAACGCTAAAACTAACGCTGACTCGGACCCAAAAGACTATACTGAAAAAACTACTAACAATAAACTACTAACAATAAAGCCGTGCTGCAGCCCATTACAAGTAACGATTTCACTAGTGCAGATCTGAGGCTGGAGCACGCCTTAGACGCGTCGAATGAGACGTGTACAAACAATCTGTGGCAGAGAGAGAGTTCGGGAATTGTTAAAGCGAAATAGAGAATTAAGAGAACAAGAGGAAATTCCGGACTTGCTAGAATGAATCGGAGAAGAGGGCTTAGTACGGAATCACTAAATCAAACTCCGGGTTTCAAGGTCATTTAAAGAGGTTTACAACTAACATTATGCACTTGAAGGCCTACACTCAGCCCGAAAATCCGAATCATCAGAGAGGCCACATCCAGAATTACCTTGGGTGACCTGACACTTAGCGGGAGAATAGACACTGAGACTCTAAGACGATTTGGCTTCGAAATCCCAAATTCGGAAGAGGTTAGGAAAACTGAGAGAGTAGTCGGAGGACGACCCAGAAACGTAGTTAGCCAACGCACGGGCCGAGGTATCCCTGGAGTATAACCTCGGGTAAGGTTAATACACTTTATCAAGATTAGATTAGTATAATTTAGGTAAGCACACGGAAAAAGACGGAAGGTTCCCCTGCTCACCCTGAAAAAGTATTATCAATAACGTTCTATCAATAAGGCACGATCAATTCTAATAATTCATTTTAGATTAACAAAATTGTAGCCCACACTCATGAAAAGTTGCACAAAAATTTTTAAGCTGGATAAGCTATCCATCTGTAAGCTGGATAAGCTATCCAGGTGAGTTTGGGAAATGAGAAGGACAATCGCGTTGGTATTAGGTGTAATTATAACCGTGAGCTTACTATCGATTTTTTATTATTTAGTTAATCACGGCAATGAAACGATATCCGAAAACAGGACGGGCGATATCAGAATAGTAGTCTTGGCCCCAAGCGACACCCAAATCCTAGTTAGTCTTGGATTAGGTAAATACATTGTAGGAATGGATCGTTATTCTTATGAATTATTGAAATATCTTAATATGACTAATTTAATTCCAAGTAATGTCACAATATTTAATAACATATATCCGCCGAATATTTCTGGGATCTTATTATTACATCCTACAGTAGTAGTTGTAGAAAAAGGACTGATTGGTAGTTATCTGAAGCAAATGGAAGAAGCAGGACTCAATGTGCTTGCGACTGATAACGATTTCGCTGCGTCGTATCCACAAATAGAGGATACAATATTACAAATAGGAAAATATTTCAATCAAACTCAGAAAGCTGAGGAGCTAATAAACTGGATGAATAAGAGGATTTCGGAGTTTTCGTCCCCCGGAAACGTTAGCGTTGCATATTTGCTGTGGATTAACCCTAATTTAGACTTTTATACTGTTGGTGGAAATGTCTTTATAAACTCAATTACTACTCTCGCAGGAGGGGTAAATGTCTTTTCGAACTACTCTGGTTATCCTGTACTAACTCCCAGTAATTTAATACTTTCGAAGCCTTCGATAATTATAGTTCATGAGGAATATAACTTAACTTATACAGATTATTTAATCTCACAATATCATTACATTAATGAAAGCAAGGTATATATACTGGGCAAGTTCGCTACATATTTGCTCGATGAACCTGCACCTTTGTCTGTATATTCTATTAGAATGATAAATATGATAATTAAAGGAGAGACTCCAAAGTACATATCGGACTCGTGGGTCAAGGCCAACCTCAATGTAACATTACCGGTGTTTTAAAATGAAACTGACAACAATTATATTTGTAACATTATTTCCATTGTCTTTCTTTCTTTCTCTGATTTACGGAGAAGTCGAGATTCCCATATCTCAACTGCTTCATCCAAATAGTGTTTATGCATACATTTTGTACGAAATAAGATTGCCCACGGTACTTTCAGCCATATTTATAGGCATAATTCTGTCCGTATCCGGTGCTGTTTTACAAATGCTTTTAAGAAATCCACTAGTAGACTCATATATAAGCGGCACCGCATCTGGAGGAGCCTTTGGAGCCGTACTGGCTTATTTCTTATTGCTTTTCAATTTACCTTTCTCGTGGATTGTCTTCTTTCAACCAATTATAGCGTTTATAATGGCATTACTTGCTACATTAATCACTATTATAATCGGGAAAAGGAGTGGTTTTTTAGGGCTCATAATCGGCGGCGTATTAGTTTCCTTCGTGTTCTCTTCCTTAGTTACTGTCCTTCTATCGTTCATGAGCTCGAAATACCCCCAAATACCGCCACTCACGTTCTGGCTGTTAGGCGACATCAGCGTAATAGGCTGGTTCGACGTAATTGTTTTAGCTATCCTATCTATATTGCTACTCTCTTTAACGATACTTAACTCAAGAATTATCGATTTGTTAGCGATAAGTGACGAAATATCTTACGCCCACGGTTTAAATCCCAACAGCCAAAGAATACTTTGGCTAGCGTTAGTAAGTTTCGCAGTAGCTTATTGTGTTTCAATAGCTGGAACAATAGGATTTTTAGGTTTGATAGTTCCTCATATAGTCAGAAGGTTAGTAGGAGGGAATACAAAGGTTCTGTCTGTTTATTCTTCATTAGTAGGCTCTGCCATTCTGATGTTGAGCAACATTATATCTCACGGATCACTAGGTTATTACATTCCCCTAACCGCTATTATGTCTCTGATAGGCTCACCGATAATGATTACGGCATTGGTGAGGAGAAATGCTGGCGCTGAAGAGCGTTAGCGTTGACATAAATGGAAAGAGAATTTTGTCAGACATCTCTTTTTCCGTAAATCACGGCGTAAACATAATTTTGGGACCTAACGGCAGTGGGAAATCTACACTGTTGAGAGCGATAATAGGAATGGTGAAATACAGTGGGGAAATTAGGGTATCTGGCAGCATTTCGTTTGTTCCAGCAGAGTTTTCATCCCCTCAAATGAAAGTAATAGACGTTCTTTTATCTGGTAATAGAAAAGCTGATTATCTATATTTTGTTAAGGAATTAGATATAGAAAAGCTTCTCAATAGAGAGTTTTCCACATTGAGTTCAGGTGAGAAAAAATTAGTTTTAATAGCTAAAGCTTTAGCTGAGGGAGAAAACGTGATCATGGATGAGCCATTATCTAATTTGGATATAAAAAATAGATTAAAGATAATGAAAATAACAAAAAAATTTAAAAAAACTTTTCTTATAACGTCCCACGAGTTAGATATGGTAAATCATTCAGATAAGATAATTCTTCTCAACAAGGGCAAATTAGTTTACGACGGAAATGTGAATGACCTCTCAGAAGATCTAATTTCTAGTGTGTACGGTGTAAAAATTAAAAAGGTAAAAATAGACGGTGAGATATACTTTAAACCCACGGAGTATTCAACATAATTATCTTTAATAATTTCGTTTAAACTTCCCGTTTGACTTACCAGATTTAAGTGTAAGTGAATAGCAGTCGCTTTTGATGAGAGTTTTAGGAGTCGAAGGAGGAGTAGGTAAGACTACATAACCGTTAAATTTATCTAAGCGACTGTCTTTAAATGACAAACGTTTACTTTTTTATTAAATATTTATACATCTAATGAAAGAGGATTTAGGAAAATTTAAACTAAATTTCGAACGGATGAAATTGCCACCGTGCTCTTCCACTTGTTAGATAGCTATAAAACTTGGGAGGGGGTAAGTTGCTTACCAGGGGGTAAGTGAAATGTTGTTCGACCCGAGACCGAAGGATAATTTGAAAGACTTATTCGACAGAGAGTCAGAAATCTCATTACTGAAAAAATCACTGGACTCACCTTTAATTGTTGTAGTTGGGCTTAGAAGAACGGGAAAGACGTCGTTAATAAAATCAGTTTTAAATGACACCAAGTCAACCTATATTTTTTTAGATATGAGAAGGTTTGAAAATAATGATTATATCGTATACAAAGATTTCATTAAATCTCTGGAAAGGGAAATAAACGAATTCACAAGAAAAAACAAGGATCTCCTGTCTTATCTCCGCCACATACAAGGAGTTCAGGTTATGGGGGTTTCAGTAAGTTTCAGTTGGGGAAAAGAAAAAGTCGAAATATCCGATGTGTTTTCGGAATTGAACGATTGGGCAAGTGAAAAGGGAAAAAGTGTGCATATTGTAATCGATGAAGCACAGGAGCTGATGAAGCTTAGAGGATACAGTATTTTACCTTCCATAGCTTATGCTTATGACAACTTAAAGAATTTAAGTTTCATAATAACCGGTTCAGAAGTCAGAGTCAGAGATAAATTTTTGAAATTAGAAGACGAGGATTCGCCCCTCTTCGGAAGGACGCATGTAGAAGTTAATTTGCCGCCCTTTAGCAAGGAGACGGCAATTAAGTTCTTAGAGGAGGGATTCAAAGAACAAGGAATAAATTTCCCAGATTCTGAGAAAATCTTCGATATTCTAGGAGGAAATCCGGGCTGGCTAACTTATTTCGGTTATATCTACATAAAGCACGGTAGAGACGAAGAAAAGGCTATTTTAGAAACGAAGAGATACGCGAAAAGGTTACTCTCTAGGGAATTCTGTAACTTCATAAGGGAAGGGAACAGAGACAAGAGGAGGTATTTGAAGGTAATAGAAACCTGCAGGAAAGGGTGCAGTTGGAAGGAAGTTAAAAACTCTCTAGAAGCTTTGGAAGGCAGAGAGATAAACGACGGAACCGTGAGCGACATAATAAACAACTTATTAGAGTACTCTTTCTTAGTGAAAGAGGATAGAAAATACCTGATTACAGATAAGTTATTAGAAGAAATAATTGGCGTAAGATGCTAACACCAGTTTCGGTATGATAATTCTTGGCAATGCTTAGACAGAGCTCTGCCTTCATAGTGATTAACGTAACTCGGCCTCATCGCCTCTCCCCACGTCGTCTACGGGACTACCCTCCTTCAAGGAGTTTCGCTGAACGCCTTCATTACACAAAACACGTTAGTCGAATTTGTGCACTACAGATCTGAATGGGGTGTAGGCCGTTTTGGGCTAGATCCCTCCTTCAGCAGGGACTCCGAACTTAACGTCGGTGATCAGTTAATAGTCTTAGGGAATCCTTCACTGTTTAAGGAGGTGGAGGAAATTTTAGAGTAAAAATCTATAAGGACTTTGTATTTCTTGACATAGTTTTCAACCTAACAGTAAGGTTATGCTTTATTACCCCCCATTAAATAATTCTCCTATGAACCGTAAACCCTACGTGAAAATTCTCATTATTCTTGTGATATTAGCTGTCTTAGATTATGCCCTTAGGTCTTTGTTGGAGACATTATCTTTAACCTTTCCAAGGATTACACATACTTTATTGATGCTCAGACTGGAATAACTGTAATTATTATAGCAGTAGGAGGATATTTTATAATTAAAATATTTCGGGATTTAATAAATCAAGCTTTTCTAAGCAAATTAGAGAGAGATGTGGCCTCAACAATTAGGGTGGTTTTAGACGTCGTTTTTTACACTATACTAGTAATTGCTATATTAGCAGCATTAAAGGTGAATCTAACCGGTGTCTTAGTAGGAGGCGCGGTTGGAGGAATTGTAATAGGCTTAGCAGCCCAAACCATAGCCCAGAACGTTTTGTCTGGATTGTTAGTAACTACGAGTAAGACGGTTAAGCCTAACGATGCAGTGTCCCTGATCTCTTGGATTTGGGGATCTCCAATAATTGGAGAAGTGACTAAGGTTTCCATTTTATTCACAGAAGTTAAGACAATTAACGGAATTATAATAAGAATTCCCAACTCCGCGTTTTTAGGAAATACAGTGTTTCAGAAGTTAGAATCAGAGAGTTCCCTAGCGTATCCCTATCAATTACTAGTTAACGCAGATGTTCCCGCGAATGACCTATTAGACTTGGCTAAATCCTATATTCAAGACTCTTTTTCTAAAGATGGGCTAAAGAATCCCGAAATTTACTTTACTGGAAAGAACGGGACTACTAATGCGTTTACTATTATCTTACATTTCGAAAAAATAGATCAGCTTAATGGATTATTAAACATGGTTAACGGGGCGTTTGATAAGGCGTATTGGGAGTTAAAGAGAAAATCATAGAGCCTTCATTTAAGTATGAATTCGTACTTTAACGTAAAAAGTACCTCTTATAATTTGAACCTTTGTGGTTTAATTCAAATTTTGTTAAGCCCCACGTTAAACTCACTTACTAGATGGTGAGAGTGTTGCATAAATACCCTTCGCTGTTGCATATCCCTTATATCTATAGAGAACGTTACTCCCTTTCGATCTAAGGGAAAACTAGTGCCGGCCGGGATTTGAACCGGGTCTAATCTTCCTCATTAGTGATGTAAACGTCTTTAAGCATAAGCGTTATACAATTCTTTATTTTAGCTTTAAACGTCTTAGCCTTTTCTGGGTAAGCCAAAGCATACTCGTTTTCAATTTCCCTACTCTTCCTTTCTTTTCCTTCCTTTTCTCTACTTCTTATATATTATCTTCATTAAGAGAATTATTTAGTAGATTAACGGACGTATTCGTTTCTTAATTCACGTTACTTTCATCTGTAAATCACACTCTCCTTTTTAGCTTACACTAACCGATTTCTCGTCTTTACTCGCTTCCTGTTCTTAACGCATGAAGCGGTGATGAATCCGACGTTTGGCTTTATAAATTCCAACGGAACTCCAGATCACGTTACCTTAGCTTTCGTAATCCTTTCCTTAGAAATAGGAGCGTTAATGTTTCTTGCATCTAAGTTCTATAAAGAGAAAAGGGGTCGATGTAGACTTAACACACGAGGAAACACCTCCAACGCGACCTCGAAAAATTTTTTACAATTAATGGAAAACATGAAAGAAAACGAAGCTAAACTAATAGCAAACGGAACGATTGTACTTTTATTTTTTAGACCAGTTCAATACTTTTTCTCCTACGATCATGGCGGATATAGTCACCATAGGAACTCCTATTCCAGGCTGGGTGTATTGACCGACGTAGAACAAATTAGATAGCTTTTTGTTTTTCATAGGAGGTCTAAACGGACCTGTCTGATCTAAAGTGTGAGCTAATCCGAAGGCAGACCCCTTGTATGCGTTATAATCCTCCTCGAAGTTCACGCCTCTGTACACCCTTTGGTATTTTATTAGAAAGCTACTTCTAGTTTTCGCTTTGAAATCATCAATTACTTTTCTGACGTAATATTGATAATTCGGAAGTGGAAGTCCGGGAGAAACCGGTATGAGAAATACCAAGTCCTGTCCCTTCAGAGAGCTGTCAGTAGCTTTCCTGTAACTCACGTAGTAAGATATATTTTCAGGGTCGGGCTCAGTTCCCTTAGAAATCGAATCAAAGTGTAACTTCCAATTTCCGTTGATGAATATTCCGTGATGCGGAGCGTTGACTTCTCCTTCAACTCCAACGTAAGCCAAGACCGCAGATGGAGCAAGTTTCCTTCTCTCCCAGTAGGATTCTCCCCCTATTCTGTATTCCTTAGGGAGCAGAGTATCGGCGTAATGATAATCCATGTTGAATATGAACACGTCTCCTCTTTCCACGTCTTCACCTGATCTAACAGAAACGACCTTACCGTCATCCACGTCTATCTTATCTACCTCACGATTGAACTTGAATTGAACCCCGGACTTCTTACAGGCTTCGAATAGTTTAGTTACATATCCTGCGAATCCTCCTTTGGGGTAGTAAACTCCCCTTCCGTATATTGCGTAATTTACCATTGCGTAAACTGCCGGGATGTTGAAAGGAGAACCTCCGAGAAAAACGGAGGAGAAACCCAAGGCCTTCAATAGAAAATCGTCGGAGAAATATCTCCTGTTAAACGAGTCCAAGCTGGTAAATATAGGAAACCTCTTTAAGTTCCTTATTATCGCCGGATCGAGGAAGTCCGAGAATTTCATCTCTTTAAACAGGAATTTCTCCATAGCCAGAGAGTACATGAATTGGGTGTCTTCTAAGTAGCGCTCAAAGTCCTTGAACTGAGAGAGGTCACTATAAAATTCCTCGCCTCTCTCTAGAACGTTCAACTTTCCCGTATACAAGGAAAACAAAGGGTCGACTTTCATTACTTGAGGGGGTTCCTCCCCTACCTCATGGAAGAATTTTTCGAAGACTTCCGGCATCAAGTACCATGATGGTCCCATGTCGAATGAGAATTCCTCGTGTGAGAAGCTTCGAGCCCTTCCACCTGGCTGATCCAGCTTTTCTATTACAGTTACTTCCTCTCCCTTCCTACTTAAGTAAAGGGCAGTCGAAAGCCCCCCTATTCCAGCTCCCACTATTACTACTTTCACGCCTCTTGCCTCACTTCCTCTGGTATTCTATCTATTCCTCTTATTACCAGAAGGAAACCCCAATTTCCTGTCCCCTCACGATGATGTACGTCATGAGCGAGTATTAACTTCCTAAAGGGTTGGTGTCTTAAACCCCAAGAACGTAAATGTAAATGCCTGTCGTGTATTATCATATCGTGCACAATAACGTAAGCCGCGCCGTAAGCTGTCATTCCTACAGCCACTGCGAAAGGAAGCGGATTCCCGGTTCTTAACCACTCAACGAACAAGAGTATCGCAATGCCCGCGAAGATTATTCCAAACGCATCGTTCTTTTCGAGTTTAGCTTGCTTCTCTCTATGATGATCCTCGTGTAGGAACCAAAGAGCTCCGTGCATTACGTACTTATGAAGAAGTCTGGCTAAGAACTCCATTCCGAAGAAGGAGAGGATTACGATTGCAATGAGCTCTAACGTTTCCAGCACAGGATAAATGGCGAAAGGCGGCATAAAAGTTTTTTTACGAATAGAATTTCGATTTCCCTTTAAAACAAGTGTTAAGAAACTTTTACACAATTTTTTAAGCCGGATGTTAATAGACTCTTAGTTATGGATGACCAGCTCGACAGCATTTTCAAGAAGGCCAGCATAACTTATTATAACAGCTCATTACTCTTCCCTCGAGAGATCAGGAGAGATGTGACAAAACTTTACGCTTTCGTTCGAGTTTTTGACGATCTAGTTGACTCCGTTCCGCAAAAGGTTAAAGAATTTTACACACTCAGAGAATTATACTATAAGGAACTTGATAACGGTTCTAGCGGAAACGTAGTATTATCAAATTTCGTTGAGCTGATGAGGAGAAGAGGATTTAAAGAGGAGTGGGTTGAGGCATTCTTAAACTCAATGGAGAGTGACATAAAGAAGAAAGTGTACTATACAATAGACGAGACCTTAAGCTACATGTGGGGATCTGCAGAGGTAGTGGGTCTCATGATGATGAAAATACTCAACTTAAGGGATGAAGCTGCACACTACGCTAGAATGCTAGGTAGGGCAATGCAGTATCTGAACTTCATCAGAGACGTGAGAGAAGACATGGAAATGGGTAGACAGTATTTGCCCGTTAACGAGATGAAGGAATTCAAGGTTTCGAGTCTGCTGGAGTGCAACGAAGCTTTCAAGGAATTCATGAGGTTTAACCTCGAGAGGTATTTCTCCTTTCAAAAGGAGGCCGAAAGGGGATACCATATGATACCTAGTAGGTATTTGATCGCGGTAAAAACCGCTGCCGATATGTATAAGTGGACCGCGAGGAGGATAATGGCCGATCCTTGTGTGGTCCACAGAATGAAGGTAAGACCTAAAAGGAGAAGGGTGCTAGCTCAAGGTTTATATAATTTCTTGGGTGTACCTATATGGAACTTAATATCTTTCTACCGCATTTAGCCTATGTCGAAATTGATTCATTGATATTTTTCCCTGCCTTGCTAGTATCAATCCTTATGAAGGTCAGAAGATATTACAAGTCATTAGCGTTCTCTATAGGGATAGTCGGCCCTCTTTACATAGTATGGGACATCTTAGCTACTTTTGAGGACTCTTGGAGTTTCAATCCTAAGTGGGTCTTAGGTGTTCAAATTGTCGACCTTCCCGTAGAGGAGGTGTTTTTCTTCATCGTTACGCCTTTCGCTACCCTCTTAATATACGATTTTGTAAGGACTAAGGTAAGCGACAGGGAAGTGAGTTGGATTACGAGAGAATTGATGGTATCAATAGCTTTGTTTCTTCTCGCGATAGACGTGTTTTTGACGGAGTACTCGTATACCTTCATAGTGTTGATTTATTTATCATCCTCAATTCTGCTCGTTGAGTTCCTCGATCCTGAAATGTTCAGATCCAGGAACTACTGGATATTCCTCGGATTAACGTACATTCCTTTTCTGATCTTTGACTACTTCCTGACGTCGTTGCCGGTGGTTGTTTACGGTCCTCATTCAATTCTTGGGGTTAGAATAATCACGATTCCGATTGAGGACGCAATATACTCCTTTTCGATGATGAATTTCTACACTGTGTTTTATAGAAAGGGTGTAAAGGTATGGAATTCCGCATGATTGAGGACATGTTTTCAAGCGAAGACCCTTCGATTGTGGAGAAAATATACTCTCTGGATAGGAATACTATAATAGAATGGATGAGAAAAAGAGAAACAGCACCGATCAAAGTGTGGCAAACGGGTAACGATGACATAGCTGTGGTGATACCCACGGCTGACCTGAAAAGTCCGCGCGCCAAGGAAGCGATGAGAATATTCTCAGGAGCTAAGATCGTGATGGTTGAGAGTAGAGGGCGTTTCTTTAATTACGCAAGGAGCGTCAACAAGGGGGTGTCTGTTGCGTTGGAAAGTTCACCTCGTTGGGTCGTGATCTCTAACGATGACGTTCACGGTATAGACGACTTAAAGAAGTTAAAAGACGAACTTTCAACATCGAGCAAGGGGATGGTTTTAGCTAAACCTTCTAAATACCACTCCTATAAGGTTTCT
>Ga0209739_100597_pt1 | contig 14203 bp, 19 predicted proteins | sample JossMetagenome_2_FD_184729 | JGI IMG/M metagenome (GOLD analysis project Ga0209739, IMG submission 184729) | Hot spring sediment microbial communities from Joseph's Coat, Yellowstone National Park, USA - JC3_ASED (SPAdes) (version 3) | ecosystem: Environmental > Aquatic > Thermal springs > Hot...
TATCCCTAATAGCCTCCTCCCTCGTGGCATAGTCACTGGCGCCCTTGTATAGGCCGTTGTATGAGTACCTATGGAGGGCGAGCGCCGTCGACGTTAAATCAAGCACTTTATAACCAAGCTCCTCGAGCCTCTGCGATATCCCCTTTAACCCTGTGGTTGGCGCGAGGAAGCCCGCCTTCATGTACCACTCCCTCTCCTTATCATCCCTAGGCATTTTTTCGAGATTCGCCACCACGAGCGCGCTGATCATTGCTTTCCAAGCCATGAATACTTTACTTGCCGCATTCCTACTGAAACCCTCCTTAAGCAGTCTTACAGCTAACTGAAGCCCCTGGAGACTCTCGATAATCCGAACCTTGATGTAAGCCTCCCTATGCCTCTCAATTAACGGTATTTTGCCCTCCATCCACAAATCATTTACTGATTAATTCGATCCTAAATTAACTTTTAGTTCGGTTAACCCGTCGATTTATATTCCCTTGAGATCTCTTTAGAAACATTTATTAAACAGCTCACCATGTTGAACATCGGCGATTAGGTGGAACAGGTTGATAATGAGGAGCAAATAATAAGGGAGATAATGAATGCACTGTCGGGCTCCGCCCGTTATATGGCTGATGAAATCAGAAGCAGCTTCTCAAAATACGTCGATATTTACAGGGGCGTTTCAGGCTTTGAGACGCAACAGGTTAGCCTCGGCACAGTTGAGGGCGATAAGAGGGTTTTTCTAATTCAATCATCAATCACGGAACCCAACTACAACCCAGGTAATTACTTAGTTAACGCCTTCAAGGGTTTCTTCAATATTGATGAGAACTTTTACCCAACATACCTAATGGGCGGCATTGAGTGCTACATGCAATCAACCCCAAGCTCATCAACCGGCGTTAGGGCAAGCGGCTCGATGCTCTCCGTATACAATGGCGTTGAGACTGTTGAAGATAAGGATATGGGGCAGGTAATTTGCGCCAAAAAGGCAAGTATTAGATTCTCCAGCGAAGTTTCCACAGAAGTCAATGTTAACCCAGTCGATATATTCAAGGCATCCATGGATGTGATAAACAACGTTAGAGGTAAGTTCGGCAACATGCGTGACGATTTCGTGAACACCTACGGTTTTGAACCTGGTGATATTACGTTGACGGGTAACGAAGTCATGCTAAGCACATTATTCGACCTAAACATGTCAAGCATCATGAGGGATTACATACAGAAGGTCTTTGCCAGTGTTGTGCCAAACCAGGTACCAGAGTTGATGGGATTAGGTTTACTGTGCGGTTCACAGCCAGACCTGGTGTTTTCGTACGATGATTCTGAGAAGATATTAGTGCTAGGACATCCACACAAAGTTAGTTCTGGGGATTGCCTGAAATACTCAATAATTAAGTACCTGTGATTAATATTGAAGAATAGCGCTTACGCACTTAAAACCTCACCGCCCTTCTCCCTTACAGAACTCATTAAATAATTAATTATCCTATTGACCTCGTCCTCAGCAGATTTCACATCCTCAGAGCTAACGTATACATGAATCTCAACCAACGGCGCTCTAATCTCGTGACCCTTAGGATGACTTTTTATGTAGACCCTATTGCTCATCTTCATACCCCTCTCTATTATCGGAGCCAGATCAGCCTCAGGCACTCCCTTAACCGTTATGGACCTCTCAACAAAGTGGAGCTTAGGGCCTACCTCACGTAGTTTTGGCTCCACGTAATTCTCGAATATACCCATCATCTCTGCAGGCACTCCGGGTAGCGCAATGATTATTGTGTTGCCCTCCTCAACCCATATGCCCGGTGCCGTACCGACAGGGTTAGGCAGTGGTTTAGCCCCCTCAGGCATCTTCGCCTGCTTAAGCCTAGGCTCAGTCAACTCGAGTCCCTTAGACTTGAATGTCTCCACAACCATCCTCAAGGCATCATCGTTAAGCACATACCTCCTATTCAAAGCCTCAGCCAGGTATTCGCTGGTTTTATCGTCAAATGTGGGTCCCAAGCCTCCTGTTGATACAACGACTCTAATGCCCCTCCTTATAGCGTCCCTGAAGACCTCGACCTCATCCTCCTCGCTGTCCGGTATTGTAACTATCCTCTTCACGTCATAACCGAGAAGCGTTAATTTCCTAGCGAGCCATGCGGCATTCGTGTTCACGGTTCTACCTATCAACAATTCGTTACCTATCGATATTATCCACGCAGTATAACTCATCAATGCGGTACATGCATACAGAATTAAAATGCTTTCGCGTACTGCATTACGAGGACATGTTAATAAATGGGTAACCGCACAATAGCTTGGTTGATTATGAGGAGGTTCGCCATAATAATCCTGGACCTAGATGACGTACACCTGGAAGAGGACGATAAGAACCAGTTGGCAAAGATTATTGAGGAATCACTACAGTGGTGGCATGGCTACTTCGGGCAGGGGGATAGGTTGGAATTGGATAAATGGAGGGTTTATCACATCGAGTGGGGTGATGAGTTGACAGTGGCTAGGGTACTCAACGCCCTTGGGAAGTTCAGGGAGTACATAAAGGGTGAGTTGTGAACTCAATCAATCCTAACCTCATCATATCCACAATTCGGGCAATGCAGTACCTGCTTAATGGCGTACCTACCATCAACCTGAACCAAGGATCTATCCACAACCCTCAACCTATGCAGACACCTGGGGCACGTATAGGCACCCTTAAAGCCGTACTTGCTAAGCACCCTCCTAACCATGTACAAACTAACACCAAGCCTCTCAGCCACAGCCCTCTGGCTCAAACCCTCACCATACAACTTCACAATTTCATTAATCACATCAGCGGGTAACGAATCAACTTTAGACCCAAGCCTACCCTCCCTCCTAAGTCTCTCCATGGCAACCCTAGTCCTCTGCCTAATGAACTCCCTCTCCATGGAAGCCACGAAGGCAAGCACGGTCCTCAGGAACTGCCTATACGTACCATCTAAATTCTGCAAAACAGACTCCTTCTCGCTCGTACTCACTATTAAGAGTCCAAGCTTATTCTCAACGATGTCAAGGAGCCTAAATAACTCCTGGAAATTCCTAACCAACCTAGAGGTCTCATAAACAAGCAAAACCATGGGCCTAGGATTAAAAACACCACCCTCAACATCCCTAACCAACTCCCTAAACGCAGGTCTCTCCAGGACAGGTGAGGCACCACTAACAGCCTCATCAACATAGAACTTCAGTATATCAAAACCCCTAGACCCACCCCAACGTCTCAGGTAATCAACCTGGTTCATCGGGTCCTGCAACTCCGTGGAAACCCTAACATAGGCAATGGCAGGGATCACAAAACCACGAAAACTCAACAAATTAAAACAATTCCCACAGACAAGACACAATAATACACCAACGCAAGAGACCAGCCTTAGCAAAATCCCAATTCCCAATTAAATACTTTCGTGCACCTGCTCTATGGAGATAGAGAGTTTCTCATAGATCTAATGCCGATTCAGCGCACATTAATGAGCGTATACAAAGTACCCTATGAACTAGTTATAAATGGGCACGAGGTCATAATCAAGACACCGCTTACCAGGGATGCGGTCATCAGACCCATAAACACCCTAACCAAGAATAAGTAAGCTAATAATCATCGACGTAAAACCAATGGAGCAACCAACGACATAGTAAACAATCACGCAGCTCTACAATACCTAGGGTATTGATAGGCAGCTCTCATCATACTTCATGCATGAGCACCGTACTATCTTTAGGTTTAAATCATAACGTTCCCAATGCCCTAACATCCATGCTTTTTAATCGAAATAAGCCATAACCATGCTCACGATGTTTGGAACATGGTTTTGCGTATATTGTCTATAAATGAATAATGTTTAAAAGCAATAGCCTATTTAGGGCATTGATGGTTAGGGTTTTGGTTACGGATCAGGTGGATGAGTACATAGTGAGGACGCTTAAGGATAGGGGTGTTGAGGTTGATTATAGGCCTGGCATTGGTAGGGATGAGTTGTTAAAGGTCGTTCCTGATTACGAGGTGCTTATTGTTAGGGGTAGGACTAAGGTGACTAGGGATGTCATTGATGCTGGCAAGAGGCTCAGGGTTATTGCGAGGGCTGGCGTTGGTCTTGACAACATAGATGTTGAGTATGCCAAGGCCAGGGGTATCGATGTGATTAACGCACCCGAAGGTTCGACACAGTCTGTGGCTGAGTTGGTTATTGGGTTTATGGTCGTTGCGGCCAGGTTAATTGCCCTGCAGGATAGGTTGGTTAAGGGTGGTGAGTGGCCCAAGGGTAAGTACGTAGGCACCGAGTTGTTTGGTAAGACCCTTGGTGTAATTGGTTTTGGTAGGATTGGGCAGAGGGTTGCCGAGTTGGCGAGGGCTATTGGTATGGAGGTTGTGGCTTACGACATAGTTGATATAAGCAATAGGGCTAGGGTTATTGGTGTTAAGCCTGTTGGTTTTGAGGATTTGCTTAGGGTTAGCGATGTAATCTCAATACATGTATCACTGACACCCAGCGCTAGGCACATGATTGGTGAGGGGGAGTTTGGACTTATGAAGAGGGGTGTCATTATCATAAATACATCGAGGGGTGAGGTCATTGATGGAAGGGCTTTGTTGAAGGCCTTGAATGATGGTGTAGTTGCCGCAGCAGCCCTCGATGTGCTTGAGCATGAGCCGCCCGTGGAGGATTGGGAGAGGGAGTTGGTTAATCACCCAAGGGTTGTGGTTACGCCGCACATAGGTGCTGAGACCCAGGAGGCTCAGAGGAGGATTGCCGAGATTTTGGTGGATAAGCTGCTTAGGATTATTGAGGCGAAGCGGATTTAATAAAAGGCGGGAATGAATGTGTAATGAGCAATCAAAACCTCACGGACAAGGTAATACAACAAGTAACTCAGAGGCTAATTGAGTGGGGTTTCACGAACTACCACACTGAGGAATATGGTAGGGAGAAGGTGCTAATTATAGAGTTTAAGGAGGACTTGGCATTATACGTATCCGTGACCTGCGAGGGGAACGAGTGCGGTGTTGATTACGCGATTGGTGATGAGAACTTCACAATAAGGCCTGAATGCATGAATGAATTACCAAGCGTTATTGAATTGCTCAGGAAGATAAATGATGAGATTATGAGGGTGCTAGGGCAGGGGCAGTGATATTAACCTATTGATTTGCCCCAACGATTTTATTACCATACTTAATGAGTATGTCCTTCATCCTCAATGCGTCCTTCTCAAGGAGAGGTGATTCATTTATTATCGTTATCTCAATATCCTCACTAGCCAATTCCCTTGCCAATGGTTCGAAGGGTGGATTATTCGTATCCATTGGTTCATGCTCGTCAACCCACTCACCATTTTTGTACTTAACGCAGGTAAAGTGGGTGTGCATTGGTTGATCGCCAAAGTACTCCCTCCACATGTTAAGCACAGCCCTATAGTCGATGGAGCCACCATTCCTCGCATAGACATGCCCCCAATCAATCACGGCAACAACCTGTGGGTTATTAACCTCCCTAACGAGCCTGAAGGTCTCCTCCAAATTACCGAACTGATTCTTCCTAGCCATGACCTCGAGACCCAACCTAACATACGTAATACCGCTTTCACGCATCCAATCCAGGACCCTCAGCACGGCATCCTTAACGGCATTGTAACAGCCCTCTGGACCCAACTTACCGTAGTACGCTGGGTGGAAAACAACAACTGTGGCGCCCATGACCTCACCCCTATCCAACGATTCCTGTAGTCTCTTGATACTTGCCTCAACCTTCTCAGCCTCCTCGCTGCATAGGTTTATGAAGTATGGGGCATGTACAGACAATCTAACACCCAACTCCCTAGCTAACTCACCGGCCTCCTGGGCAGCCTCCCTATTCATCTTAACACCCTGCACAAACTCGACCTCCATCGCGTTAAGCCCAACCTCGCTAACGTACCTAATACCATCCAACGTCCCAGCTGACTTCTTCCTCTCCCTAGCGCCAATCGGCACACCGGCAGGTCCTATGTACACCCTAGCCATCAAGTAACAAACAACCAACTAATTATTAAGGGCTTCCTCATTAATTTATAGATAAAATCAAGTATTGACGGCATAAAAACCATACAGGTAACGGAACAGCACCACTTTTTAACCACGCCAATCCCAGGTTAATTAATGGATTCCAAAGAATACGATAGATGGATGTCCATGGCCAGGAGAACAATTGAATCAGCAAAGCATGACGCTGAGGTCGGCGATTACAATTGGGCATGTTTCAAGGCACACCAAGCAGCCGAGTTTGCCATAAAGGCTGCTCTATACGGAATCGGCAGGGCAACGCGGGGACACTCACTAACCCACTTAATCGCTGGACTTAGCGGATTCATCAATGTGCCAAGCGAAGTGATCGACCTATGCAAGCTCCTGGATAAATTCTACGTGACGACGAGGTATGTCGATGCGTGGAGCGAGGGTGTACCCTATGAGTACTTCACGAGGACCGACGCCGAAACAGCTATTAAGACTGCCGAGGACATAATAACGTTCATAGAGGACCTATGGAGAAAGTTATCAAGTGGAGGGAGGAGCTGAGGAGCAGAGCCATTGAGTTGGCTAGACAAGTCGCCGGGAAGGTCCAGGGAACAGTCTTCCTGGTCGGCTCATACGCGAGGGGCGACTTCATGGAGGACAGCGACATCGACGTATTAATCATTGCCCAATTCACCGAGCCACCCCACAGGAGACTCATGAACCTAGACGTGCCGCCGGGAGTCGAGGTGATCGCGTTAACGGTAAATGAGGCACTCAACGCGGTAACCAAGTGCTACCCAATCGCCCAGGACATAGCCCTCGGAATAACATTAAAGGACGACTTAGGCATCGCAGAGAAATTAATAAGTCTCGCCAAGGCATGCACCAACCAATCAATAACGACCACAAACCCCACGTAAACACACAACAACACTACCTATCAAGAAGTGGTTAGCTCACTATCTCCTTCTTTTGTGGTCTGCCTGTTGGGGTTAGGTTTAAGGCTTGACTGTGTGGTATTGCTCTGTGGATTCTTCATTACTCAAGTACACTCTTCCTACGCCGCAACCCCACTATCCATGCACCTCATTATACTACTCATGGTACTCCCATTCTTAATCATGATTAATGTCATGTCCGTGGCATTGAGTACTAAGGTTAAGATGACGGAGAATGGGTTGATCATCGAGACTGGGGTGGGGATGTGTGCCGTGACGTTTTTGGCGAGGTATGGGGTTTGTAGGTAGGCGAGTGTTTCGTTATAAGGCACTTGGGTGAGCATTATGCTTACGTGCTCATTTGAGGTTACGTTTATCCATATTGATAATTTGTAGCCGTAGGGGACTATGTAGGTTTATAACCACGTATTGCGCCTTGGTTTAGAATGCCGATATACTCATGGGCTCTGAGGACCTACGAGGTGGATAAGGACCTGCTTAGGTTACCCAATGTTAGGGAGAGCCCGTTCTATGTCGGTCTTGGCGGTGGTAGGGTTAGGTGCATGCTTTGTAATAGGCGTTGTACCCTGTCGAGTGGGCAGGTTGGTCTTTGTGGCATGAGGTTTAACCTGGACGGTAAGCTCTACACTGTTGCTTACGGCTTGTTAACGGCTGCCGAGTCAAGGCCCATGGAGATTAAGCCCCTCTTCCACTTTTACCCAAGGACTTCCGCGATGACGATTAGTACCTGGGGCTGTAACTTCCCCTGCGCCTGGTGCCAGAATTGGCATTTGAGTAAGTTCGCCAGTCTAGACGGTGTTTATGTCCCGCCCGATAGGGTTGTTGAGTGGGCTATTGAGAATGGTGACTCCGGCGTTAACATAAGCTTTAACGAACCCACGTTACTCACGGAATGCGCAATTGACCTGTTCAGGATAGCCAGGAGCAAGGGGTTGCACACCTCAATAAACACCAATGGCTACTTGACGCCTGAGGCATTAACCGCCCTTCGCGAGGCCGGCCTTGAGGGTATGAACTCGGACATTAAGGGTGGTGCCGAGACCTACAAGTCCTGGTTGGCGGCGGACTTCAGGAAACTGATCGATACCCTAGAGCATGCACTTAAACTCGGCATTCACCTGGAAGTAACTTACCTGGTGATACCAGGTGTTAATGATGATGAGGCTGACGAGGTGATAAATGCAGCGGCAAAACTCGGTAGGGATGTACCACTTCACATAACCGCGTACTACCCAGCCCATAAACTACGCAATCCGCCAACACCGATTGAGTTGATTGATGATGTATGGAGGAGGGCTAGGAAGGAGCTTGATTACGTATACACGGGCAACGTGCCAGGGCACCCCGGTCAGCACACGTACTGCCCAAGGTGCGGCGCCGTCCTGATTAAGAGGCATGGGGACAGGGTCGTTGATGTTAAGTTAATCGGCAATAGGTGCCCCAGGTGTGGCTATGAGATCAGGATTAGGGGGTTCGTAGGCAGGTACGGTAATTTATACAGGAGATTCATTTGAACGGAGCAGGGCATCACATCTGTAGTATTGGTTTTAACTTACTTATTAAGCAATTCTCCAATTTGAGTCTCGCCCTATTTTTCTCCTTGTCTATGTCCCTGAGTTGTGGGCATGTTATTACTAATATCGTTAATTTGGTTATCACGGGCATTAGGATCTCCTCAACGATGTATTTCTCTCGATTAACCACGCCATAGTTAATCCACTCACTTCTTCGTGCACAAATCTTGCCGAGCAGGTACACCAGGAACCTGGCGGCTCCCTCGGAGGCCCCAATTCTTGCCTTGCAGTGTTCTTTACCAACTCTCCTGGCTATGTTGTTTGCCTCACCGACGTAAAGCACATCATTGCCATTGAGGAGGATGTATACGCCGGTATCATTAACCTCACCCACACCCTCACAGTTTATGGAGATTATCTTGCACTCGTTGGTGTTGAGGTTTAGCCTAGTTAGGCATTTCAATACCTTGTCATTAATGTCTTGCATTGTTTGCGCTTTCCCTTTCTATTTATTATTAAATCTTTCTGCGGGGGAGAAGGATAAGGTATGTTTGGTTAGTGTAATAATGTTGATGTCTAGCGGCTCACCCTATCCAGCTAGCTTTCGCCTTAACCCTCCTAGCCATTGAAACGAACTCGGATATTTACATTATTACCATCCCTGCCCTAATGTGCCTTCAATCTTTTGTAAATAGTTTTTCACTTTCTTCAAGCATTTTCCTTATCTTTTCTATCCTCGGTATAATGTCGCTTACTGTAAGTTTTGCCTCATGGAAGCCCCATACATGAAGTGAGTATCCTGCATCCCAGCCCGATAGTACCCAATCTCCCAATTTCTGGGAAAGCTTACTAGAAGCGGCGACTAGGAGGTAAGTATACCATCTACCTTCCTTCAGGGCCTTTTGATATTCTTCAAGGTTGAACTTCTCAGCCAAAGCCTTAATCAACTCCTCAGCTACCTTATAAGCCTTCTCAGAAGCTTGAGCCGCATCACCATTCTTTAAATACTCCTCACATTCCCTCATATACTTTCTAGCTAATTCAAGCCTAAGCTTTATCTCCTCTTTAGGGTCATTCCTACTTATCAGACTTATCAACACGTCCTCAACATTGATCCCCATATCTTCAGCCCTCTTTATCAGTTCCTCCATATGTGAGAATTATGGTAAATAATTAATAAGCTTTAATAAACTTATTTTCACTCTAATAAAGCCTACACGAGACGTTATCCAGATTGACCAAAGAGGGATTGGACTTTCATTGGGGTTTCATGATATTCCATGTCAACCCTCGCCCCTCACCCTTCCCCTCCCTGTGCTATTTGTGGGTTGGTTTCCTTTGAGTTGAGCGGCAAGATTAGTGGGTTGACTGCTGAGATTGATGAATTAATGAAGGCTATGGAGGAGTGATTAGTCGTGGATTACGTCGTGAAGGCTGTAGTAGTGTTGGCGTACATGCTGTTGTACCTCATCCCAACACACTAATCTAGTGTCACATATAGTTCCAGGTGCTATCTACAGCCCATGGTAGTTGTGGAATCCGGCGTATCGAGCATTGTGCGTATTATCACGTATAATGGGGCGTATGTTCAAGTTAACTGTACAATAATCTACCCTATACTCAAACCCAGTCTACGTTACATTGTAGAGACCGCCAATGGAGCACTGTATATTGATGCGTCATAAAACACGTGCCCATCTAGCCAATTCTACCCAATAATAGTTTACTTAACCATATACATACCGCCAAGCGTTAATGGTATCCTGTTTAGGGGTTCCTCATTAAACGCAGATATCAGGATTAGCGACCTAAAGAGGACTAACCCGAGTTTGGCTAGTTCAAACCTGAGGATTATCCTAACCAACGTTAGCGATGCCTCAATCGGCATCACACCATCGAATGTTCACTTAGGTATTGCCGGATTTGGTACATATACTCTATACATCACCTCAACAAACATCATCATTAATACACAGACAAATCTACGTCTAGGAATAAGCACAATGAGCAATATTGTTGCTAAGCATCCAGGCAGCTCGATTATCGGCTCAATGACAGGCCCTGTTGCCATTAACTCGACAGAGGGAAGTTGCCAGGTTAGGCTAGGTGTGAATTCGATGAGTAGTGTGGTAACTATTAATTTATGATGGTTATGTAGTGCAGGTGGAGCTATAATCCCTAGGTGATGTCTAAATAGCTATATCTCGCATCTTTCTATCCTTTATGAATAATTACTCATCCCTTACCTAAACGTTCATCGTATGGTAATGAGAAAAATAAGATACACTTAACATTATCGTAGTTGGATCATCCCCAAGGCTTCGCCCTGGCGATTCCAGGGTGATCTACCTTGGGGACTCATTGCTGTTACTAAGAAGCCTTATCACTACCCACTAGTGCCCTGTCTCTATGGAATATAAGGGTCGCTAATACCTACTTTCGAAATTATATGGGCATTACGTGGGTATTACTGCTTGACGTATACGTAAATTAGGTTGCCCTTATCATTGAGCCTCTTCCTAACCTTACCGCTACCCGTGAGACTTTCAATGGCCCTTAGTACGTCGGATATCCTGTAGCCCCTGGACTTGGCCCATGCCATTAATTCATCCTTAGTCACACTACCCCTACTCATTATATGATTGAGTATCTCGCCCTCAACGCCACTCGCTGCCGGTTTGGTATACTCTTTGGCCACGCTCTCTGTGCGTGGTTTCTCCTCCGTTGCCTCTTCCTTCCTTGTTTCAATTGGTTTTGTCTCGGTTGGTTTGGTCCCTGCGCTGGTCTTGGCTTGTTGCTCTCCTGTGCCGTATAGGAATGAGGTTATTGATGCTGAGCCTGAAGTCTTTTCCTCCTCACTCTTTTTCTTGCTCTTCCTGGACACCATTTTCTAATTAAATTCAAGCCTAATAATGCTTACTATTTTACGCATTGGTGATACAATGGTTTAAATATACAGGAGGTTCGCTATCTTGATGAGCTCGAGTATGGAGAGCAGGGTTTGGGCTGTTATTGCTTGGGCGTTGTTTATAATAGGTGCTGTGGTTGCCTTAATCGTAAGGCCTAGAGATGATTATGTTAGGTATTGGGCTATTGAGTCGATAGGTCTAACGATTGTTGTGATCATAGCATGGATTTTGGTGGAGATCGTGAGTCTAATCTTCGCCTTCACGATCGTGATACCCCTGGCATTAAAGGTTCTTTATGCCCTAGGCGTATTCCTAGTATGGATAATCGGCATACTAAAGGCGTTCTCGGGGGATTACTGGAAACCACCGATAATTCATGAAACCAGTAAGTGGTTGAGGAGGGCCTTGAGGTTATAAATCCTCATTGATCAAATCAAGACCCAGCAATGTGGCGAACTCCTCAAGCTCCCTCCTAAAGTCCCCATACACAACCACCCTATGCCAACCACCCCTCCAGCGCCAATTACGAACAACAGCATTAACATTTCCAGAACCAATAAGTTTCGTGGCGCAGGCCTGCGGTGCATACTCATTATTGGAGGCCTTAGCAACATGCACCGATAACAACCTCTCCTCTGGGTTAAATCCAATTACTGTGACAGTTTCATTGGTTGGTAACTTAACGTGTATTGACGCGTGCTTAGTGCCTAGGTGTGCCTTCGTTATTATGTAGGACACCTCGGGTTTCTCACTGCCATGTGGATTCGTTGGTGCGTAACAGTGGTGATAAACGAACTCGCCACGTTCTGTATCAACGCCGACATTGACCGTGAAGCCATTCCTACCGAATAGGTATTTGGCTATGAGTATTGGTATTGTGGCATATGGGTCGGCCTCACAGACCGGTATTATATTGTCATACCACAACTGCATATAACCCAGGCACGGCCATGCCTTCAATAAGCCGGTGTTGTACAGTACTATACAGTCGACGGCTATGACATTAACACCCAACTCCCTAACCGCCCTCCTCATTGCCAGGTAAAGCTTTGCTGAATTCACGATTTCCTCTCTCGAATCATCATAAACAGCCTCCGCATTCCTAATCCAGGCCTCGGCCACGGCCTCCGCCTCCCTCTGATCAACATTGTCGAAGAACCTTGCCCTAAACTCGTTGGCGTCCATTATTATTGGTGTTACACCCGTTATTGATTGGATAAGCCTAAGCACGCTGTACATATCCGTGTTAGGGCCAAACTGCCACGTGAGGTGGGATTTTAGGCTTGGTGAAACCACGAACAACACCTTACTATTCTTTAATTTAGCCAGGGTTATTAGATACTTGATCTTGGATATGGCGTACTTACTCATTATGTCCCTTGTTACAACGCCAATGACCGGGTAACCCTCATCAACCGCCTTATTAACGCCCAGCATGTACTCACCAGCACCTGCGTATGTCTCGGCTATTATAATCACGGACTTACCACCCCTAATTATCGGGTCTATATACCGTCTCTCCGGAGGCGGCGGGCTAACCGCCGTCTCCTTCTCGACGGTCTCCCTGGAGCCGCTCACCGTAGTGGCTCCCCAACGGTCGCCCGCGGTTCCTTGTCCTACGGGTCTTGGGACTCCAGGGGTACAATTAAGATGCCGGGATTGGGTTTTATAAACCTGATGTCCTGGTCATTAATGGAAATGATCATGAAAAACCGAAACAACTCCATTATCGAGTTCAGAGACACAACAACATAACCAACGGCGTTGCCCTCCCTATTGAGGAACTCCTGAACATCAATCAAATCCCTAATGTCATAGAACTCAAAATCAACACCCGAATACTCACTCCTCACAGCGTTCATGAACGCAGCTCTCCTCTCCTCAATCCACCTACTCGATTCAGGCGGTCCGCCTAGGTCACCTATGACTGGATCTATGAATGCCACCGGTATCCTTATTGGGTTTGGTGCCATATTTATTCTTCATAAATCATTGCTTATTTTATTTTTCTTCTATGTTAATAACTGGGTATGGGTGGTTTTATTTAGAATAGAACGTATTTTCTTAGAAAATTGAAGAAAAAATTAAATACTAGAGCCTGAATACTCATTTAATGACTTACAAAGATAAATTGGGATCAATGGATATCTCACACATATTCCTTACAATCACTTTGGTTGCTCTAGCAATAGCATTATTAGCACCACTCCACTTTAACGTCAATGAGCTAGGGAACGTACTCACATCACTAATATATGCTCAAAATCCTGGTAATAACCCTAGCTATGTATCAACAAATGCCACGTTGATCAGGTCAAACAATCTGATAACAATAACAATAACCATAAGGAACGACGGGAACGAGCAACTGACAATAGGAGGGACAACGACGATAGGCTCGATGCTATGTGACCTAGAGCCATCAATAACAATACCGCCAAACAGCGAGGGCGTGCTCACATTAGTGATGTACACGGCGAATGGCACTATGACAGATCCAGTGACAATAAACCTTGGCGGAAATGCCTACTCAGCCGGTGGTGTGCCGGAAATATTCTGCTACGGTGTACGCACAGGTATTATGCCAAGTAATGAGTTCACAATAACCTTCAGCACAATAGGTAGTAATGGCAAAATCTATGCATATGTAAACCAAGGATGATTCAAAATACGGCACCGAACATCCACGCTAACTGTGCATTATTTTATGACTTATTTCGGTAGTGCTATGAACTAACCCAAGGGCTCAACAGCGGGTTCGAGAGCTGCTAGTATAACGAGTACTAATCATCCAGCGAAGTTGGTGCAGTT
>Ga0209739_100599_pt1 | contig 14159 bp, 10 predicted proteins | sample JossMetagenome_2_FD_184729 | JGI IMG/M metagenome (GOLD analysis project Ga0209739, IMG submission 184729) | Hot spring sediment microbial communities from Joseph's Coat, Yellowstone National Park, USA - JC3_ASED (SPAdes) (version 3) | ecosystem: Environmental > Aquatic > Thermal springs > Hot...
GTCGGGGGCTGGCGCCCGCTTCGAGGAGCATCCTAACTACCTCCTCATGGCCTTCGGCGGCCGCCCGGTCAAGCGGAGTAAGGCCATAGTTGTCCTTGGCGTTGGGGTCTGCCCCCCTCTGGAGGAGAAGCAATACTACCTCAGCGTGCCCCCTCTCGGCCGCCCAGTGAAGAGAAGTGACGCCGTGGTCGTCCCTCGCATTTACGTCAGCCCCCTCCCTGAGGAGCACCTTGACCACCTCCGCGTGGCCCCTGTCGGCCGCCCAGTGGAGCGGGGTCCTGCCCTCCCTGTCCCTCGCGTTGGGGTCAGCGCCGTTCTCTATGAGGAGCCATGCAACCTCAGCGTGGCCCCTGTCAGCGGCCCTGTGCAGCGGCGTGAAGCCGTTGTCGTCCCTGGCGTTGGGGTCCGCCCCCGCCTTAAGCAGCGCCCTGACGTTATCTACGCGGCCGCCCCAAGCTGCCCAGTGAAGGGGCGTCACGCCGTCGCTGTTCCTGACGTTCGGGTCCGCCCTCATGTCAAGGAGCGATTTGACAAGCTCTTCGGGGCCGTAGGCCGCCGCCCAGTGGAGCGGCGTGTTGCCGAACCGGTCCCTGGAGCTGGGGTCGACGGACTTCAGCAGGGCCAGGGCCTTAGCCGCGTCGCCCCCCTTTATGGCCTCAGCTAAGGCTTCGACGTCCGCCCCCAAAGTTGCTCTAGTGGAGTTTGCCAATGGGATACCGTTAAAACGGTTCCAAGTTGGCCTGTAACGGCCTCCAGGACGCCCCATTATCAGATGCCGTAGGGCTTTGATCTCGTCTTAGGAAGGTTATATGAGGTGAGGTATTAGACAATGGGGCGGCCTAAGTTAGTGCCAGTCACATCAAACAGGCTAAGTGTGAAGGGCTTTCTGCAAATCCCTTTCATTAAACAATGTCTTTTATAATGTTGCCTTAGATTTTAAAGTCTCCAACTATAATAATCACCTGGGACTTGCCTTGAATGGGACCTCCTTGCTCAGTCATAGAGACTATCAAGAGGCCGTAGAGAAGCTCCTCACATATTACGGCTTCAACGCGAAGCCAGAGCACTGGGCCATAGCCAACAACAAGCTCGTGAGGCTCGACGTCTACGGTACGTGCGCCAGAAAGGAGGTCTGTGGCAACGCCACGGTAGCTGTTGAGGTCAGCCGCACCTCAAGGCTGGAGAAGGACCTGGACAGGGTCTACACGGTCAGGACGAGCTACGGGTTTGTGCTGGCCACCAAGCAGGGCTTTGAGGTCCCGCCTGTCAGCTCTGGCAACGTGTTTGTAGTGAGAAGCCTCGAGGAGCTAGAGGACAGGCTAAGGGAGCTCCTGAGGGTGCCCGACGATTACCCGAGGGTTACGGCAGAGCTCCTTGCAAGGGCTCCGAAGTACCAGGACCTTGACGAGGCCTTTGAGATGTTCGGGGTGCCCGCCGAGTTTAGGGAAAGGGCCAGGAAGCTTTTACTTCACGCGCATACGACCTGTTACATACTTTACGTGGACTATGAAGGCCCGGAGCTAGAGCAGGTCCTGGAGAAGGGCGGTAGGTCATATTATCCGGTGCGTGACGAGGCCGCCTATAACATATTACATCAGCTAGGTTTAGCTGACATAACTAGGTACAGGGACGCTGTATTAAAGGGCTATAGGGTTGTCATTACTAACGAAGATGTGGCAAGAGTTGAGGCAGAGAAGTACGTTAGTAGAGCTGAGGAAGAGCTAAGGAAGCTAATAGAAACATATGGATGGGAAGTCGCCTTGATCACCTATGCTGATACACGCAAAGCTGCTGCCGCCGCTGATGTACCGTTGTTTTTATTACCAACAATGGAGTCATGGCCTCCAGAGTTCAACAGAGCACTGGTTTCTATAGGCGCTCTTTTCCCTCTGCTGAAGGATAGGTACCAGGCCTTCTGGGAGGGGCTTGTTAAGCTAGGCCTAGCCTTTGAAAGCAGCTGTGACCGTTTTGTCGTTCTTCTTCCTGAAGCACGTGAAGTCATCCTTGAGCTAGTTCTTGATAAGCTGGCTGATTTCATGAGGAACGAAGGGCTAGTGAGGAACTTGGCGTCGCTAAATGTACTATACCACTCCTTCCCCCTGACCCCAGACAAGGACAGCCTCGAGGGGTTCTACAGGACGTTGAATGCGTTAGGGCTAAGCCTTGATGACCTGGAGAAGGCCTCACAAAATCTGTATAGAAAAGGTTTGGTCCTGGGCTTCAACAAGGACTCTCCGCCCTATATGATAGTGCTTGATGAGGTCAAATTTAAGGAGGAGGTCGTCAACGAAATAAAGCAGTTGTACTATAGGATGGCGTCAGGGGCGTCCTCCTAAGCTCGAAAGGCTACATGAGGGCCTCCCGCTGCCTTTAGAGCCTTGAGGCAGCCAGCCTGTAGACCGGGTCAGCTATTGCGTACTCGCCGTTCACCTCCTCAACGACCCCAAGCTTTACGAGGGTCCCTATGAGCTGGGATACCGTGGCTGGGTTCAGGCTTCTGCCCTCATAGTCCTCAAGCCTCCTCCTTATGGCCGCCCAGGGGGCTCTGCCCTCCGCGAGGGCCCTCAGGATCACCGCGTACCTCGGGCTCCTGAGCGACGATATGAGGTCCCTGAGCTCCTCCAGGGCGAGCGAGGAGGCCGCCCTGACAACGTCCTCGAGGTCCCTCAGGCCGCCGGTTACGTAGAGGTGCCCAAAGTATGTCAGCCAGCCTATTATGCCGTCAAAGGCGTCAACCGCTTTCTCCATGAGGTCCCCTGGGCACCTGACCCCTGACTCGCTGAAGCCTTTCTCAAGGAAGTCGAGGGCCTCGTCAGGGCTCAGCCTCCTAGTCCTGACCTCCTGGAACGCCCTGCCGAAGAGCGGGGCCCGCGGGTCCTCGAGGCCAAGGAAGTCGTAGAGGAGGCCGAACTGGGAGCCCGTGAGGACGAGCCTCACGTTGGGCAGGTTGTCATAGGCGTAGGCGAAAAGCCTGTCAAACCTAAGCCAGTTCGCCTTCCTGAGCTCCTGGGCCTCGTCAACAGCTACAACTATGGGCTCGCCCAGGTCGTTAAGCCTGGTGAAGAGGTCTGAGAGGCTCAGCCTCCCCCTACCCCTGAAGGTCACCCTGACGCTTGGCGGGCTTAGGGAGACCTCTAGGCCCTTCAGGCCCCTGAGGGCCTCCCTAAGCCTGTCGGCAAGCGAGAGCTCCCTCCTGAGTAGGTCCTCGAGGGACCTGGCGAAGACCTCAGCTATGTCCCTGTAGCCCGCGTAGAGGCTTAGCCTGACGTCAACGTAGAGGTAAGTTATGCCTGCCTCGCCCAGGGCCACCCTCAGGAGGGACGTCTTGCCTGTCCTCCTGAGGCCGGTGACGAGGGTCAGCCTCTCGGCCCTCAGGGCTGTTACCAGCGCTGAGAGCTCGCGATTGAAGTCGTAGAGGTCCTGCCTCCTCGTCTTTGGCTCGGGGCTGAATAACATTAGGGTACCCCAAACATTTTGGGGTACCCCAAGCGTAATAGGCTTTCGCCTCCTCTGCCGCGTGTAAGGCCAGCTAACGTTGACGTGTAGATAACCCAGCTCTAGGAAGGACCTAACCTAGGGCTCAGCCGCTGGGAAGGTGATGAAGACCCTCACCTTAAAGTCCTTTGGGCTCCAGGCCGACGCCTTTAGGCCTTCCACGCAAGTTTGCGTGGAAAATCTTTGACAAGGTGGCGGTGACAGGCACGCAGGGAGGGCTATGGCTCTGATAGAGCTGCCAGGCCTACGAGGCCCAGCAACTCTAGACCGCTCAGGCCTCTTCGTTTAGACCCTATAGGCCCTAAGCTCGTTAACTCCCCAGTTAACACAGCCTTAGCGGCAGGCGTATCAGGGCGCCACTTGGCGTCTTCACGCGAGGCCCTCTCACCCCTTCACGAGGGCTAGGCGTTGTAGGGGACAAGGCTGTTGGCATGCCTCGGCGCGAGGGCCTTACGTTAAGGACTGTACCGAAGCCCCTGTGGTTAAGCTTTATTTGTGACCTCAGGAAATTGAAATAAGTGGCAGAACGGGGGGCAGAAGACGTCAACACAGCTAAGTTTCTATGATGAGGTGAAGAAGGAGCTAGGACTTGAAGAGGACGACATAATCGATATATATCAGTCGTTAGTGAAGCAAGAAATCTGCTTGATGAGGCTGGGGGGCATCTGCACAACGGAAAGCGATGGCGGCTACTATGTAGCTGAGCACGGGTCCTCTGTCAGGCATGACGTAGACGCGCAGATGAATATAGGGAACATTCTATACGCCATTCTATACGCTATGCTTTTCGAGAGTGATGTGCTGAAAAATAAGTTTAACCTCAATGACGTAGAGGGCTTTGTGAATAAGATTAACAAGCTCATCGACATTCTTGTTAAAAGGAGGCTATTGATAGACATGCCTTGTGCTGACAAAAGGGCGCAGGAGCGTTTAGATGACGTTCTGTCAGGTAAGTCTGTAATAGAGTTAAATAGCATCGACAATGTATATATGCATTTTGATATACTTGATAAGCTATACGATTACCTCGAAAAGCTAGTACCGAGGCAGCTTTACCCCCAATATGTTGAAAAAATAAGGAAGTTAATATGGGATTGGAAAAGAAAAGGAGTATGTTTCAAGACAACTCATGGCGAGCTAATTAAGTTGCTAAGGTACGAGGCGCCGTTGCCATTTACTAGCGGCTTTGAGCTGTCATTACGGAGGGTCCTAGAGGCTTATGTCCTGCCGTTCCTGGAGGAGCCTTTACCCGAATATAATAGGAGCCTAGATGACGATAATGATGATAATAACTTCAAGAAGTCTGTAACACAAAAGCTGGGCGACCGTTATATAAATGCCGTAGATGTTATAATTGGTGCGCTAAAAAGTATTGAAATTGAAAGGCTTCACGAGTATCAGTTTGTTATGCTTGATAAGATGTTCAGCCTATTTGATAGGCCAAAGATCGTAGTTATCTCAGCCCCAACCGCCTCGGGCAAGACGGAGATATTTATGACATATCTGGCGTTCAAGTTATTAATCGACAACGACGGAGCAGCTGTTATAATATACCCGACTAAGGCGCTTGCCAGACAACAATTGCAACGTTTTATAAGGTTTATGTATAATATAAACAGAAAAATTAACAATAAAACTATTCACGTTTACATACTTGATGGGGACAGTCCAAGTGGAGAAGTAAAGGGGCAACCGTTTAGAGGCAGCATTGAAATAGAGCTTCGCAGTGAAAACAGGGAGGGCCATCTTGAATATAATAACGAGGGAAAGCTAGTTATTAAATGGAATGATGGACAGGAAGAAGATATTGAATGGGTTCATGAACGTAAGGAAGTAGAAGAACTAAAGAAGCCCGCTATTGTCATAACGAATGACTCCATGCTTTCTAAGCATATCCGTGAAGGGTCGAGGTGGGTTATCGATCTTGCAGCCTCACTTAACACAATAGTTATTGATGAGGCTCACGTGTTCATGAACGATAAGAAGAGGAGCGACTTTGTACATTTCCTGCTTCTGCGACTACTATTGATAACGTTATTGAAGAAAATAGGGGGAGGGTTCTCAGGCAACGTCAATTTATACGAAGACTTCAAGAAGTTAATACAGGAGAGGAAGCTTGACATCATATTGTCAAGCGCGACCATGAGTGATAGGGAGGTACTTAAACAAGGTATGAGTACAAGGCAGCTAGGAGGAATTGACTTGGCGAAGGTCACCAAAGCCGCCGGTGATTCCTCAGGTTCTTCAGCTCCGCCTTACGAGTTGCTGCTCAGGGATTGGATCAAAAAGGCTTATGAAGGGAGTAGCCAAGATAAAGAGAATATAATTTTTGAATCTTATTATGATAAAATAGGTAGCTCAAAACGAAAGAGGCTGTACGTGACAGCTGTATACTTCCCAGAACCCATGGGCGCCTCTAGGACGCCGTTCATTGAGGCCTTAGCCACCACAACTATATGGACAGCAGCGGTGGGCAAAGGTCTAGGGCATAGGTTACACGCGATAGCTTTCATGGATAGCAGGGAAACACTACGAGATACCTTTAAAGACTTCATCAGGTCAAGACTATCAGAAGACTGCTTCCACGCAGACAAGTTACTGGTCAGTCCTCTCCTTCGTCAAACTAAGCAAGATGCGTGTCCGCATAACATAGGTCACAAATATGTAGAGAGACTATTGACCTATCTAAATCTGAAGCAGGACACAGGTGAGTCATACCAGCTGTTTGCCAGGTACTCTCATTTACAGCTTTACTACAAGTGGAATGATGTAGAAAACTATATACGTTATATGCGAGAACTATTTAATTTGCGACAAAGGCAACAAAGTTCTGACATCGTTAAAGAAGCTGAAAACTTTGCTTACGATGTATATAAGGCCGCCTCGAGATACGGGAGCACAAGTAGCAAAGGGTCGAGATACTGGATCTGCAAACCAAAGGATGGTAGTGGCGAGTGCGACGAATACTACGTACTACAACACCATGCCGAGCTCGAAAAGACAGTTAGACAAAAAATCGAAAATATCCTTAGCAGTAAAGATAATTGGAACCTGGTAATAGCTACGTCGACCCTTGAGCTGGGAGTAAACATACCAGGGGTTGCCGTTGTTTTGCAATATGGTGCTCCGCCCTCTGGCGAGAGCTTCGTCCAAAGGGTCGGCAGGAGCGGCAGGGACAAGTGGTCTTTCAGGACGGCGTTTGGCGCCGTGTTCGCTAGAAATGTCGGTAAGGACATAATGCTAATAGATGAAATGGAGGCCATAAGGAGCCTCTATAATTTGACCAGGCCAGGTTATAGCCCTGAACCTGATACTGAGACCTTAGCGAGATACATGGCTCTGATATACTTTGATAAGGCGATCATCAATACAATAAGCTTGAAACACTCTATTGACGACCCCGTCGTCCAGGCATTATTCCAGGCATTATTAAAACTTTATTTAGATAATGATAATAAAAAAATTAATGAAATATTAGATAATATCAAAAAGCTGATGGAGAACAGTGAAAAGTACGAAGACATGCTCTCTAGTGATGAGATAAACAAGCCAAGAGGGATAATACCGGCTACGTCATTACTTAATGGAATGGTTAAAAACCTACTAATGGCTATACCAGAAAGGCTTGAAGATGTAAAGGATTATCTAGAAGAAGAAATAGGACTAGGGCAGGAATACGCTAAAGAAGAAATAAAAGAAATAGAGGAATTACAAAAGAGAGTCAGACATTTGAGAAGATTTATTGAGCAGCCTTCTCCATCTAGAGGAAGACTTTCTATATCTAAATACCTTCACGAATATGCAATTAATATTTATGACGTACTTCATACTGTTAATGAAAATTTCAGAAAAATAACTAATAAAATAATTGAAATTGACAAATCAAATTATCTAAAAGAATTATTAGAAACAGCTAAGAGTGCTATTGAAGGAGCCGAACAAGCGATTTTAAGTACCATAATAGCATCTGATGAAATATGTTTATCTTCAGGGCCGCATAGCGATAGGCATATGACATCATACGATGACATAATGGCACTACTACTGGGTATGCCAATACCTCATCCAGTATCTTATTCCGAGCCAGGCAGTGGATGTCTGCTGGTTTCTGACGAAGTTGAGATCAGCGGTAGCAAGATAAAGTTAAAAGGCAAGGTACTAAGGAATGTAAACAGAGATTATGTACTTCGCAATGTACCATTTTACACATTATGAGGTGTCATGAACTATGGGCTTAGAGTTCTCATTTCCGGCATTCTATTACGAAAAAGCATATCTTGGTACATTAGTAATTAGTAAGGAAGCTAGTAGTGTAAAACTCTTCATCAAAGGCAGTGAAGTCGCGGCATTTAAGGTTGTTTCTGGTGACGGCGCAGAAAAAGATTTAGAGGTACCTATCTCAAGCCTCGGCACTTATGCGGTAAGAATAAGATATGACGCGCTTCGGAATGCTCTAGCTACATGGAGTCGCAGCAATAATAATGAAAATTCAGAAGGCAAGAATCGCTCAGGCGTTGATATCTATCCTATACTCTTCACTTTCAATAGGAACTATGGAACTGTCGGTATGAGAGACATTAATGCAGCCGTGCTTAGCGGTGTTACAACCTGCGTCGAAGACAAGTGCCTCAAGGAAAGGAGCGAGGCTGAAAACACTTACCTGTTGATAATACGCTCTCCGTCTAAACTCAAGACGGAAGCCGGGTGGCAGGATAGAACCAGATGTAGAGACAAATTCAAACATGGTAATGAAGAGAAAGGGGATCCCTGTTGGCTATTTTCCTTCATTATAATTGATAAATACATTAAAGACAGACTTACTGGCATTGTTAGAGGCCAGAAAGATCAAGAAAGGATTAGCTATGAGGTTGATATCGAAACTCCTGGAGGTAGCGTTCACTCGGATAGTGCAGAGCTATATGTCTCTTCGCTTAGCCATGTTAAGGTGTTCTTAAGGTCGTTCCCCTTAATCACGCTTGAAAGTCTCGAATGTTCCAGCTATCCCAACAGTACGCTGGAACTGTGTAGAGGTGACTTAGAACACATACACGTCGGCTCTCAGATAACAGTTAGGTGCGAGAAGTACACGCACGACTGCTTAGTATGGCAAAATGGATGGTGGCCATATCGTATTAACTTCATAAGTCCTGTCATAATATCGTATCCTATGGATATGCCCAAAAGCCCTTACGAAGTAGTATCAAAAAGGTTAGGTAAGCGGGAAATCAATTTATTTAGACCTGCAAAAGAAGTTATTACGTTACCCCAAGATAAAATACTTAACACAAGTGTCGTGAAGTTCTCAATAAAGGACTTTACATGGGATAAAGCAGTTAAAATTATTGATTGGCTATGGGATAACAGGCCTGACGCTCTCTTCAAATTGCTTTTAAATGAGGAGGTGATATCAGCGATAGCGCAATTCATAAAAGAAACCAGAGACAAAAATTACAAGAGTTGTAGCTATAAACCGATAGGACTTTTCACCAAGACTACACTGTATGGTAAAAAGATAATAATATATTCACCATCTGTTAGAATGATAACAGAGTTATACCATTCCATTGACGCTAAAGTACGCAACGATAACAACGGTTCGGGGTCAGATTGTACCATCAGTGGTGTAGTAGCCCGGGTGATGGATAAGTTGCTTTCCTCACGATCAGAATGCGACTACGTAAAGAAATCGTTGCAGGATCATGAGGACGAGGTTAGGAAAATACTATCCGTCTTCGCCCTCGCGTATGGTCTTCACGGGGTATCGCATCTACTTATGAAGGCTTTAACAGCGTTGACAGGCATTACGGACTATACAGAGTTCATAAGGGTTGAGGTAGACACACATTGGGGGCAAGACATCGAGCAAGACAACAGACTTAAGGAGGTTCTAGCGAATAGCGGCTTCCGAGAGAATGTTTATCATGAGAATCTCTTTGAGATAATTCCCGGCGATAGGTTTGACTTGAACGTATACATAATTAGCAGAGAGCCGTACTCCTACGCTATTTACCGCGACAGGCTAGTTGACGGGAGCAGCGGCCAACTGAAATTAAATGATATCAAGGCTGTGCTCAGGAAACTAATATCTCACGAAACATCTCAAGAGAGCGAGGACGCCTGTGAAGTTAGGTGGAAATTAGAGCAGAGCCTGCTGTCCCCGTATAGAAATATTCTACTTAGTCAAAACAATCCAGACAACCAAAACGTGGTGCTTTCTCAAGTTGACAATCTTGTCAAAGGATATTTGGAGAACCGCTTTAAGCCTCCAAGATCATTATTTAGATACCTTTACGCATGGCATATAAGGAAGCACATAGAGGATGAGATCTTAAATAAATTCCAGCAGAGGACTAATGTTGATGTAAAAAAATTAAAAGAAATGATAAATACTAATATTCAATACATATGGCCCTATCATCTGCCACAGTGCGTTGATGGATGCTACGGCTGCGTACTTATGGAGAGAAGCATTAGCTCTAGGACCTGTGACCTATCACCGCTGGCTCAGGAGCTGAAGATCAGTAAGTGGTCCGCGTTGTGCCTATTGAAGTATGCCGGGCTGATCGATGAGCCGTGGGTTGACTGTAAGTTAACATAGCACATAAACTTTATTTTAACATGCTGTCCACCTTAGCCACTTTGGGGGCTCATTAGTGTCCAGCAGGCAGCTGGTCAGGCACTGGGGCAGAAAGCACATAGAGGTCATCGATGGCCTAATCAATGAGGACGATCATGTAATAGTTGGCCCCTTTATATCGGGTACTACAAGAGGCTACACGCTGATTACCGATCACCGTTTATTGATGGAATTAAGTACATGGAGCTCTCGTCTTCTTCTACCGGGCCTGGCTCAGGGCCAGCGTACTGTCAAAGGTAATGGTCGGCCTGGTTAACCGATAGGTGGCTCTCAGGTTTGCCGACGAGTTGTTATAAACAAGAAAGGGAATTTGTCATCAATATTTACATAAATATGTTCAGGAAGTTCCTGCTAGGAACTAGGCACGTCAGGAGGAAGGTCCTGACATTTCATGAGGAGAACGCCGGGCTGCTAAACGCTATCAGGGAGGCGATAGGTGAGGTCTGGGGCCAGTTTGAGGAGAAGAGGTTCAAGCTTGATATACATAGAAGGGTTGGGCCCCGCGGCGGAAATACATACGTAGTGTTTATAGCTGAGCAGGTCTAGCCCTCCTCAGCGGGCACTCCTCGTTCACGCAGAACTCGCACTCCCTGCTCAGCACGTAGCCCTGCGTTCCAAGCCCCTTCGCGAGGCCCTCTACATTAAGGTCTACGTTTAGCTTGATGTAAATGTACCTGCTGGGCAGACGGACCTTCAAACGCTCACGATCATTCAAAGGCCCCAGGTCTAACTCGACCTCTTTCTCAGCCCCTTTAACGCCCTCTAGGCCGCGCCGATAGACGAGCACGATTTGCGGCCTTTTACCGCGAGCCCTTTTCCACATGTCGCCATATATTAGCGCCTGGTAGATATCGGCTAACCTGCCATCACCTATCTTTGAAGACTTGACCTCAACTATTAGATCAACAGGCCCTTCGCACGCTATGTCTATTCTGCCCTTAAGCTTAGAGCCGTTATAGTCAGCCTCTAGGGGGAACTCTTCATTGCACCTGAGCCCCTGGCCCTCGAGCAGGCCCTTGATCTCCTCCTTTATCTTGTCATGAAGGTTACTTATTTCATTTAGTTTGTCGCTAACCTCTTTGCTAAACTTCGTGTGGCTACAACCCCCGGAGGCCTCAACGGCAGCCCTCTTAGCGCTGACCTCTTTAGTGTCCACAGTTAAACTCTGTCCAAACCGTTTAATTAGCTTTATTGTAATTAATCGTGGCTGAGGACAGGCTTAGGCGCTGCACAAGACCTATATGATGGGCTCGAGAAGCCGCACGACTGTCTCGCTGTCAGACACGAAGGGGGTCAGGAAGGTCCTTGAGGAGTTCCCCGGGCTAAGGCCCTGTATAGGCTACGCTTCTGAGGGCGCCTAGGCCTCATCAGTTAGATCCTGCAAACCCTCTCGTTAACTCCCCAGTTTACAACGACTTAGGCCTCCGGCAGCTCGAGGCCACAGGACCTTAAGACCGAGGGGCGCGGTGACGCGACAGTCGCTACACGGTAGGCTTAACAGCCGTCACCTTGACGCAATTAAGGTCCCCAGCTGAAGTCTCTACGTCTTCTACACAGATTTGCGTGGAAAAGCTGATGTTGCTGAGGTCGCGTTGGGCAGGGGGCTGCAGGCCCCTACCTGCCCCTCAAGCACTTTTCTACACAAAGTTGCGTAGAAACGCCTTTAAGCCCTGGCAGTCCTCCCTGCTCCTGGGCGAGGCGCGTGGAGGCCCAGCCCAGCGGACGCTTGGTGGTCTGCCCCAGGTGCGGCCAGCCAGTAAGCTACATTGAGAAGCACAGGAGGAACGGCCACGTCTACTACTACGCGGTCCACTACCTCGGCTACGAGAGGGCCCCTGACGGCAGGGTCGTCAAGAGGCTCAGGAAGTGCTACCTCGGCCCCGAGGCCTACACGGAGGTCTCCCGCACGCACGGGGACCTAGGCCTCACCTTCAGGGGCCTCCTGGAGGGCGGCAGGGAGCTTGAGTACCTGGAGGGCCTAGTAGCTGCCATTGAGGCAAAGCTTGACAGCGGCCAGGCGGGCTCGGACAGGGCCCTGGCAGAGAGGCTTGAGAGGCTGGCGGGCAGGCTCTCTAGGCTTGCCGAGAGGCTGAGGGAGCGCGCGGCCTCAGGAGGGCAGGCTACAAAGGTCTCCTAGGCTCACGCCGTCCTTGGCCTTTTCTACACAACCTTGTGTGGAAAAGTGCGGCTGGGCCTCATGCCCTGCGTGACCTGACGCTCAGGGGGCCTAGGCGCCCTGCCGTGAGGCCAGGGGGACGCGACAGGCCATGGTACTTGACTTCGTGAGGCAGGCCTCAGAGGCCGGCCCGGAGCGACTTGCCCTGGTAAGGGACCTGTTAAGGGAGGTGTTCGGCAAGGCGACGTAGGCGCCTTCGCCTTCCTCACAGCCCCAGGCGATAACGGCTGAGAGACCAGCGGTGAAGGAGGTCCAGGTGCCGCAGTCTGTGCCAGTAGTCCCTAAGGAGCTTACTGACCGCCTGATGGCCCTAGATGACCACCTGACGGCCCTGGAGGAGAGGATGTCAAAGTTCGAAGCAAACCTTGAGAGGGTGGTCAAGGCAATTGACGGTCAAGACAGGGCCCTGATGGACGAGGTCTCAAGGCTGGGGGAGGAGCTCAACATGGTGAGGCGTGAGTACGAGAAGATTCAGCAGTTACAGCAGGCCATGACCTTATCACCTTAACCTGGCCAGGCGTCAGCTTCACCTCGATAGGGTCCTGGGCGAGTTTCAGGTCAGGGATTAGGACAAAACGTCCTCAGAGTCCATGTAGGACCCGCAGCCCCTGACGACGCTGGCGCCCTCATTGCCCTGGCTCTCAAAGCTCTCCCTGAGCTTTAGCGCCAGGCCCAGCGCCTGTCAACGCTTCCTGGCCGGCCTTCCCCCGCCTACCACCTGCTTATATGGTCAGCTTTCTTTGACAGCTGGCCTCGGCCCCGAGGTGATTTTTAGGCCCCTGACTCCCACTACTGGGGGCAGGCTTGGGGGTCATAATTGACACGCTTAAGGACGCCCTCTCAGTAATTCAGAATGAGGACAGGAGGAGGAAGGCAACGGAGGCGCTTGGGAGGGTTGAGGAGCTCTACTACGACGGGAGGACGACAGTAACAAACGAGGACGCCTTCTTCATGGCCCTGGGCGTCGTGCTCTACTACGTGGTCCCAGTCTGGCCGCGTGACGTGGACAACCTTGCCAGGGCGCTGGGTGTAGACCTTGAGCGCATCGGGTGGTACCTCTGACCTGAACAAGATAAGGCAGTCAGCTGAGTTCCAGAAGCTAGTTGAGAGGCTGTGGAGCAAGTGGGAGGGCAAAAAGATAACCCGCAACCCAAGGAACTGGAAGGCCTCCAGGAGGTCCTTCGCAGACTTCCTTGCAGGGGTCATAGCGGCGGCCTACAGGGCTGGCATACAGGACCCCCTCAAGAACATAGACTGGGAGCACGTGCTTGACCCTGACCTGTCCCAGGCCAAGAACCTCAGCCTCCTGGAGCAGCGGTACGGCATAAGGGCTGAGGAGGTAGGCGGGAGGAGAAGGAAGAAGCAGACGCCGCCAGGCTGGACAGAGGAGGGCATGCTCATGTTCCAGATAGCGTTCTTAGAGTCCGAGATAGCCGACCTTGACTACATGATCGCACATGGCGAGGACAAGCACGGCAACAGGCTCACCCCAGAGCAGGTAGAGGACGCAAAGAGGCGGAAGGAGGAGCTTGAGGGGCAGCTTGAGGAGCTCAGGAGGCGGCTTGAGAGGCTTAAGAGAGGGAGGATTACGGCCTGGCTGCCGAGGGAGGCGCCGCGCCCAGCGCCGAGCGCCAGGCCAGCCGAGGGGAGGGCCCCACAGCCGCCTGCCCTGCCTCCAGTTGAGAAGGAGGCCTCTCGGCCTTCCCCACAGCCTACTCCTCCGACTGCCCCGCAGCCAGCCCCTGAGGAGGAGAGGCGGAGGCTCTGGGAGCTGTTCTCCGCGACCCTGGCCGCCGCAGGGATTGACCCAAGCCAGTACAGGGAGGACTTTGAGGCCGAGTACGGGAGGCT
>Ga0209739_100600_pt1 | contig 14144 bp, 12 predicted proteins | sample JossMetagenome_2_FD_184729 | JGI IMG/M metagenome (GOLD analysis project Ga0209739, IMG submission 184729) | Hot spring sediment microbial communities from Joseph's Coat, Yellowstone National Park, USA - JC3_ASED (SPAdes) (version 3) | ecosystem: Environmental > Aquatic > Thermal springs > Hot...
CCCAGGCGCCCAGCCTGTTAAGGAGGGTTACCGGGCCTCCCCTGAAGAGCCCTGGGTCCTGGGCCTCGGGCAGGAGGAGGGGCGAGTGAATTGCGGCCACCTTAGGGGCCCTGACCCTCAGGAGGGCCAGGGAGGCCATGGGGAAGTAAGTGACGTAGGCTACGTCAGCGTCAGCCTCAGGAAGCAGGCCCTCCCTGTAGTCGACGGAGCCGAGGAGGCCCTTAACGTCAACGCCGCCCCGCCGCCCTATGGGCAGGGAGTAGACGGAGGCCCTGAGGCCCTGCCTCGAGAGGGCGCCGGCGAGCCTCGCTATGAACGTCTCTCCTCCGCCCATGTAAGTGAGGCTGTGGTTGTGAACTAGTGCAACTCTCATCAGGGCCCTCGGCCAGGTCGCTGACAGGACTGGCCAACTTTATGCGTGACGCCAGCAGGTCGAACCATGCGACATGGGCGTTAGCAGTAGGCGGGGCCTAAAGGACGTGAGGCGTAGGCCTTTGGAGTAGGCCTTATGGTAAGCCCCTGACTAACCGGGGCCTGCCTCATGCGGCTTGACCTTAGCCTGCTGGCCTTCTCTCGCGGGCCGCCAGGAAGGCTATGGCTAGGGCGAACAGGGCGTAGGTGGGTATGTTGCCGTAGGCGGGGATCAGGTACCATGGCACCCTTATGGGCGGGTACTCGCCCGGCACGTAGGTGTTCACCCTTATCGTCAGGTTGCCAGGAATAGCCTCACTTGCGTTCACCACAAGGGTCTCCCAGGCAGCCCTCTGCGTCACGTTGGCCTCAAAGGTCAGGGCCTGCTGCGTTGGCCCCTGGGGGCTTATTGTTATAGTCCTGCCAAGCAGCGACACAGTTATGTTCGAGCCCACGTTGGTCGAGCTGGCTGGCCTGTTGGTTACTATTATCAGGTTCATGGTGCAGTTAAGCTGCTTTATGAGAGTAGAGCCGTTGTAAACCAGGGCCTTGGGGGCACCGGGTATGTAAGTGCAGAGGGCCTGCCACGGGTTAGTGGGCATGTTAACTATAACGTAGTAGGTGCCTGGCTCCAGCTTCGCCTTAGGGCTGGTGACTATTGGCGTCGCCCACGAGTGGGGCTCGCACCACCAGGGCTCCCCGAAGCTCGCGCTCCACAGGACCTTGGGCTTCAGGGCTGGAACCTCGGACGATGATATCATAACCTCACCGTTCGCGAGGCTGCTCGCCCCTGACCCAAATATCGTGAGGGCCTCTACCGTCGTCGTCTCATTGATGGCTATTGGTTGTATTATATAGTCATTGGAGTTCGACACCGCAAAGTACCCTGGCAGGGTACCGCACGTAGCGCCCTGGGGCTGCTGGAGCAGCCATGATAAGTTGCTGGTGAGATACTCTATGGCCTGCAGCGGCGTGTAACTGATGCTTAGGTTTACCGTCAAGGGCCCGCCTGGTAACGTGGCTACGCCGTACTGGTGCTGGCCGGGCGTCAGGGGGAGTAACACGACCGTCGTCGTGTAGTTGAAGCCGTAAGGCCTCTTGAAGGGCCCAACGAGCAGCCAAGCGCCGTCGTTGAAAACATAGGGCAGGTAGTTGTTGAAGTTCGGGCCGTATGGGTACCCTGTTGGCACAAAGGGCGAGTACACCTCGTACTTCGTGTAGCCGTTCGGCCCGAAGAACGGCACCCCGTGCTCATTCCAGCCGTACCTAGTTAATGAGAACCAGGGCACGGCCGATGCCGGCACCGAGACCGATTCATTAGGGGGCACGTAGTCGTTCAGCTGTATGAGGGCCAGGTCATATGGCGTTGTCGCTGGCTGCAGGGGGTTCGGCAAGGGTCCGTGGAAGTAAAGGGCTGAGAGAGGGGAGAGGACGTTAAGGAGTAGGGTTGAGATAGTCACAGCAATAAAGACTGCAACAAGCAGCGCCCTCCTAACGCGCGGATTGAACTTCCTCAGGGCCCATATAGTGGGCACTATGACGGCAGGCGCCACGAGGGCCGTGTAGTAGACCCAGATAACGTAGTAAAAGCCCCACGGGGTCTGCCACATCACGTAAAGCCACGGCAGCAGCAGGAGGTTCTGGGGCTCCACGAGGTTCAGGAAAAGGGTTGGCATCATTAGGAATACCGTGCTCTCGATCTTCGTGTGGAGGCCCGTCTTCACGTTATTTACCAGGGACTCAAGGACGCTGGACAGGCTAGACGCAACGTTATGGCTTGACGAGGAGCTGGGGCTTGTGTGAGTAGTGAAGTGGAAGACGGCGTTGCCTATGGAGTCCGTTATCGAATATCAGCGGGCCAGAGAGCGCTGAGCCCCATACGTTCTGAAAGATGTTTATGGACCCGTGGCTGAAGTAGTAAACCATCAGGAAGTCCCCGAAGAGCCAGGCGAGCGAGAAGGTCAGGGTCTCAAGGCCCAGGGCGGCCCTCCCCTTAGCCTTAAGCCAGTCGAGCTTAGTGGCCAGTACGTAAAGCCCTATGAAGAACCCCAGTATTGGTGCAAACTCTATTGTAGTCATCATGAGGGTCAGGGACAGCCAGTAGCCCAGCCTGTTTCCCATGTAGAGGTTGTAAAGGGCTAGCGCGAAGAAAGGCGCCGTGAACACCACCACCTCAACGGCCTCGGTTAAGTACGTGGTGACCCACGGGAACAGGAGGTAAGTCAAGGCGGTGAGCAGGGCGTACCTCCTGTCGCCGAAGAGCCTCAGCCCAAGCTTGTATAAGGGTATAGCTGGTAGCGTCGCCAGCGCGACCTCTATGGTCACAAGGGTGGTTATACTTGGATATGTGAGGTAGAGTGGGTACAGAAGGAAGAGTATCGGCGAAGCGTGGTTAAAGAAGAACGTGGGCACGGCAAGGTTGTCGAAGAGCCTGTGGTACAGCGCCGCAGACGCAAATGACTGCATGTAGGTCGCAGTGTCAAGGCTTGTCCAGATGCTCAGTTGGTAGTAAGTCATCACGGCGCTGTAAGTTATGTAGTACACGGCTGCGGCGTAAATTATCATGAGGGCCCTGAAGTACTTGTCCGCAGCCGCGCGCCTTGCCACGTCCTTTATGTAACCGCTGAGCATCATGAGCAGGCCGATCACTAACAGTATCGCTGACGCCCGCAGTACATCGAGGTTGTAGAGCTGAGGCACGTAGTTGGCGAAGCCGAGGACCCAGACAACGTAGAACTGGGCGAACAGCGCGGCCCCTATAAGCCTCAGCTGCTTTTCCTTGACCTTCATGACTGGCTGTGGCCTCGTCTCGCTAGCGGCCTGAGAGATTTAACCTATTATCGCACCTAAATAGTCAGGGTTCTAAGAGCTCGTCGAGCCCCGAAAGGGCCTGGCCTCATGACCTGTGACCTTGAATGACGCTAACAGCTGTCATCTAAGCCTGCAGGCCCTTCATGCCCGCTTCTTGCAACCCTGGCCCATGCCGTCGGCCCAGCAGGGCCGTGCTGAGCTCTCAGGCTGGCGGAGAGGTTGAGGAGTACGCAGGGTAGGAGGGGGGTAGGAGGGGCAGGCCTAGGCGGTTCGCGCGGACGTGTCGGTGTTCGCTGTAATATCTACTCCGATTGAGCCAGTGCTGCCGAGTGCCCTACAGACACCGATGACAATGTCTCGAGACACCCAAGCGTCTAGTCAAGTATCCGCAGGCACTCCTGGTAGCTGCATGGCCTTACAGGAGGGACAGATCACAAGGACTGTCAGGCCCTTACGGCCTGAGGGGGGCAAGCGGTGGCCTGGAGACCGGGCCAGGACGTGGTCCTGAGCGGTCATGAAGCCTCCTCCCATTACCGCTGCCCTTTTCACGTAACCTTGTGTGGAAAATGCTGAGGGCTGGCACTTACGGGAGGCTGTCCCCGCGACTGGGCAGGCCGAGCGCAGCTGGGCCCTGCGTCATAGTATGGCCCAGCTTGTAGCCTCACCTAGCGTACAGGGGCCGACGCCTGCGTCCCTGGGACGCGTCTTGGGGACGCGCGCCCAACCCGGGCCAGGTGCTCAGGGCACGCCGTTGGCCCTGGGACAAACCTGGGGACGCGCCTCCAATGCGCCCATTTGGCCCTGGGGACACGCAAGCATAGGTCCGTATATCTAATTAAATATTAGGACACACACGCACAGGTCCTAAGGGACACATAGAAAAATAGGAAAAGAATTATGGAATAAAAACACAAAACCTGAAAGTTCATGGAGGGCCTAGGGGCTAGCGTCAGCAGCTTCTCCCCAGGCAGTACAGTCCCTACCACTTTTCCCCAGAACCTTCTGGGGAAAAGTGCTTAACCTCTGGCAGCCTCCTTAAGGGCGTGGTGAGGGGCTTGGAGGGCCAGCCCAGGGTCATGGTTTGCCCGAGGTGTGGGCAGCCCATAAGCTACGTGGAGAGGCAGAGGCGCGGCAGCCAGGTCTACTACCTTGCCGTCCACTACGAGGGCTACGAGAGGGGGCCCGACGGCAGGGTCCGAAAGAGGGTCAGGAAGTGCTACCTTGGCCCTGCCGAGTACATAGAGGTCAGCAAGCTACACAGCGACTTGGGCCTCACGCTCAAGGGCCTCACGGAGGAGGGGAGGGAGAGGGACTACATGGAGGCGCTCGTGAGGTCCGTGAGGGACAGGATCAGGGGCGGCAGGCTGACGGCAGAGGGGGCCAGGGAGCTCGCCGCCGTGTTCTCCCGCTTCAGTGAGGAGCTCAAGGAGCTCGCTAGGGAGCTTGGTGAGTACGCCGCTGGAGAGGCGGCCAAGGAGGCCATTAACGAGACGGTCGCTAAGTCCCAGCCCCTCAAGGCGCCTCCCATGACCTCGCAGCCCCAGGCCACGGAGGCTAGGCAGGGCGAGGGGAGGCATACAGGGCCGCCTCAGTGCTCGTGTGGCTGACGCCTGAGGAGGTTAAGAGGCAGATAAGGGAGCTCCTGGAGGCGGTGAGGGAGTTCAAGAGGGCCTAGGCCTCACGTTAGGGCGCCTTGAGCCTGACCACCTTTCCCCAGAAGCTTCTGGGGAAAAGTGGTCAAGTGCTCTAGCGCTTCAGGTCCTCCTGAGTCCAGCGAGGACCTCCTCAGCTACCTCCACCTCAGTGTAGTGAAGGATGTGGTCAAGGGAGCTGTGGCCCATAATCTTGGCAACGATTGAGGGCGAGTGGCTGAGCCTCAGCAGGTGCGTGATGAGGGCGTACCTGAGGCTGTAGGTGTTGAACTCATACGCCCTCCTACAGTACGTCTTGACTGCCTGCTTTGGGCTCCTGAGGGCTGAGAGCCTGGCGCAGGCGGCCTGAAGTAGCCGCCTCCCCTCCCTCAGCCCCTCAGGGAGCATCATGGTCTTCATGAGTGTGCGAGCGTCCTCTGGTACGTCTCCAGGAAGTCTAGGCCTGCGCCCCAGCCCTTCTCGGTGCGTAGTCCATAGCCCCCTGCCGTTACCTTAGGCTGCAGGCTGTACTCACAATGACGCGGCCTGTCGCCCCGCGCTCCTGAGCCTGTCCCTTGGCCAAGGCTGAGACACTTGAGGGAGACACCTCTTCGGTGTCTCCGTGAACCCAGCACGTTATAGCCTTCGGACTCCCTACCGACAGAGGGCCCATGGTAGTACAGAGCGTTGAGGAGCTGGGGAAGAGGGTCCAGGAGGGCTGGAGGCTTACTAGGGACAGGAAGAGCTTCAAGGTGAGGGGCCGGGAGGGAGGTGGGAGAGGGTCTCAAGGGACCTTGAAGTCGTGGCCGCTGAGCTCTACGAGGCGCAGAGGTCCGAGAGGGGTGGGAGAGCAAGGGGCTACGAGGGGCTGCTTAAGGAGAAGGAGCGACAGTGCCTTGAGGAGCTTAGTAAGTGCTCTAACGCCTACAGGCCCTTGCTGCTCAAGTCCCTGAAGCTCATCCTGGAACTTTGGCAGCTGGCCAAGAGCTATGAGAAGGGCTCGCCAGCTCTGCCCAAGGAGGCAAGGGACTACCTCATGGCCTACGTGATCCCTAAGGCGCAGAGGCTTTTCATAGAGATCGCCAATGTGTTGAAGGGGAAGGAGGGCTTCGACGAAGATCTTCTGGTAGAGGCCCTCATGCGCACCGAGCTCTGAGCCCGCCAGCCGCAGTCAGCCCTGAGGCCGGCCGAGGCCAGACCATGGGCAGCTTTAAATTTCATTTCGAAGTTGCATAATGGCCTACTAGGCCGTAAGTAGCTTTCACTATAGTCCGTGTAAAGCTCTAACTTGCAGCCAGGACCTGAGGTTAGGCTACTCTAGAGTTTTGGCCTCTGCCAGTAAGGCGTAAGCCCTAGTCCGTTTTCAGTTAAAAGCTGCATGAGCGGCCTAGGCGGTGACTTATGGAAAGACTGCATTCAATGTAAACCTTTCTAAAATTCCCGGAGTCAAGCCGAGATTCTACCATGGCTTAGAGCTTAGAGCCCGCTATGCTAACAGACATTATAAATACCAGCTAGGCGTTTCCTAACCAATGATGTAGGCGGGACCGCAACAGTGATATCGGTCATCATGACAACATACAACGCTGGGAGGACTATAAGGAAGGCCTTAGAGAGCTTAACGTCAGTCCTTAGTGAGCTTGGGGGCGACTACGAGATCGTTGTCACAGACAACGGGTCAAGCGATAACACGGTAGAGGTTCTTAACGAGTTCGGCGCCAGGGTAAAGGTCATGAAGTGCACGAGAGGCCTGGGAAGGCGTGTGGCCGCCTCGATGAGCAGAGGCGACTACCTCCTTTTCTACGACGCCGACGCATACGCCAACAGGGAGCTTCTCTACAACTTCCTGTCAACGGTCATTAAAAGGGGTGTCGGGTTCTCGCTGGCCCACTCAGGCGTTTACATAGCCTCCAGGAGGTGCTATAGCCTAACGGGCGGCTTCCCAGACCTCAACTTCGGCGAGGACTACCCGTTCTGGGCTCGGGCCTTCACTTTCTGCAGTTCCCTCTACTACCCGGTCAGGGTCGCCTGCAACGCGCCGAGGCTTTACGCTGTGAGGGGCTACCGAGGCGAGCGACGCTACACGAAGGGCCTCCTCCACTTCATCTTTAGGCAGCTCAAGAACGAGGTCCACAGGCTGAGGGGCTGGGCCCTGTCCCCCTCAGAGGTAGCGCAAGTGGTCAGAGGAGGTGACCCCCTGATGATAGGCGGGGCCTTCCTCTTAGGTCCCCTCTCGAGCTTTATCGGGGACAGGGTCTCCAAGGGCCTCTCGAACGTGGAGCTTGTTTACCTGCAGGGGCTGAGGAACATGGGCAAAATAGAGGACGTAAGCCCTGAGGGCAAGTACATAATCCAGGACATATACTTCGTGAGGGACTGGCATAGCATATTTGAGGAGTTCCTGCGGAGGCTGAGGCCCTACGGGCCCGAGGTCATAGAGCACGCCTATGCCAAGATAATTTACACGCAGCCTGACATAAGTTCATGTCCGCCACCCTAACAGTGATGACTTAGCTATGAAAGGTCTCGCTTAACAGGCTTAGCGACAAAGAGCTTGTCAATACCTTAGGAGCTTAGGCTTCAGAGGCTGAATAAAGCTAAGGAGGACTGCAGCCTGGCCTGAGGTGTAGATAAAGGTTCCTAAACATTAAGAACTTAAAGTCAATAGTCAGCACTTTAAGGTTTTAATGGTTTGAGGGCTCTCCGCCTCTGGAGAAATGTGTGAGGATAGCGTTAGTTCATACACTGTTGTTTGTGGCCGGAGGGGCCGAGAGGCTAGCAATTGAAGTGTATAGGGCTTTAGAAGACCTGGGCCATGACGTCGACCTGTACGCGGCCTATGTAGACGAGAGGGCCTGGCAGATATTGACCAGTGGCATGGGTAACATACCAAGGCCGAGGGTTCTTGGGGAGCCGCCGATAAGTAAGCTCCTCCGTAACGCTATGACCCTCAGGTCGCTCCTAGCGGCATCGCACTTAAAGGAGGCCGTCGGAAGGCTCAGGTCCCGCTACGACCTGGTTATTGAGACTCAGACCAACGTGCCAGTTGGATGGGCCGACGCCTCCTACGTTCACTTTCCATTAGTGGACCTCCTGAACTTCTATGATGAAAACCAGTACAGGTTGCGGCTATATGAGAGGGCCTACAACGCGTTGGTGGTCAGGGTCGCGGGGGCCCTTGCAGATCGGGCTAGGCCTGTGATGACCAACAGCTCCTGGACGGCGGAGTACATTAAGAGAACGTACGGTAACGACAGGGTCTACGTTGTTCACCCCCCGGTTAACGTAGAGAAGCTGCCTACGCTAAGCTACGAGAGGGGCAAAATCGTGCTGACCATAAGCAGAATAGATTTAGGTAAGAGGGTCGCGGAGATCCCGAAGATAGCTAGGCTTGTGCCTGAGGCCGAATTTTACTTGGTAGGGGCGACAGGCCCTTCCTCAGAGCCTGCTCTTAGAGCCATAGAGGAGGCCTCTAGGGGCCTGAGGAACTTCCACCTTGAGACCGACGTGCCCAGGAAGAGGATACTCGAGCTCATGACCCAGGCCTCCGTTTACCTTCACCCTCCCTTTGCCGAGCACTTCGGGATTGCTATTGCCGAGGCGGCTGCGGCTGGCCTTGTGCCCGTAGTTTACAGGGACGGAGGAGGCTGGACCGACATAGCCTCAAGGGTAGATCAGGGCCTTGGGTACACTAGCGTTGAGGAGGCTGCCCGCATAGTTAGGTCTCTGCTTAACGATGCTGAGAGGCTTAAGGCGCTCTCAACGAGGGCGAGGGAGGTGGCGAAAGGGTTCAGCTACGAAAGGTTCAAGATAAGGCTTAGCGAGGTAATTAGCTCCCTGAGCCCGGACCCCTCAGCTAAATAGCGTAATCAGCCTGTGCGAGGTTACAGTTAATCGTAGCCCGTCTATGAGCTTTTACTGCGACCTCTGAGGATCTGGCACTGGAAGGCCGAGGAGGGACCAGGTCCTCGCCACGAGCCCTCTTAATCTGGCTGGCGTCGCCTCCATGAGGGCTATGTAGTCGTCTGCCCTTAGGACTCTAAGGACCCTTAGCGAGGCCACCATAGCTATGCCGCCAAGGGCTATGTAGAGGGGCAGTAGGACTAAGCCGAAGCCTGTAACAACCTCGGCTGCAATCGTGACCGCGAACGTTATAATGGCTGCCGAGATGGTCTTAGCGTACTCCCTTAGGTTGACCTTTAGGAGGCCCAGCGACCTGGCCTTTGGGGCGGCCACGCCAAGGAAGCCAACAAGCCTCGCCAGGACGTACGCGACTGCTGCGCCTGTAGCGAGCCAACGCGCGATCAACGGCGGGCTCAGCGCAGCTATGACGGCCGCAGATGCTATGGCCTGAGCGCCAAGCGTCCTCGTGGCCTTCCTGGCCTGAAGGGCCTGGGTTATGGGCAGGTCGTAGTTCATTGCGGCGTGGCCCACCATGAGGACGGCGAAGGCCTCCCAGTCGTGGACGAAGGCTGGGCCGAGGAGGAGCCGTATCAGGGGCCTGCCAAGAGCAGCCAGGAGGAAGAAGGGGGGCACCGTGAGCGCTGTGACGTACCTTATTGCGGCTGCAACAGCCTCCTCGCTCAGGGAGCCGCTCTCCTCGAACTTGACGAAGACAGGGTAGATGGCACCTGAAAGGGAGTTATAAACAATTGTCTGAAAAGTGACAGAGCCCAGCATTATAACTGAGTAGGAGCCCAGCTCAGCTAGGCCTATATACTTCAGAACGAAGAGCTTGTCAATATTCTGAAATACTGTTGCCATGAAGTAGCCTATGGTTATAGGGACAGCAATAGAGAGGGCCGGAATCAGGGGGGCCTTGCTCCTGCTACCTACTACAAAGTCCAAAGACCAATAGGTTCCTAAGGCTGCTGAGGCAGCGTCGCCAGCTATCCAGCCGGCTATCAGGCCTGCGGGGCCAAAGCCGGCAAAGAGGAGGGCAAGGCCCACGCCGTACCTAACGAATGCCCAGACGACCTGCGTAAGGCCCCACCTGCCGAACCTTGTGGAGGCCTGAAAGGCCACATAGTAAACATAATTGTAATAAGTATAAGCTATTAGGTCAAGGGCCGTAAGCCTTAGTAGCCAGGCGTAGCGGGTCGTGCCATAATATAGCTCTGAGAGGGGCGATGCGAGAGCCCAGATGACCATGGCTACAGCGACGCTAGAAACGAGGACTATCGCAAGGCCCCTAATGTATAGCCCCCTCGCCTCCTCAAGCCTGCCAGTCTGGTAGTAGCCTATGACGTACCTGCCTATGCCGTACATGGGCCAAATGAGAAGCGGCAGGAGCAGCGTGAAGAGAGTACCAGCGGCTGCGTAGGCACCAAGGCCCTTAAGGCTCAGGACCCTCACTATGATTAAGTAGAAGGCTGCCTGCAGGGCCAGGGTTACCGCGTAGCCGCTGAACAGCTTCGTGGCGCCGGTGAAGACCCTGGCCCTGTATGACGTACGGCTGCTCCCAGGCGATAGGCGATAGTGAGGATAAAAAGACTTGAAGACTAGATCAAGGCAAGGGCTTTACTTTGGAGGTCATGAGTTACGCGGCCGACCTGGGCGTGGCCAGGAACATAGAGTTTAGGTTCAACGCTAGAGCGATGAGGTCCTCAGGCTCCTAGCCTCCTCAAAGGCCTTCGTCTACCCTACGAGGTTTGACGCCTTCCCCCTCGTAGTACTTGAGTTGCTCTCCTGCGGGACCCCGTCGTGGCCTATGACATACCTGCCATCAGGTTCAACTACGCCGGCACAAGGGCGGTGATGAGAGTCAGGCCGCTTGACGTGAAGGGGCTTGTAAACGAGACCTATGAGCTGCTCGAGGACGGCAAGTTGGATAGGCTGGGCAGGGGGAAGGAGTGGAGTTCACAAAGAGGTTCACGTAGGATGACGTGGCTAGGGCCGAGTAGAGAGCATTAGAGAGCGAACGAAGGGTGACGAAGATTGAGGAAGAAGGCGTGCAACTTTTAAAACTTCCTAGGACCCCAGAGGGCGGGTTGACGGACCAACCTTACATATCGGTCATAGTGACAGCCTACAACAGGAGGAGGTACCTGCCCTTTGCCCTGAAGAGCCTTGAGGCCCAGACGCTTCCAAGGGATAGGTTTGAGGTCATAGTAGTTAAGAACTTCGATGACAAGGAGTCTGACGACATAATTTCAAGGAATAGCTGGAAGGAGGTATATAACGATGATCCCTATCATGGCAGGATGGTCCTAGCAGGCCTTGAGGAGTCGAAGGGTGAGGTGATAACCTTCCTTGAAGATGACGACATGTATACTGACAACAGGCTCGAAGAGATACATAAGGCCTTCACGTCATATGATCGCCTTGTATACTTCCACAACTCGCAAACGATAATTGACGGTAATGGGAATGTGCTTGAGAATCCCCCGCCTTTTCTCCCTATCTCTAAGAACCTGGTCAGAGGAAGCGCTGTGATTGTCGATGTGGACAAACTGCACGTATTAGCTAAGAGATACGGTATGAGCGTTGCCGATCTAGTACTTACGTTAAGGACCCGGGCGGAGTACAACAATAGCTCACTAGCTGTCAGAAGGAGCGCCCTCGAGGTCGATGCCTATCTACTTAAGGAACTCCCATCAGGCGTTGATAGCTTCGTATTGGCCAGCTCACTAAGGGCTGGGGGCCTCATGTACTTCACTGACGAAAAGCTGACGCTCTACAGGGTGCACGGGGAGAACTGGTCCTCCGCACTCTGGATCGAAGGAAGTAAAGAGGTATATCTAAGGCGGGCCAGGGCTCTCATACAGACAATCAAGGTTTACAAACTAATTGGCTCTAGTCTGCTAGGTAATGATACCATTAGATTCCTGTGTGCTGGAAACCTCGTCAAGGGTTCACTGCTGCTTCTGCCGCTGCCGGAGCTTGGAGTTCTGCCCTCAGAGCTGAGACTGAGCCTCTCTGACATCAAGCTGGCCTTGAGGTGCTATAAGGTTGGATTTGAGGGCCTTGCTGACGTAGCCTTCGTAATAGGAAACGCCCTTCTCAGCCCCCTCCTTATGTCGCCTAAAGGGAGAAGTATTATAGGCAAACTTGTAGAGGGTATTCGTAAGGGTCTGAAAAGGCAAAAATCCTAATACAGGTAGTGAGCTTACAGGACAGCGTTAAGGTGCAGACGCAACAAATTTTAATAATAGTTAGGTAATCCATGTCATACCGAGCTGAGTTGCTGAGCCCCGCCAAGGTTAAGGAGAAGGCCTTAATGGCGTTGTCCGTTAGGAAGCTCGTAGAGAGGGGCTGGCTGACAGCCCTCCTAGGCTACTTAATTAAGAGGGAAGAGGTAGAGGTCAGGCTGAAGTATATAGGCGACTTAAGATTACAAAGGAAGGACTTTGGGGCCTTGGCAATACTTACATATTATGCCACCACGTGTCAGCCAGGGCTTTCTGAGGAGCTGGCTAAGACTTTTAGCCGCTCCCTTGAACCGAGGAGGGCCTTCTCTTTGCTATTAGCAGGCCTTTCATTAGCCCCATACGCATGTAAAAAACAAAGTACAGGCAATAAGGTCTCAATTAACATGAGCCCAGAGAGGTTGAGCCTAGAGGTTAACGGCGTCTCTGCAGCCTTCAACCCTAATTGCGTAGACGCTAGCCTCCTTATGGGAGTCTTCACAAAGGGCGAGTATGAAATCCCTGAGGTGCTCTCAGGCCTCAAGGGCAGAGAAGTCATTGACGTTGGGGCTAATGTGGGCGATTCAGCCCTCTACTTCGTTCTCAACGGGGCCAGGAAGGTGATAGCCGTTGAACCCCTGCCTAACATTGCTAAGTGTGCTGAGGAGAACGTGAGGCTGAGCGGTGCCACTGATAAGGTAAAGGTGATAAATGCGGCCCTCAGCAATGAGCCTGTGAACGTTCCATGCAGCTATGACGTGTCCTTGTCTGGAGTTTTCACCACGGTTAGCAGCAGCGGCCCCTGTAAGGTGCCTGGCGTTTCTTTAGACGACCTTCTCGGCATGATTAACGACCCATACCTGCTCAAGATGGACTGCGAGGGCTGCGAGGCGCAAGTAATACTTGGCCCCGAGAGGGAGAGGCTGAAGGTCTTCGAGCACATAATACTTGAGACTCATCCTTTGAACAGCGGTGTCAGTGATGAGAAGCTCTTAACTTCATTGAAGGGGCTGGGGTTTGAGTGCAGGCTTCACATGGAGAAGCACGACCCAAAGGTAGGCGGCAGCATTTATCACTGTAAGAAATCTAAGCCAAGGCAGCCAACGGAGCGCTTTGAGGACCTGTGCAGCCATAATGCCGAGCCAAGCCGCTACAAACAATATGACGTAGCCCAGCCCTCAATACGTTTCCCAGGTCTTCGTTGTCGCCCACTTAAAGCTTAAAGCCCGTAAGAGGGCCTTTACGCAACTATTACCATGTAACGCTAGGCCTGCCTAGGCCCCTATTGCCCTCAGCTCTCTTAGCGCCTCACCTAGCGCCTCTACGTCCTCCTCCCTGTTAGGGAAGTGCACGGAGGCCCTTACCCCCCAGACGCCAGCAGCGCCCCTAGCCGAGACCATCACCCCCCTTGACCTCAGCCTCGTTGCAACAGCGTAGTTCTCCCTCAGGCCCCCAGGTACCCTGAAGAGGACTATGCCGCTGGCCTTCCTGGCCTCCGGCGGCGAGAGGACCTCAAGGCGTAGGTCCTCCAGCTCCTCGACCAGCGCCTTCCTCAGCCTCAGAACAGTCTCCTCGGCCCTCTCAACCCCCAGCTCGTTTATCAGCGAGGCGCTGGCCGCCAGCCCCCTCAGGGAAAGGGGAGGGAAGGTGCCGCCGTACTCGAACTTTATTGCCCCCTCCTCGACCTGCGTCCACCCCGCAGGGCTTTTTGACGGGTCCGTCCAGAAGGAGTCCCAGTCCTTGACGGCTAGGCTCAGGTAGCCTGGCCTGGGAGGGCTGAGCTCCTCCACCGCCCTCCTGCTTATGCACAGCGCCCCAACGCCGTAGGGCGCCATGAGCCACTTCTGGGAGCCGACCGCCACGAAGTCCAGGCCCAGCCTGTCAGCCTCGACCCTCAGGGCCCCGGCCTGCTGTATAGCGTCAACTATTACGTAGGCCCCGGCCTCGTGGGCCACCTTCGCCAGCTCAGCCACGTCGAGCCTCAGCCCGTTGACCCACATCACTGAGCTAACCATGACTGCCCTGGTCCTCCTGTCTATCAGCTCGTAGAACTGGTCAATCTCGTAGTCCCCGTCAGAGTTCTGGGCCACCCTGACCTCGACCCCCCTTGAGCTCAGCCTCTTGGCCTCAACGTAGAAGAGCGGGAAGTCCATGTCAGCTATGA
>Ga0209739_100601_pt1 | contig 14123 bp, 15 predicted proteins | sample JossMetagenome_2_FD_184729 | JGI IMG/M metagenome (GOLD analysis project Ga0209739, IMG submission 184729) | Hot spring sediment microbial communities from Joseph's Coat, Yellowstone National Park, USA - JC3_ASED (SPAdes) (version 3) | ecosystem: Environmental > Aquatic > Thermal springs > Hot...
ATCTTTTGGAGGCTATGAGAAAGAGAAATGTTAGAGAGATTGTTTTTGCATCATCAAGCTCAGTATATGGAGAGCCTGATGAGATACCTGTTGATGAGAATGCTCCTATAAAACCTGTATCAGTATACGGTGCAAGCAAAGCATCATGTGAGACACTTATACATGCCTACTCTAAATTATACAAGATTAAGGCCGTGATACTTAGATACGCAAATGTGGTCGGGCCAAGACTTAGACACGGAGTGATATGGGATCTGATCAATAAGCTGATTAAAAACCCTAGAGAACTAGAGATCCTTGGAGATGGAAGACAAATAAGAAGCTACATATATATAGATGACGCAATAGAAGCAACGATGATCGCGTGGAGAAAAACAGATGCAGACTACGAAGTTTATAATATAGGCAATGAGGACTGGATAACTGTGGATGAAGTTGCAGACGAGATAATCGAGACAATGGAGTTAAGCAACGTGAAAAAGATACGCAAACCAGTATTGCATGGAGTTGGGTGGTTAGGAGACGTAAAGAAGATTGCTCTAAAAATAGACAAGATAAAGAATCTGGGGTTCAAACTAACAATCAGTTCAAGAGAGGCCGTGAAACTAACAGCCAAGAAAATAATTAACGAAATTTTGTAATTTAATATATGAATAGATTTCAATTCTTTACAATCCATACATTAAGTGGGAGGATGATTCTTGAACTTAATGAGATGGTTAAAAAATATCATAGAACAATGTAGGAAATATTTATGTCGATTCGAGGAAAATTGCGACCTATACATTTTCGAGGTATGCCATTAGTAACGATATGTATACCAACCAGAAATGAAGAGAGTTTCATAGGACAAGTCCTTTACGCCATTCATAAAATAAATTTTTATTCATCCTATGAAATCATAATAGTTGATCAAGTGTAAGCAAACCTCTATGCCTATATCCTCGACTACTCACTAAGACAGCAACCTCAACATAGATTACATGTTTCGAGAACTATAAAAATAAGGATAAGCGGACAAAGAGAAAATTTAGCTTGGATATAGAAAGGAGTCACCTCTACATAAGGGATCATTTATGCATAAGCCATTTATAAGTATTATAATTACAGCATATAATAGAAGGAAGTACATTAGACAAGCTATTCAAAGCATTATCAATTCCACGCTATCAAGGGATGGTTATGAGCTTATTGTGGTTAAGAACTTTAAGGATGAGTTTGTGGATAGCATTGTTGAGAAGCTAGGTGGTAAGAATATTCTTATAGACATGGCCTCAATAGGTGCAAAATTTCAATAGGTATGAGGATAGCGAGAGGTGATGTTATAACATTCCTTGAGGATGATGACATGTACTCTCCAGTAAGATTAGAGATTATAGCAGACATGTTTCGAAGAGATCCCTCACTGATCTATTATCATAATAATGTCCTTGTAATTAATGAGTCGAATAAATCAATATATGATAATATGATTGAGAGAACTAATATCCCGAGAAAAATTATAGCTAAAAACTATAGAGAAAAACTTAACATTTTCAAAAAATATAAGTGGGATCTAGGCTTAAGACTCAGTGCAGTAGCTGTTAAGAGAAACTTCGTATCTCGATGGACTAATGTGATTAAGCTTTTTCCAGATCTTGTGTTTGTTTTGATATATTTGCTCGCAATAGTAGATGAAGGAACAATGCTTCATGATCCTAGGAGGCTAACCTATTATAGAGTCTCAGAGACTAGTGCAAGTAGTATTAGATTTGTCGAAGATCCTATGGAACGCTTTACTAAAGCTGTTAGAAATGCGGTAAGACATACTTTTGCTAGACACATGCTTGTCACAATAGCTAGACATTTAATGCTTAATAATTATATTGGTTATGATGAAGCATCAGTTGTCGGATGTATCTACGGAAACTGCCATAAATATCTTGCAAAGGTTATAACAAATCTAGAGAGCTATAACTCGATAATATGTCTCGGTGCAATCATATTAGGAGTGATATATTTACTTAATCCTGCGTTTGCAAAAAGATTGATTTACCTATACTATACGAGATTGTTTAACCTATGGGGATCAAGGTTCTAATGCTTCTCGGATACTACGAGCCTGGAGGGTTCAAAACAGTTGTTGATAGCTTAAGTAAATACCTAAGAGTATATAATGTTGATGTAACTGCCGCTGCTAGGGTTATAAGGGTTGAGCCTCCTAAACACGTTAACCTCATTAAGTTAAAACCGGAGGAGTTACCCCAGGAGAGCAGATACTACGATGTTATTCACATACACACCTCATACCCATATACCAAGATAGCTGTTGGACAAGGTCTTCGTAATATTGTCTTCACTTGGCATGGATATGCTCTAACTATTTACGTACCTGGCATTAAGAATAAGCTCATAAATATAGCATTGAGATATGCCTATAGGAGGCTCTTACCGAAAATCCTCTTTATAACAGTAGTTTCTAACTATGCAAATTCACAATTACGTGAATTATTTGGAATATCGGGTGAAGTAATACCGAATGGTGTTGACTTAGACCTTTTTAAGCCCTGCCATAAAGTGAAGCAGGAAAGGGATTCTGAGCACTATCCCACAATCTTGAATGTAACAGCATATAATAATTTTAAAGGAAGGGACATACTGATTAAAAGCTTTAAAGTAATAAAACGTAAGTATAACAAAGCTCTTCTAATAGCTAGGGGTATAAATTATCGTTCTAATGATATAATAGACTCTAATTATATGTCGTACGATGAACTTGCTCAAGTCTATTGTAAGGCCGATTTTTACTTACTGACATCAAGATGGGAAAGTTTTGGTTTACCCATTATTGAAGCTTTTGCTACTGGAACACCTGTTATAGCTTATGATAGGGATGATGCTAGGCGGGAGCATATTAATAATTCCGGCGCTGGGCTGCTCTTCAGAGATGCCAGAACTTTGATCCAAGCCGTTGACGAAGTCCTAAGTAATTGGGAGAGTTACTCCATAAAGGGGGTAGAGTACGCTAGGAAGTTTGATTGGAGAACTATAGCCAAGGAGTACGTCGATATATACAGGAAAGTCATTGAAGGCGGGGAAGACCTTGAGCAGAAAATTGATAGCAGATAGCTTATCAGTACTCCTAGCAACGTCTCTGCTTACATGGTCTTTTACCTCATTAGAAAGCATGCACATTAACGTAATTACTCAAAGCCCCTTCTTCCTATATGAGAATGTAGCTTATATAGCTTCAATGATTATTAGTATGATTGCAATTATTATTGCGACTTACTTACGTAAGTACCTCTTCGCATCCATAACCCTACTATTTACCTTATGGTCTCTACTTTTGATAGCACCCTACATGGCATACTTAAAATCCCTACCTCTATACAATGATCAGCTTGGATTTGTTTTAGAGGCGCTTCAAGGGATTTTACATGGTTATGTCAAGCCTATACAAGGGGAGTTCTCCTCACTCGGTCATGCATACTTCACATCTATCTACACATTGATATGCAGATTTGAACCTATGCAGGGGGTAATCACAGTTCAAACCATGTTACCAGTACTTTACGTACTACCACTACTAGCTATTAATCATAGAACATTCTACAATAAAATTTCTGTCGCATTAATAGTACTCGCTGCTATGCTAAACCCGGTATACTATGGTAGAACTCCCTTTGCCTGGTTTTACTTAGTACTTCTAACATTTTATCTGTATAACATAGTCTTAGGAGCCAAAGTAAGGGGGTTAAGCATCTCTATGGTTACAGTATCTACACTTATATACGTTGCCTACGTGATCTCAGACCCGACCTCATTAATAGTACCAATAGCTCTATCTATAGCGACCTTATTTAATAAGAGATTAATCCCACTTGCGATTAGCACTGTTGTGACTTGGTTTACAGTGAATTTAGTAATGTACCTCTCTGGAAGCTTTTACTCCGTAATGGTACAGTTAATGGCATTAATAGAGACCCCTGTAAACCCTTTACCCTCATTAATAGCACCACCAGTTAACCCAATAACCAAGCTCTACAACCACTTTAGAATGCTAGCTGTGTTACTAAATTTCCTTATAGGCTTAATCTCAGCGGTAATAATAATCTCTAGAAGAGGTGTTAGAGAAGAAAATAAACTCCCTTGGGCAATTTCGTATTTAGTTCTCGTAGCTCTGCAAGCAATGGCACTAGCTATGAATAGATGGAGTATGGTGCCATACTCTATATACGTATTAGCAATACTTCCAATACTAGTGTTGCCAGAACTCGAGATTAAACCGCTTAAAATAATGATTCTACTTATTACAATACCACTACTAGCACTATCCCCTACCGTAAAGTGGGGTTTCTCCCCAATAGCCTTCCCAACACCATACGACCTAGGTGAGGTAAGATACTTAGTAAGCTATACAGCTCAGCAGGCAACAATATGTGCTTCGGGAGCTCACGTAATGGCAGACTTCTACTATAGGCTCTATGATGTAGGTGCACAGTTAATGATTCTCGACCCCCTACCGCAGCTTAAACCTAATCAAATACTGCGATGCAGCCACATCGCAGTATTCTACAAGTCATTCAATGTCTATAGGCTCGGCATCTCAGAAGATCAGCTGAAGAGCATCATAGCGGGGTTTGATCAAAACTATAGTGTTATTTACCGAAACTGTATGTGGTCAATATGGTTAAGGTGACATACCTATCCCTTAAAGCTCCACACATAGGGCACTTAGTTTGGCTGAGAGCGCTTAAGGCTTTGGGTCATGAGGTTAAGGTTACCAGTATTTACGATCTTAGAAGGGCTTTCTTAAGTCGTGGTGATATACTGGTTACCGAAGGGGTTAGACCCACAGTCTTCGGCAATCTACAGAGAGGTTTTTACAGATGTTGGGCTTCAGTAGCGTGCTCTCCATCTATTTTGAACCCTTTAATTAACAAAATCTATAGCTTACCAGACTTGGTTGTAGCTGTTTCAAGTCTCGTGAAGGACTTAGTGAAGAATAAGGCGGTAGTACTCTACCCAGCACCACCAGAGCTCGAAGCCCTACTTCAGTTTAATGTAAATCACAAAGAGAAGTCTTGGGTTTGTTATAGTGGAAGCTTCATACCTGTAAAAGGAGTGCACATGATACCGGACATCACATATAAACTAAGAAGGGAGGGTATTAATGTGCAATTTATTCTTGCAGGCGGCACCGAGGAGGAGCCCTTGGCACGTTTAATTCTTAGTAAAGCAGAAAAACTGGGTGTTAAAGATTACATAAAAATTGCTGGAGTTCTCTCACGCGTGAAACTCTTCGAGTTATTAAGCAAGTGTTCTATTTGTTTACAGCCGTCGCTTTTTGACGCAGGTCCGATTTCCTTAGTGGAGGCAATGGCTCTTGGCGCAGTTCCCGTAGTTACAAAATATGTAGGTTTTAAAGATATAGTGAAGCATATCAATCCGTTGCTTATAAGAGGTCTAGATCCTAACGACATAGCACAGATTTTAATGACATTACTTTTAAATGACGAACTTTTGAGGGAGTACTCAACTCTCAGTAGAACAACTGTACAAAATATATTATCCTTCAAATCAATTCAGAACAGCGTAGAACAGCTTGTAGAGGAATGCCAATCGATATAACTATTTTTATATTATGTATTATTTTACATTTATTTGAAAGCTGAAAATGCAGTGAGTATAGAATGGAGTTAAGCTTAAGGATAACTAATTTGTTATATAAACCTTTTGCATTTCTCTTTTACAAGCTGGCGAAGTCTCTTACACCTCCTTATGAACAGACACTCAATTTAAAGGCACTAGGTATAAAGTCTTCTCTAACTGTCAGGCTTAAGTTAAACCCTCTTGATGAAGTTTTTCCAGGGAATTTTCAATTTACGGTTTTAGGGAGTACCTAAATACTATATTTGTTTGGTATACTGTTAAAAAATATAGACCCATAGTGATCGACATAGGAGCTAATTTAGGATATTATGTGCTAATCGAAATTCTGGCAGGGGCGAGGAAGGTTATTGCAATAGAACCTATACCCCTTACTTACAATTACCTCAAAGAAAATGTTAAAAAATACAATAATGTTATAACGCTTAATATAGCCATACTAGAGAATGACAGAGAAGCGAGCTTTGAGGTTCTTAAAAGATTCAATTTAGCACATATAGTAGAGGATAGCACTTATTTAAGCTCCTCACAAATAGTTCGTGTTAAAGGTCTTTCCCTTAAAACACTTATAAAAAAGTTTAATTTGCATAACGAGAACAATATTATGTTAAGAATGGACATAGAAGGATATGAATACAGAGTACTGAAAAATATCCCGGAGCAGGTCTCGTTAATTAATGTGGAGATTCATCCCAGTAAGTACGATGTAGAAGAGCTTTGTAAAGAGGTAATAAACCAAGGGTTTATTATTAGATATTTCATCGGAGATATTCCTTTCGGTTTGTACCCAATAGTTAATATTCTCGGCTTAAAGAGCTTAAGATTCTTAAAGCCTTATTTAATTGCTGATGAATACGTGAAGTGCGATAAAATAAAAGAGCTGATGAGAAAGGTCGTACATCCTTACATATTTTTCGCCCGACAACATAATGATCTATAAAGCCTATAGAGAACGAAAAATCCGAGGACACACGCTTTAGCTAAGGATGATACTAGATCGGCATGCTTTTACACTTTTAGAGGTAAAGTACTGCTTAGACAATGAAAGTAAATGAACAGCGTTGTTAGGGCATAAGTCAGCAATTACATAGTGATACCTATCGTAGGTATATTCTTAGTGAACTTACGGAGAATAAAAGCATTTTGCTAAGTTCTAAGAAGATTTTACTAACATTTTTTATGGCTCTCGCATTAATGTCATCAACGAGCTAGCTAGATTTTTATCCATGACTGGTGTGCCACTCTGTTCATTTTCTCCACGAGGGTTCTAGGCTGGTAGTTGTTGGAAGCTTTGGCTTACGAAACTTTCGTCGTTAGGTCTGAGGAATTTATGCTAATGGAGCTATCAGGAAGCGCTATAGTATCAGGTAAGCCTACATCTCCTAAAGAAGCTACTGAGGCCGTGAACAGCATACTTAGGGATGAACACTATTAAATGAGTTAGAAGGTTAGGGAATTTGCTGGAAAAGGCTGTTAAGGGTCTATAGATATGTACACTAAAAAAGCTTGTGCAGTAGTAAGGCATCCTACTATTAGAGAAGGTCAAACAGCGTTTGCAAGAGGTTTTCTTAAAGTACTCAAGGCTGTATATAGAGGAGACATACACGTTATCGATACGACCACAGGTACTAGGATTAACAATAAGTATATGTTCTATATTCAGGAGCTTACAAGAGTTCTCTCACATCCCTGCTGTAGGGTAATGCACTTTCTGAATATAAACAAACCTTTAACTTCCATCGCAGGTTTAATGAGGATATACGATATAGTAACCTATCAGTTCTCATATCTACCTGAAGTGCATAGTCTTTGGAGGTTTAAGAGGACGTTAATAGAGTATGGCTCAAAGCTAGTTATAGGTACCTCGAAGAGAATTGCTGAGCTATTTAGTAGAGGTTTCTTCATGTATCCACCAGTAGATATAGAACTATTTAAACCTAGGGATAAAGTTCTTGCTCGACAAGTACTAGGAGTACCACTAAACAAAATAATTGTAGGTTATGTAGGAGACATTGACGATAGTAGAGGCCTTGATATAGTAGCTAAACTTGCCACTACTTTAGGTAATGATAACATTAAATTTCTCATCTCATATTTACGTATTGACATCGTTAAAAGAGAAACTATCAGGTACCTTAAAGAAGCTTCAAGGAGAAACACATTAATAGTCAGGAGGGTGACGCCTATATGGTATACATATAATGCTGTAGATATACTGCTTTTACCTATAAATAAGACTTATCCTACAGAACCACCAGCAACACTAATAGAAGCAATAGCCTCGGGAACACCGGTTATAGGTGGCTCTAGCCCTTCAATGAAGGATTACGAGGGTCTTTATATGAGGGTGAAGAGCAGTGATGATTATGCTGATGTAATAGCTAATGTAATATCAGATAAAGACCTTTTAAACGAACTAAGTGTGAAATGTAGAAGCTTTGCTGTTAGAAACCTAAGCTACAACTCAATAGCCAGAAGGCTTGAACAAGTATTAAAGCATATGAAATTAATTAAGCTTTAAGCTTATATAAGCTGGCACCTTTAACTAATGCAAGAAGTATTAGGTAATTCATTATGAAGGTTGTCCTAACTTTTGATGATGGCTTTAAGGAACACCTAAAGATAGCGCGTTTTCTAGCTAGACACGGCATCAGGGCTACTTTCTTCGTAATTACAGGTCTGAGAACGTTTATGGGTAGGGAGTTGCTTAGCCCAAGTGAAATTAAAGAAATAGCATCACTAGGTCACGAAGTTGGTAGCCATACAGTTACCCACATAGATATGACTCACACACCTGACGACATCATGTTAAAGGAGCTTGTAGAAAGTAAGAAGTTTCTATCAGAATTATTAGGGTATGAAGTAAACTCGTTTGCTTACCCTTATGGCCCTCATAGTGATACTGCTGCTAGACTAGCCAAGCAGATCTATAGAGTCGTTAGAACAACTTACATAGGTTCAGCTAAAGGCTATAGGTTGTTCGACAAACACGGATGCCTTGTCGCATTTAATCTAAGACTTTCAAATCTTTATGAAGTATTTAGATTGAGAGAAATGGACGTTCTTATCCTCTATACTCACGCACCAAGCATTATGAAGCTGAATCTAATATTATCAGTCCTAAAGATCCTTAAACCCGAGTTCGTAACATTGAAGGAGCTCTTATGACAGTAACTATTGTGATAAATCTATTTGGCAATGTAAGCGTCGAGAACATCGTAAAGAATCTTAGAAACATCAGGGCATTCCCAGAGCCTATAAGCATCGTAATATCTTGGAGTGACCCGCCTTCAAACGCTATTCATATAGTTCACTCACTTCGAAAGCGTCTAAACGGCGGATTTAACTTTAATTTGATTTACCTGCCACTACCAAGAATGGGCTCAGGTAAACAGAGAGATTTAACTCTAAAGTATGTTCTGAAGAAAATCGAAGGTACGGAAGTAGTGGTGTTTATGGAGGAGAATGCGATTGTTAAAGAAGCGAACTGGCTTTCGAAGCTTCTAGGGGTATTCAAAAGGCTTCCTAGTAGGGTAGCGACACTATCTCTCGATGTAGAGAGCATGCTCTGCATTGATTTCGTAACTGTAAGTACATCCATTAGTAGAAAACTATATATGAGCTTAACTGGTGGGGGCAGATCTTCGCAGCGAGATCAGAGGCGTTAAGAGAGTTATTAAGGCTTGGTTTAAACGCGTACTCACCTTTCACGTACTTTCACTGGGAAGATATGGAATTTATGCTTAAGCTATGGCTACTAGGTTATGTAACCGCTAGTTATCGGGGAATAAACTACACTCACCTAGGCAGTACATCTAGAATAAAACCTCTTCATAGAAGGTACACCGAGTATCTTGGTCTAATGATCGCAATGATCGTAAATGCGCCGCTGAAGCTCTTGTTATCTATCGTTCCACTTAGGGTATTACGCGATTCAATAAAGTCTATGTATAGAAACGAGGTTCCATTACTAACACGAGCATCTCTATTTACAGTTAAAATCTTGAAGTATATAATGTCGATTAGAATTCGCAGAGCAAAGGTATGGAGAAGTGGTAAGTATATCGCCAGCGTTTTCAGCAATTGCCTTATGTGAGCATAGAAAGGTGTCCATATATCTTTAGCCTTGTGACAAGCACTAAACGTGGTCGATAAGTATGCTAATCACGTGCATACTTTGGGCAAATTGCCTACCCGAGATTTATTAGTTGACTCATATCCCCGATCTCACGCGGTAATTATACCAAGTAGGTACAAAGGTTTCCATTAACAGCACTAGAAAGTCTAGCACGCAGTACACCGATTATAGTAAGTAGACTCCCCTCTACAATCTGGTTCTTAAGCGAGATAAGCGGTTCGAAACCCGGTATAGGTTTATCATTTAAACCAGGAGACCCAGCAGAGCTTGCTCAAAGAATTGAACTTATGTATAGATTGTGGCTTAATGAAATTGAGACTTACGCTAAATTCTTCTTTTCTATGTAGGAAAGTAGCTTTAAAGTTTGATATATCAAAGATCATCCCTCAGTATTTAAGTACTATCCTTAGTATCTTAGTATTACAGGTAGAGTAAGGGGTGCAAAAGACTCATGCTACATCAGCTAATAACGTTGATATTACTGAAATTTAAAAAGGCATTACTCAGTCGTCAACTGTTTGATAATTGGATAGAGCTATTGATTAAATATCCATTAGCTAAGATGGGCTTTAGCGTTAAGATCGAGGCAAAGAGGGGGGATTGTATATGTGAATTGAGTCCAGAAGCTTTTGCTAGGTTAGTTAGTAGATTTTCACGTGGTGTAATAACAACCATTGAATGTATTGATAGTAAGTTGTATACTAACGGGAGAAAATACTTATGGTGTGGTGAGTGGTGGTATGATACAAATTGTAAATGTTGGGTTAAGGGCACTGTAAGATTCAGGCATCTATACCCGACGATAATTGATGTCTTTGATCTTGGTGCTTATAGTGTGCTTAATGTAGAGGGTAAGGAGGTCATAGATATAGGTGCTTTTGTTGGTGATTCTACGATTTATTTTGCTGTAAAAGGTGCTAAGAGAGTTATCGCGATAGAGCCTCATCCAGAGGCGTTTAAAGAGCTTCTAGAAAACATATCATTAAACCGCCTTAAAAATAAAGTAATAGCTATTAATGCAGGTTTAGCCAGCAAACCTGGCAAAATATGTATTGAAAATGTTGACGTTAATGCTACATTTGGTACATATCACGCTCCAGGTGAGTGCACAAGTCGAGTCCCAGCAATAACTTTAAGTGAGATTGTAAAAAGATATGAGATAAGAGGAGAAAATGCCGTTCTCAAAATGGATTGTGAAGGCTGTGAATATGACGTTGTTTTAAACGATTACGAACATGTGAGGATTTTTGAAGAGCTGATCTTAGAATTTCACATAGATGAAACGGATGCTTTGATCTCAAAGTTTTTGACTCTTCTCAATAAAGATTTTTCCTGTAGAATTATAGAGGGAGATCGGAGTACAGGGGTTATATACTGTATCAAGAAGTAGTTTGCTTTGCGGGTTTAACGCCTCAACTTTACTTTTAATGATTTCAGTAAGCTTAAGCCCCTTCCTTTAACTCTTTTAGGTATCTCTAAATGTCTTTCCTCATTTTGTAGTCAGTTATGCTAAGAACGGAATAACCCATTAATCATCTGGCTATATATTAAAGTTTGAAGACGAGGTTCTACGTCTTCAGTATATCGATATAGGCTGTTGAGGTACAGTAACCATAAGAAATTCTCGCCAGATTTTTGTAGATAATCCTTCAAAGTGCATCCCAGCCCTTACCAGTACATAAGCTATAACTCTTATTCCATAGTATCAAACCTAGTATATTGCCATCTAAGTAGAGAAATGTTTCATTTTATAAAAGGTCTTCCGTTATGACATACCTTACTTATAGTATCAACCTTAACCATCGCATAAGCTCCAACAACATAGGTTACGTAGTGCACCCTACCCATGCTAGGACATTCATGTTCGTAAGCACCATATCATACATTACCAATAGCAAGAACACAGCTCCCACCTGCGAAACCTCCTGCTGGGTATATTCTCTTGCCATCCTTAGAGCATGCTAATCCTCTTGCTACAGCAAGAGCCTCATGTTCCTCCATGTAATCAATTATTCTCCTTAGTGATTGTTATTCCATTATTAAGTCGTTATTTAGAAATGCAACATATTTTGACTCTGGATCCTTAGCTTCCCAACCTAGGTTCATACCACCAGCATAACCTCTATTTACATCGCTAACTACATATTTCACTTTGACGTTGCTTGGTTTATGCTCATCAACGTATCTCTTAATTCTCTGAAAGCTACCATCGCTAGACGCATTATCTACTATAATTACCTCGTAATCATCATAATCTAGGTTAAGAACCGAATCAATAGATTTTAAGGCTATATCAATAAAATTTAGACTATTATAATTAAGCCATATAACCGAGGCTCTGACCATGTCGTACCCCGAAGTATCCTTATGCTAATATATATACAAGTATTTAAATGTCTATCTTGGTCGCATCCGGCTTTTGATGAATAGCATCATATTAATTCGTATTTATTTCAAATCATCTGATATCAGCTGAAGAATCCGTGGAGCTCAGCCAAGTGAATCGTTAAATTTTATAAAACCTAATTTAATTATGATGAGATTAATGATTTATTCAAGACTTATCTTAAGACTCGACGATCTTTGAGAAGCCCGAGTTGATACATATAATCTTTTCATCATTTGCCAGTTTTAATACTTAATAAATATTAAATTTGCCGATGACATTTTTTGAGAAAGTCGTTGCGATAATAGTTGCTTATAATCCTGACTTAGTTAGGTTTAAGCAGGTTCTAGAATCTGCTACTAAACAGGCTAGTCATGTGATAGTGATCGACAACGGATCAAGCAACAAAAGTTTAATTGAAGATCTATGTAGAAGGTTAAATAACTGTGAATTCAACGAGATAGGGTTTAACTCAGGTATCGCCCATGCCTTAAGACAGGGTATTGAGAGAGCTGAAAAGTATAAAGCGACATGGCTTCTATTTCTAGATGACGACACTATATTGTTAGATGATGCATTATTTAAGGCTATAAATAAAATTAAAAGGCTACGAGAAACTGTTAAAGATGAAATTGGAGCTGTTTTGTTAAGTTCAAGAGAAAGTAATTGTGGTGTTGAAGAGATAAAATACGGAATATTTTCTGGCACCTTAATTAGGAGAGAGATAGCATTAAAAACCTGTTGTAGAGAAGAGTTCTTTCTTGATCAAGCTGATTTTGATATGTATTCTAGAATAAGAGAATTAGGTTATTTAACGCTAGTTATTAACTGTAAGCTAGTAGATCATAAGCTTGGCAAAAAGCGTTACATACCTGTAATTTCAAATATATCTCGTAGGCAAGTAAGCTATGAATCGCCATGGAGATATTATTATATTGTCAGAAATTCGACTAAACTGCTCATAGAGGGCAGAATAGATTTCGTTTTTTACATGGTTCAGCTAATCCAATGGGGAATTAAGATACTGTTTACAGAAGGTATTAAAGCCTTCGTCAAGTCTCAAGGACTCGGCTTAATGCATGCAATACTTAATAAATTTGGTTATTTAGACCGAAGAATATTTGAAAGAAACGCTTAAATCCAGCTCGAGGTTTATATAAAATGTTTCACAGTCTGAAATATATATTGAAGAGCAAAGATCTTTTTCAAAACTGGCTGTCAGCTGGCGTGAAATATCTATTGATAAGATATGGCTTGATCAAAGATGATATCATCGTTGAATGTGATGATGAAGAGATCTCTGTTAAACCTAATGTTTATTGGGCAATTATTAGTGCATATTATAGGAGGCTATTTGAGAAGCTTGAGTGTAGGAATAAAGGTTTTTATGCTATTTTAACTTATAAAGGTCGGAAGGTTTATTTATATAATTCCTTTGAATTTCTCTATGATATAATTCTTGAGAACTTTTTTGGTGGTGCTTATGATGATGTTGATGTTAATAATAAAACTGTTCTTGATATTGGTGCTGGTGTTGGTGACACAGCTATATTGTTCTCGTTGAGAGGTGCTAAGAGAGTAATTGCGTTAGAGCCTTATCCAAGTCTTTTTATGATAGCTTTAACAAATATTAGAATAAACAGGTTGGAGGATAAGGTTTTGCTGTTAAATGCTGGGATAGGATCCTCTGATAAAGAAGTTTGTGCTGATACAAATGATATTCATGGATACTATATTTTTAGACCAGGCGAGAAATGTGATATAAAAATTAGAATTTATACTCTCTCATCTATTATTAAAGAACTTAATATAGAGGAAGATTCAGTTCTTAAAATAGATTGTGAAGGCTGCGAATATGACACAATATTACACACAGATCCTCAGGATCTTAAGATCTTTAAAGAAATTATTATCGAATATCATAATGGATATCATGAATTAAAAAGA
>Ga0209739_100604_pt1 | contig 14094 bp, 13 predicted proteins | sample JossMetagenome_2_FD_184729 | JGI IMG/M metagenome (GOLD analysis project Ga0209739, IMG submission 184729) | Hot spring sediment microbial communities from Joseph's Coat, Yellowstone National Park, USA - JC3_ASED (SPAdes) (version 3) | ecosystem: Environmental > Aquatic > Thermal springs > Hot...
ACCTGAGGGTGACCGTTGTGCGCCTTAGGACGTGCTCCTCATAATCGACCCATGGAAACTGCATTTTGACCCAAGCAAACCCTGGCGGGCCCGGTGGGATTTGAACCCACGACCTACGGCTTAGGAGACCACTACAACGTAACAACATCATTCAATCCCGCATGTTTTAATCCCACATTCACCGTAACCATTAATTCCACCTCAATAGAATCATTCAAATAGCATCTACAGTAGTGGCACTATTGGTTACGGTTAGTTGACTGCGAGCGAACCTGTAGGCTAGTGGGATTGTTGCCCTCTTGGCACGTTCCGCAATCTCATCGAGAGTCTTCATGAGCTCGTTGATTAATGACTGCTTCTCCTGGCCTTCTCCAACCAACTTATGGAGGTAGTCCTCTACCTCCCTCTTAAGCGACACGATACTGTAGGATAGGATTTCATAAACTATGTAGTAGGTATTATGATACGTGTCTACAATGAGGTTGGCGAGTAGGTCCTTTGGCAAGCCCTTGACCTCACCCTCAGTTAGTGCTTTAATTATCATAGAGTAATCAATGGCACTGCCTGAGCGATAATCGTACTCGCTATCCAACCGTAGGTAGAATTCAAGGTCAGGGGGTGTAGTCCTGGCGATGATTGCCCCAAGCCTCTTTAGCACTGTGGAAGCAGCCACGCTGAAGAAGAACTCCCTCACCGCAGCCCAGAAGACAACACCCCTCATTGTAGATATAAATATCCTGGCAGTCTCAGGGCTTGGTGTAGCTCCCCCATACAAGGTGTTGACGACCGCCCTGTAGATTCCTGCGTCCACGGCACCCAGAAGTGTTGGTACGTAGAGGGGCCTCTCATTACCACTGTTCACATTTATAATGTACCCATCTTGGACAGCTGCATTAAGCCCGGCGTATATGTTTCGCATACCCCTGTAGCCCCACTTCCTCATACAGTTAACCAAGTCATACACCGGCACAGGCTTCCCAAGTAGCTCACCGTGGCGGAATATCACGCACTCCACCGTTGGGTACAAGTACTTGTTAAATCGTGGTGCTACAGCCATAACCACAGAAACAACGCACCTGCTTATAAGGATTTCGCATTAGAACCATGAACTCCCGGTTGAGAATGCGTATCAATTTCACATCCCACCATTAATTATGCGAACCATCCCACCCACATCAACATTTAACATTCGCATTCGCAAGGCAAGGTTACCTTTATAAGAGGCATATGAATGGTGATTCTATGCAGAGTGTGGTAGTCCAGACTCGAATCCCCATAACGATAAGGCTATGGAGGAGTGGGAGGAACTACCTAGCTATTGTAAACGAGCAGAGTGCAATCAAAGAACTCAGCAGGTACCTTGGGCGTGATGCAACTCTTGAATTCAATAACGTATCAGCAAGGGTTAGGGTGACGTTGCTGAAGCAGCATAATATATCGTACATTGCATTCTTCTTGCCTAGCCGCATGGCGCCAACCTGGGAGGCAATTAGAAGCAGGGCAAGTGAGCTAGATGCCACACTAGTCATTGAGGAAGAGAGGAGGGGTGATGCTTGATGAGGGGTTGCGAGTCGCCATTCAAGGCATACTCGCGGGCCAACTGAGGTGATGGCCCATGGTGAGTGCTGAATCCAGCTTTTTAAGCATTACCCCTGGCCTCCGCTGCAGGGATGAATCAGGCCGCATTGTACTGAGGGCTAGGGTTCATGGTGACTGCTACCTATACATCCCAATTAGTCTCAATGGTGGTTGTGTTATTTTGGCACGCAAACTGGTGGGGTGTCGTGTATCTGTGACTGTGGGCATTAATGGTGATGTTATTGACTTTGCGGCTAAGGTTAAGGCACGTAGTAGGACTACCATTGGCATCGCCATTCCACTGAGGTACAGGGGAATGTTCCACAGGGGTGAGGTTGTGGAAGTCAGGTTAAGGCCAATTGAAGGTGATGGTGTATGAGTCAGAGTCAAAATTCACAAGGTGGGGTTAAGGAGGCTGGACATGGTGGGGGTAGGCGGAGGTTGAGGGGTAGGGGTGTTAGGCTGGTTCACAGTGAAGACTTTGGCGAGTGGACATGCCCAAAGGTTTGGGTCGTCGTCGGAGTATGTGGGCCAAGTATATTCTTCAGGGATCAGGGTCTTAACGTGCATGGTGGGAAGATACCGAGGGTTGTTAAGTTCACTCTCCAAAGGGATAAGCAGAGCGGCAAGATTGTTGAGCTTAGGCTGGCGATATCGAGGAGTCTTGGTAGGGTTGTCGTAACGGCGGCGGCAAGCGGAAGCAAGCCAACTGGAGAGTACTTGATTCCTGAGGATGAGGGCGACCTTATGGGGTTCCTTTCCGGGTTGCTTAAGAGGCACTTCGGTATTGAAATAACAAAGGATAATTACGATAACTTCAGGTTCGAGGTAAAGCCAATTCTGAACGCCTTCAAGCGGTTGACAGCGGCCCTACCGTTCATCGACTTCTTTGAGAGGAGGGTAAGGAAGCTGAACCCCCTAAGAAGCCTAAACAGCATCGATGAGTTGAGGGAATACTCACTTGTTGACAAGGTTGCCAGGAAGTGTGTTGATAAGTTATATAAAGATAATGAGTGGATTTGCCATGAGTACTTCTACATTGTGCCAAAGGGTGATGTCATTGCGCTGTACACCATCAATGTTTACCTTGGGGGTGCGGTTAGGAAGCGTAGTATTGGCGCATTACCTTCAAGATTGGCAATTGTCCATGACCAAATTACAGGCGAGGATTATCTTGTAGCGTTTGTGGATGGTGAGTTAATTAAGTCACCAATCGCATTCGACCCAAGCAACCCAGCTAAGCTCCTGGAGCCCATATTGGCCAAGCCGGGCTTACAACTAACAGGTGATGCAGGGTTCATCACGGCCATGCTTTTAGACTACCTATCGAGGACCAGGTACTTTGAGGCTACATTAACGCCGGGCCTATGGCCTGGGTACGGCTTCGTTGACCCATTCGGCGCCATTGATGTTAATAACTATGGCCCGAGGGCGCTTGTGGATATTGTCAAGTGGGTTGATAAATACTATAAGATGAACAACATTGAGGCTAAGGCGAACATAGCCTACGCCATTGTGAAGTTAATAACCCCCGCCATTAAGAGGTCGAAGACTCAATTTGTCGACCCAGTCATCATTAACATGAGCCAAGGTGGCTTAGGCGTCTCAACATTGGCCAGGGAGATTATAGCCAGAATTATCCTTGGCGTTGAGCCTGGGGATGAACGCTACATGCTCGTGCTCTCTGGTTCAGTGCGCTCTGAGCCACAATTCAGGAATCTTGTTGCCCACAATGGCCTGCCATTAATACTAGACGAACAGAAGGCGGGAGACCTAGCCAACAATCGCCACATTATACATTCCGCAGCCGTTGGTGAGAATATTGTCGGCGTACACGCTGCAACCTACGGTGAGGGCTTTGGGGCAGTCTTCAAGAGCCGCAGGGGAGTAATCATCAATACTAATGTTACCGATAGGAATAAGATACTCAACATCCTTGCCGTCAATGAGTCACCATACACCTATATTAGGCGAATTCGCTTCATCCCGTGGATGGGTGGCGCCAATGCACTACTCAACGGGAAGGCTGCCTATGCGGACTTACCCAACACGAAGCCCCTCATAGGGTACCTTGCCAACCTATTCAACGCACATTGGGAGGAGTTAATGAAGCCTGGCACATTCGATGAGCTTACCCATGTGGCGCTTGAGTTGATTAAGCGTGACGCCGCCAATGACCCGGACGTTGTTAAGGCTATTGAAGAACTTGAGGAGGCTGTTAGGGCAATCGAGGAGAAGGAGGCTGAGGAGAGGGTACAATACTTCATAAGCGGGAATGATATTGTGACGCTCATCAACGGGCTTAGGGAGTTGGCCAGGGCTAACAGAAAGCAAACCGATTTGCCGAACTTATTGTTGACCCTCCTTGAGGCCGGCATCCAGGAGGGTGTTGCCTTCACCAGGGACACAAGGGAGAGCCCTGATGAAGTTAGGGCGAGGATTGAGGATGCGCTGAGGCTTGTTGGGGTAATTCGGGATGCCACGGATACTACTATTAATAGTAATACTGGGGCTGCCTCACTTGATGCAGCCGCCAACGAACCCGGCGCTTGGGGTGAATTCGCCAAGAGGATTATCGGCATGTTAAACAACGGAGTTGTGAGGGTCGCCTTCATTAACGGTTCAGCATTGATTGGTGGGAGGAGGGACACGTTCATGGGTAAGAAGCCGAGCAAACTCAGGTCTCTTAATGGGAAGGAGGCATTCTCATTCACGATTGACGAGGTGATTAATGCAATCATCAATGTCAGTGTTGTTGAAGGTGAGGAGGATGGTGAGGGTGGTGGGGTTGACAGTAAGCAAACTGGGTGATGGAGCTGTGTCAAACGGTTTTTTGACGGGGGTGCAACCATGGTGGGTGGGGGAGGGGGGTGGGGCTCTGGGGTGCAACTGTAAGACAACCGAATGTGGGTGGCTATGGTGCAGTGCGCAGAGTGGGGGGTGCAACCCATTGGTTGCGCCTGGTTGCGCCCGGGTTGCACAGTTGCACTTATGGTTCTTTTACAAAGGTGAGGCGCCATGGAGCCCACTGATGTAGCCAAGGCTTTGATAATAGGCAAGTTTGCAAAGGACTTAGCAGAGGAGCTTTACAGTGGCGAAAGCCTAGATGAAATTGAGGATTACCTAGCAAGGGATTTAAGAATAGTAAACCGTGAGGCACAACAACGCTTCGTTGCAATAATCGGCCCTGGCCTTGGTTTAGACGCCACATCAACCAACGTTTTTGGGACTTTAACACCCACAATTGATGATGTGCTTGGTTATACACTCAAGGCTGGGTTTGCTCTTCAGGTTGGCTTTAATTACGGGCTAGTTAATGGTGACTGGAGGAAGGCGAAGGTTTACTCTAGCGAGCTCTATGCCCTTGAGAAGGTTGTAATCGAGGTTGAGGGTAAGGATGCTAGTGCCCTTGATGAGGTTAGGAGGGCTGCAAGGCAGATTACCAACCACCTGTTATCCTACGTTAAGGATGTTTACCTTGAGTACAGTGGGAACAGGTCAATCTACATTGCATTATGGCTCCCGAACCCTGTCGTTGAAGTGAGGGCAGGTGGGCACGTGGTACCGCTTCATGACTTCTACAGGACACTTGGCGTTAGCCTCATCGGTGGGGTTGCAAGGAGGGTCAGGGGCCTTGTGGACATGCAGTTCATAAACGCTGTTAAACTACTAAGAGTACCTGGGTACCCTCACGAGGCAACGGGTAAGCCAGCACAGTACCTTGATACCGACCTCAAGCCAGCTGAGTTTGACCCTGGGGTTATGGATAGGGCTGTTGTGAGCCCGAGGTTCCTCAGTAGTATTGTAAATAGGATAATACTCAACTGGGTTGATAGACAGCCGAGGCGTAGGCCAAGGAAGCGTGTTAAGCTGGGTAAGGTTGAGGAGTGGAGCATAGTGGTTAAATACATGCTTGATGAGGGGGTTAGGGTTAATGATGGGCGCATCAGGTTCAGTTATGTACTAGGCAATTGGTGTGCCGCAAGGCGCATGAGCCTTGACCAATGCCGTGAGCTTCATAGCCGCCTTGTTGAGGGTGCCAGCACTAGGGAGTACCAACGCTACCTTGAATATGGATACCAGCACCCCGAGTACTTGCCTTGGCCATTCGTATTCTTCAAGGGTAGTGAATGGTACAGTGTGCCTGATGTTGAGGTGTTCAGGGACGTGTTTGAGGCATTGAGGGGTAGGGTTAGTAGGCATGTTGAGGCCAAGCCCACTCCCAAGCTTGAGCCGAAGCAAAGTGAGGTTGAGGTTAAGACTGAGGCTAGTCCAAAGCCTAAGCCTGAGGTTAAGGTTGAGGCAAGTGAACCGAAAACTGAGGCTAATGCGCAGTCAAGTGGGGTTGAGTCCAAGCCTACCCAAAAGCCTGAGGTTACTGAGGCAGGCGCAGGGATTGAGGCTAAGCCAACTGAGGGCACTGAGGGGCCTGTGGTTGATGTGAAGGGGATTGTTGACAGGGTTAAATCGTGGTTGATTATCCTCTTCAAGTATAATAGCGAGGTAGTAAACAAGCTTAAGCCCATTATCGAACAGATGGTGAGCTTCATCGTTGAGAGGGGTGTGGTTGGGAAATGGGAACTATGGGACAGGTTCTACAATGAAGTTAAGAAGCTGAACACGGATGATGCGGGCTCTTTGTTCTCAAATACCTTAGACATCATCATCATGGCCATGGAGGGAATGGGGTTGCTTAAGGTTAATAAGAATATACTTACGGTTGTTGGCAAGACAAGTGAGGCAAAGCATAGCGAGGCAAATGCGGCTAAGACTGAGGGTAAGTCAAGTGGGGTAAATGAGACTAAGGTTGAGGTTAAGACACAACCCGAACAGGAGCTTGAGCCACCAGTGGGCAGTGAGGTTAAGGTTGAAGAGAACGTAAGTGAGGCAAAGGCAGGCGAGGCACTTGTGGTTGAGGGTAGTTCAAGCGGGGCTAATCAGAGTGGGCAAGCGGATACCCCTGTGCCTGAGCCAAACCAAGAGCTACATGGCGCTTACGCCAGTGGTGGAATGAACCATGATTCCCCAACCCAACCCGAAGCAAAGGCAATCATCAACATTGGTGACTTCATCAACTACAGTGAGACTCCAATTGCGGCAGTGGTAATCAGGCAATCTATAATACACAGCGGGGCAGTTGAGGCGCCAGTGAACATTGCCACGGTGGATAGGATTGCTAGGAGGCTCTGCAACAGCGAGGATTGCATAGTCTCAGCCAGGCTTGCAATAACATTCATAATCAATACCGTTGTGAAAGGCCCAGTGAGGGTTGGTTGGCTTGAGAAGGAGCTCGAGAGCAGGCACCCAATTCACTACGAGGCGCTTAGGAGTGAGGGCATTAACATGTGGGTTATCTTAACACAACTCAGGGGCTTAGGCATCGTGGTGGTTGGGGACATTGCAACACCTGGTGGTTGGCACTCAAGGTGGGTCACAAGCCTAGTCACAAGGCTCCTTGAGGCTAGGGGTAGGGTTAGCCTCAGTGAGCTTGTGAAGATGGTTAGGGAGAGTGAGCCTGACCTACCCGATGCCTTCGAGGGTGGCTTAACCCTAAGCGACCACGTGGCCCTGGCGGTTAAGTACCTGGAGTGGCGTGGCGCCGTCAAGGTTGAGGGTGAGGCTGTTACTCTAGTCTAGTTGAATAATAAATAGTTATACACAGCGCAGGCAGGCCATTGTGGCCCAGGTTCATTTTACATGTAACGTAGACGGCACCATACGTTTGACCATGGATCATAAGTGCAACTGTGCAACCGGGGTGCAACTGGGTGCAACCAATGAGTTGCACCCCCCTACCCCTGCTGGCTCTACATTAGGCGCAAGGAGGCTTGATGGTGCAGGCACCCCCCCCCTCAGACCCCGTGGTTGCACCCCCGTCAAAAAACCATTAGACATATTTGATAGTGGCAAAGGTGGCCTAGAGTCTCGGTTGGCAATTGGTAGCCACGGTACAGTCTTTTAAACACCCTGGTGGCTAGCCAAGTATGCCCAGTGCAATGCCTCAACCTAAACCGCAGGGTAATAGGCCGCAGCAGGGTAGGCTTAGGCAGGTTAAGCATAGTGATTTTAGTGAGTTGTATGTGGGTAGGCTTGTTACGATTACGCTCGCCAATGGTACAGTCCTCAGGGGTGTTGTTAATGAGGCTAGGAGGTTTTGGATTCAGGTAACGGTTGATGGTAAGGCTCATTACGTGAATAAGGCATACATTATTGAAATCGTGCCTGGCTGATGTATGCCGCCTAGAACCCCCAGGTACTAACACCCAATGCGCCTGGTGGTTTATAAAACTTTTGAAAAGGGGCCTTAGTGGCCCCGTGTTTTGAATCGGGGGGTTGTGAGGGGGCTTCACTTGGTTGTACGCCACACTATTACGGCTACTACCACTAGTACTATTGATGCCGCAAAGCCTCCTGGTATGAACAGTGCCAGTACTGCACCCACAATGAACCACCATGCATAGCGCCTCCTTTGCCTCCCAGCCCCCTCCTTGGCTTGTTCCTCGGGCTCCCTGGGGATTCTAGGCGGCATACGCCATGTTAATTGTGCGCCTGGCTAATAACCCTGTCCATTGCCCAGCCTTAGCCAGGGGTAGGGCTTATATAACCCCACGGTGTAATGTGCATCATGTCCAGTGTGGTTGTTCCAATTAGGGGTAGGGTTGTGGTTAGGAGGGGTAGGAATGAGGTGTACATTTACGTGAGTAGGCGTGAGCCAGGTGGTAGAATGCTGGCCAGGTACAATGGGGCTAGGGTTGATGGTTTAGTCATAATACTCAGTGAGGGTGGTGGGGATGTACCTTGACCGATACATTGCCTCATGGGTGGTGTTGGGCATTGTGATTGGCCTTGGTTTGGGTGCTGTGGTAGGCTACCTCACGCCAATACCTGGCCTAACCCACCTCAGGACAGTTACAATAATTAATAGTACAACAATAACAGTACCCATCAACGTCACCAAGACAGTAACCTACGTTTCAACCACGACAGTGGGTGGTAGGGTTGAGACTGTTACAATGACTACGACGGTTATTGAGACTACAACAGTAGTTATGAATACTACGGTTACTAGGATTTACGTGGTGCCATCAACAACAACCGTGTTGAACACTACGACTGTGACTAGTACAAGCGTGAGTACCACAACATTACCCTTCACAGTAACCACGACGACAACTGTTATTGAGAACGCTAGCCAACTCCCACCCTTGAACCTCACTAGCCTTAATGATACAATAGCCTGGATGAGGACTGCCTACAGTCTAAGCATGATTGGTATGGTGAACCTGTCACTGCCGTTAGGCTACTGTATTGGAACAATGTGGATATTCCCCAACGCCAGCATCACCATTGTGGGCGCCTGGATTGCACCAGCAAGCCTCATACAGCAGGCCACGGGTAGCAACTACCACGATTACACGTACCCAATACTGGTCTACACGTTCCCAAAGACGGGCGTGAATGAGTATCAATTCTACCCACCTGAGGTGGTTTGGGTTAACCCGCAGTCATTCATGGTCTCCTCGGCAGTCCTCGGTGATGCGTGGGCAGTGAATGTTACAGGCTACCCATGGAGCGGGTACACTGTGGTTGCCACAGCCTACACGCATCCTGGCTTCGCAGACTGGGCATTCAGGTACCTAAATAATGGGACATACCTCATGATTATGGCTTGGCCATGGCAGATATCGGGTAATGCAATTCAAATGATGGCTAACCCACCTGGCCTATGCCTCATTCAAGTAATCCGTGTTAAGCCTGGTACACCAGACAGTTATATACTTAACATGACATTCCTAGGGGCACAATACTGGGCTTGGGTTAGGAGTATTGCACAGTACGGGAAGCCAGCCCCATGTTACGTGCCTTGGGAGTGGACTTACGGCTACTGGGTTGGGTTCATTAACATTACAGAGCCAATTGGGGCTAACTGGCAGTATTATTGTGGGCTTAAGGGCATTTGGCTACCCCTAGGCATTGGTTCAATTTAAAAACATGCTTTGAAAAAGGATTGTTTTGATTAGGGGTTTGGGTTTGGTGGTATTGTCTTCCTCTCGTACTTACCATGCACTATCCCGTGTATTGCCGTGGCGTAGAAGAGTAGGTACCAAGCCTGTTCCTTATCCATGTGCTCCTCGAAGAACTTCCTAGCAAGCCCCAGGAAGTCGTCAGCCTCATCAAGAGTGAACTCATCCTTACCCTTCCTAATGTACTCAAGGAGCCTCCTCTTCTCATCCTTAGGCTTTATGCTCAGGGAGTCATCAGCCTTCTCGTTAGCCTTCACGTCAGCCTTCTCGTCAGCCTTCACAATAATGACCTCAACCTCATCCTTACCCTTCTTGTGCTTAATGGGTCTCAATTCCGCAAACTCAAAGAAGGGTCTCCTCTTCTTATTCTCAGCGGGCGGGTTAAGGATCATTGACTCTATGCCGCTGAGTGCCATCTTCCACGCATCCACATCCTCAATGATACCCTTCCTACCAAGGCGGTCAATAAGGCTACTCATGACATTAGCGAGTGGGCTTAACTTGTCCTCAACCCTAGTAAGCCTCTCCCTCAAATCACCAACGCTCCTCGTTAAGTTAATAACAAGGCCCAGTGAACTGACAACCACACTCAGCACTGCCACCAAAAGCCCAATAGTAATGTAATCCATGCCCAGGCCACCGTGTATAACACTAGGGCCAGTGTTTTAAGCTTTATTTTGGATAAAACATGTTTTTGAAAAAAGGAATTGTCTTTGAGGATTGGGTTAAGTTAACTTGAGTCTCCTTAACCCTGGCCTCACCAGGACCGGCATTATAAGGGCTAGGAGTATGAGTAAGTCTAGCATTGGCCCGTTCACGGTGAGCCATTCCTCGACGTAGGCATTCCAAGCCCTCAAGTAGAGTGGCGCTATTACACTCTCTACGTTAGACCCACCCCTCAGCACCCAGGCGATGGATAACTCGGGTGGGTTCCAGGTGCTGAAGAAGGCAAAGGCGTAACGTGGGTTAATGCACCATGCCTCAACTGTCACGTACCATGTCATCGTGGATTGTGTACTGTACCCATTCCAGTTAATGTTGCCCCCATAGTAGGTTACCGTTGGCTCGAAGTGAGGCGGGCAAGTGCCAGTTATACCCCACGTTTGTACGTACTGACCAGCGGCACTAGTCCCTGTTAATGAGATGGATTCTACCACGAAGGGGCCTGGGGTAGTGGCTTGCGCTGTTAGTGTTGTTACTGTTGCACTCGCCCACTCAGCCCAACACTCAAAGGCATAAGCTTGCCCCACTGGCACCGAGCCACCCACACACTGTACAACAACACCATTCGTTATCGTTGGCAGTGGCGTAGTCACGGTGTTGGTTGTCGTGACGGTAGTGGGCGGTGGGCTTGAGGTTGTTGAAGGTGGTGGAGTACTCGTTGGGGTAGTGCTAGTGGGTGGTGGGGTACTTGTCGGCGTAGGCGTGCTTGTGGGTGTGGGTGTTGGAGTCGGGGTTGGCGTTGGAGTGGGTGTTGTTGTGGGTGTTGGGGTAATGCAGGACACTGTGAAGGTCACGCTTGCTGGCGTTAGTGGGTTACTTGGCTGGTTCACGACAATTGTTGATGGTGCGATGGCGCAATTCCAACCACTGGGCTGGTTGATTATGCCTGCCGTTAGTGTTACCTGGGTTACACTGTATGGGTAGGTGTGGAATGGGTAGTACCTCAACGGCCCACTACCAATCAACCCATTCCCAAACTCATCACTAATACTGTACACGACGCTAGTCCACGGGTCATTCACGCTTACGAGTAGCACCCAACCCTGGTTCACCGTGGTTGTGGTTGGCGGTGGGCTTGTGCCAGTGCCCGTTGATGTACTGCTTGTTGATGGTGGGCATTCAATAATGAATGTTGAGTTGGTGCCAGTGCCAGCAATCACCGTGACGCTCTTACTCGGGTAGATTGTGCATGATTCAGGTGCCGTTAGGGTTAGAGTGTCTGTTACACCGCTAATGTAGAATACCCCAGTGGCGTTACCATTCCCATTCACGTAGTAATTATATGAATCGTGGAGCGTCCACTCCACTGGCGTGCCGTGCACAATCACAGTCCAGTACACGGTATTATTCCCAGTTAGCGTCACCGTGGTCACTGTTGTCGCTGTCCCATTCACTATTGTAGCCGTGACTGTGGTTGTGCCATTGTAGGCTACACCGTGCGCATTAGGCAGTACAATGACTCTGGTTCCGAAATTGTAGTTCCAACCCCATTCCACGATGGGCACGTAGAACTCGCCCTGCGCGCCCTGGGTTATTGGCTTGAAGGCGAACCTACTGGCAAGCCAGTGGAAGCCCTTAGCCAGGTTTGTAATTATTGCTAGTAGGATTGTTACCCACCCATTATTAGCCTTTCTCACAATGATTGGGCTAGTCACTGTTGTGGTCACTGTTGTAGTGTAGGTGACTGGGGATGTCACAGTTGAGGTTATGGTTGATGTGACTGTTGTCGTGGTGGTTGATGTTGCCGTCAAGGTCGTAGTCCTAGTCACCGTTGAGGTAATGGTTACTGTTGGCGGTGGCAAAGTAGCCGTGGTTGTAGTCGTGGTTGATGTTGAACAAGATACAGTGAAGCTGGCATACGGGTACCAGTCATAGGCCACAGTGTTACTTGGGCTTACCGTGCACCCACTTGGCCCACTGGCAATACTCGCATATATCCTATCCCACCAGCCTGTTACTGGGCCTAGTACCGCATGACCACTGCCTTGAAGGTAGGCAACATGCCCGTAAATGTCAGTCAGCTTAACCTCAATACCACTTGGGGCATTAACACTAACCTGAACCCACCAGCCACTACCGTAGGGCCACTGGGCATTGAGGATTCCAGCTACGACTGCGGTGACTAGTACTACACTGATGATTATTACATTCATACTCCTCATAGTGGTCAGGATTCAATTCCCTGAGCCTGTTAATTAACCCTAGGCTTGGCTAAGCGCATCAACTACCCCGCCTTGATATTATTGCGAGCCACGGGTTATCCCTAACAAAACTAGGCATGTTGCCATCAGCATCAACCACTATTGCGGGCTGTGGGGTAACCACAGGCTTAGCCTCAGGTTCAACAGTGGGCTTGCTGGCCTGTTCACAAGGCGTGGCTAGGCTCGGCTTAATCGTTGTTAGGCTCAAGGACACGCCTGGCTTGAGTACTAGGCTCACGTTACCTTGAGACAGGGCTAGGTAGAGGGCAATGGCATCCTCAATAATTGAACCCACGGTAACCCCCTTGTTCAACGCCTCAATATGCACAGCCCTCCATAGTTCACCACTAATGCGGACCCTAAGCAGGCGCTTCCCCACGGGTATTAAGCAAGGCAGGGGTTAATAAGGCGGACACTTGGCTACCGTGTATCCAGTAGCCACTATGCCCCAGTGCCACCCACATTCGGCTAGTGGTATATTACAATTAATTACAAGGGTGGGGTGTGGGTTTAGGTGCTTGTAGGGGTTTTGTTGGTTTTGGGTATTAGGGTTGGGTGTTGTGGTTTAGGAGGTGAGTATTCTGCCTAGTTCAGTTGCTTCATGTATTAGGGCTTTGCCAACTGGTTTGCTGTTAATGAGGCCTTTAACCTTTAGTTTGGTTAGTGTCCTCTCGATGGCTTGTAGGGATATTGTCTCGTTGAATTTTGAGGCATAGCCCTTCACTATTTCTTTTGCTAGGCTGTAACCGTTGCAAATTAGCTTTAGGACTCGGTACTCAACTAGGCTTAAATCAATGAGCCTAGGTGCAATAGGCCAGTCAACTGGTTCACCCTTATCACCAGGCATGATGAAGACTCGGTTAACGCTAACATTAACAAAACCACCAACAGTAGCCAACGTCATAGCTAGGAAGCCCAGTATTGTTGTGACCCACCTGTCACCAGCAATACCGATGGTTACGTTGCAGGGTGTGTTAGTCTCAATCATGCCCCTAAGCATTGAAACAGCGTCAACTAGGTTGACTTGAGCGTCGATGGTAATCGGCTTAACATCGATGCTTAGGTCTTGGTAAACTTGCCTAGTGAACTCAACCAGTGCATTAAGTGCATCACTGTTGCTGCCGACTAGGATGATGTAGTCACCATCGTTAACGTCGGAATTGATGAGGGCAATCCTTGCTGGGGCAATATTCAAGCTCGCACCGATTACGATACACTTCTTCCCCATTAACAGATAAGTTTAGTCATGGGTAAAATACCTAACCCTGCGAAACCCACCCCACCGCCTAATACTCAACACACTTAACCAAGCCATTCCTCTCAGCATCGTAGTAGCGCATGAGTGTTTCACCTGGCTTATCCGAGTGAATAAGCTTAATCGACTCGTCTTTGTGCCAAAACTCAACAACAAGCTCACCATCACCCTCGTAAACACAGTATTTATCAACACCACCAAGAATCCCCCAAGCCAATTTCAAACCAGCCTCAACCGCTTCATTAATTGTGAATGCCTTAACATCCACCGGCGTGAATACGTCATTCCAATAAATGAACCAGTTCATGCTTGA
>Ga0209739_100605_pt1 | contig 14077 bp, 14 predicted proteins | sample JossMetagenome_2_FD_184729 | JGI IMG/M metagenome (GOLD analysis project Ga0209739, IMG submission 184729) | Hot spring sediment microbial communities from Joseph's Coat, Yellowstone National Park, USA - JC3_ASED (SPAdes) (version 3) | ecosystem: Environmental > Aquatic > Thermal springs > Hot...
GATCCTCTTTCATTATCTACAGATAATGCTATTGTTTGAAAATCTATAATAAAGAAAAATAATAATACATCTGTAGATGATAAAATATATAATGGACTATGATAAAGGATCGTAGTAAATAGAAATACCGATAAAACAAATAATGCAATTTCTATTGTCTTATTTATTTTTGTTAATATCCATGTAACAACTCTTTGATATACAGATCTCCCAATTGTAACTAAATCTACAATATCTCTTAAACCTTCTACTGTTAATACAACAGAAGCTGCAGATTTTGCAACATCTGTTGCATTATATACTGCTATACCAACTTCCGCTTGTTTTAATGATGGAGAATCATTTACACCATCTCCAGTCATTCCAACAATTTCTTTTTCCTCTTGTAAATTTTTTACAATATAATATTTATCTTCTGGAAATATCTCTGCAAATATTTCAGATTCATTAATTAATTTTCTTGCTTTTTCAGGATCTGATTTTAATAATTCTCTTAATTCATTTCCGGATACTGCTTTATTATAATCTAATCCAATTTCTTTTCCAATTTCTTTTGCAATTGGTAATGAATCTCCAGTTAACATTTTTACTTTTATTCCAAGATCTTTTAACTTTTTAATTAATTCTGGAGTATCTTTTCTTGGAGCATCATATAATGCAACAAGACCAACAGGTTCCCATTTATTATTATTATTATTTATTGCAACTGCCAGGATTCTATAACCCTTTGATGCAAAATCATCAACTATTTTTGATACTTCTTCTGATATATTTATTTTGCATAAATCATTAAATATAATATTTACTGCACCTTTTGATATATAAAATACTTTATCTTTATATAATACTTTTGCTTCTGTCCTTCTAGTAGAAGGATCAAATGGCTTAAATTCCAATATTTTATAATCATCTTTATTTATATTCATTTCTTTTGCTTTATTAATAAATGCCATATCTATTGGATCATTATTTGATTCTTGTGATGCTAATGTTCCATATAATATTACATCTTCTTTTTTATAATTACCTAATTCTTTTATATCGGTTATAGATAATTTATTATATGTCAAAGTACCTGTTTTATCAGAACATAATGTTGTCATTGTTGCAGCATCTTCTATTGCAGATAATCTTGTAATTAATGCTCCCTTTTTTGATAATTCCATAGAACCAACTGCCAATGTAATTGTTATCATTGCAGGTAATGCTACTGGAATTGCAGAAAGTAATAAAGATATAATTAAAGGCAATACTGTAGAAAGTATAAATTCTAAATTATGAATATATAAAAATGAAAATAGTAATGTTAATCCTCCAAATATTAATACAATTATTAATAATACAAAAATAACTTTATTTGTTATTTCCTCAATATGCAATTTTGGTCTTGCTGTAGATACTAATTCTACTGTTCTTCCAAAATATGTATTCCTTCCAGTTTTATATACAATACAATTTGCTTCTCCTCTTCTTATAATTGATCCTGAATATATAATCTGTCCTTTTTTCTTTTCAACTGTTAAAGATTCTCCCGTTAATACTGACTGATCTATATCCAATATATCATCACTAACAATTATGCAATCTGCAGGGGATATATCTCCAGCTCTTAATCTTATTATATCTCCAGGAACTAAATATTTTGATTCAATTAATTTCCATTGTCCTTCTCTTAATACCCTTGCTTGTATTTGTAATTTTTCTTTTAATAATTCTAATGCTTTATTTGCTTTTTCTTCATGTATAAAAGATATTAATACATTAATAAATAATAAAGATAAGACTAAAGATGCATCTATATATCTTCCAAATATTAAATATAGTATTATAATAATTTCTAACATTATTGAAGAAAATGAAATAAATTTTTTCAAAAATTTAATCAAATTACTTTCTTTCTTTTCCTCTACTAAATTATATCCATACTCTTTTAACCTTTTATCAACTTCTTCCTTTGTTAAACCATAATTCAAATCTGAATTTAATTCTTGAAGAACCTTTGATAAGTCTACATTATCATTCATATCATAAAGACCTCTTTATTATTTAAAAGAATAACAGACAAAAAATCCCTTTATTTTCATCTATTATCCCCACTACCTTATAAAGTTCCTCTTTTTTCTACTTCTAATTTTTTCAAGTTATATTCTGCAACTTCTTCTAAAGAAATATTAAAGTTTCTTGTGGTCTCTGAAAGATACCATAAAATATCTCAAAGTTCAGGTATAATTTCTTCCCTTTTTATTTGAACATTATCCCTACCAATTTTCTTTATTTTATTTAATAATTCTCCAACTTATCCAGATACATTGCGGTTTCTTTTGCTTTTTCCTAATATTCATTAAATTCTATTAATTATATTTATAAAAAATTTATATAAACGCCGCGGGTGGGATTTGAACCCACGCCCCCTTTCGGGGATATGGTCTCAAGCCATACCCCTTGGACCACTCGGGCACCGCGGCATATAAATAATTTTGATCTTTATACAATTTTAAAATATTTAGGTTTTAAATTTTCTAATAAATCATGAACCAGATTTGATAGATCAAAATTATTTGAAGAAATATATATAAAACAATAATCAATTCTCTCCCAGTAATTTAATGCAATAGTAAATTTATTTGTATCAAATAAAAATGAAGAAAATTTCTCTTTATCTGATATTATTATTTTTTTATTATTAATTACCAATTTATATTTATCAATTAAATAATCAAAAAATTTATATATATCTTGTTCAGAAAATAAAAAATTATTTCCTATTCCATTAAGAATTATTTTTACTTCCATATAATATTCTCTCTCTTATTATATTGTCTATATCTTCCTCTGTTCCACCAACTTCTACAGATTTTATTACTTTTAATATTGCGGGATTTTTTAATGCTAATCCAACTGCTAAACATGAACCAGTTTCTAATTTTGTTAATGCTTCAAAATATTCTCTAGATAAATATGGACATGTTTTTCTTATAAATTCTAAATCTTTTGGATTAATTATTTTTAATAAAATAAATGTATTTAATTGAGATGTAATATCTTCAATAATACTAGAAGGTACTTGGGATACTAAAATTAATCCTAAACCAAATTTTCTTCCTTCTCTTGCAATTAAAGATATTCTTGAAGAAACTTCACTATTTTTTGATGCAAATCTATGTGCTTCTTCAATTACAATTCCTAAAATATCTGTTTTATTATTAAATTTCCAAGATTTATATTTTTCATAAGCAATTTCTAATAATATATCTATTAATATTCTCTGTTCTTCTATTGATAATGGATATAAATCAAATATAATTACCCTTGGAATAAATTTACAAGATTCTTCTAAATATACTTCTCCATTTTCTTCTTTAACTATATTATAATCTGAAATACTAAAGTTTCTAATATCTTCTAACAATTTATTAAATAATTCATCTACATTTTCACCCATATCATCTACATTTTTTGGGAATAGCATCCAATCCTTTATTCTTAACAATCTTGATTGAAGAGATCTTATTACATCTTCTCTATTTTTATATTTTTCAAATATCTGAGGAGGATCTCTTTTATTTACCATTTCTAATAATTTATCCATAAATTTTGGTGCTTTTCCTTCTTCTAATGATAAAATTCTATATAATAAAGAATATACATGAGGAGCCTGTTTTCCTGATATTCCTAAGAAACTTTCCATATAATCTTTTATATATTTTAATGGTAATTTTGCATTATATACTATTACATTTTTCTTATTTCTTTCACTTATTAATTTCTCAATAAATTCTTTTTCCCTTTTACTAAATGTTATTATTATAGAATTTTCAAAAGATAATATATAATCTCTATGAATATCAAATAACAATATTGGTATATTTTTCTTTGATAATTCATTTACTATATGAGCAACTGTTGTACTTTTTCCAGAACCTGTTATTCCAAATATACCAGTATGTCTTATAATTAAATTCTTTATATTTAAATCTACAATAAATTCTTTATTTTGTAAATTTATTTTTCCTAAAGGTACTGATAACTCCTTTTCTTCAAATGAATATATTTTACTTACTTCTTCTTCTTCTGGTAAGAATACTTCATCCCCAGGAACTGGAGGTGTTTTTGGTTTTTCTTGCAATATTTTTCCATTTTTTATTACTCCAATAAATATTGCCTTTCCAATTACTAAATATTGTAATTTTTTCATCTGTCCATATAATAATTCTATTGCCTCATAATCAAACAATCTTTCCTCTTCAATAGCTTCTGATTTTAAATCTTCAATTATTCCAAAATAAAAGAAATCACCAATTTTTACTTTAACTATACTTCCAATACCTACTGAATATCTTTCTCTTGGATCAACAACAAAATAAAAATATTCAGATGTTGCTTCTTTTATAACATATCCAACTTTCATAGATGTATATTTATAATATACTTTTAAACATTTTTTATCTAAATATTTTAATGCCTGGTGCACTTAAAGTAATAATACCTGAAGGAAGTACATTAAAGGATGTTATACGTATTGCGGGAATAGAATTAAATGGACATAAACCAATAATTGTAGAATTAAGAAAAATACCTGGAGTAAATTGGAGATTTGCCAATGCTATATGTAATGTATTAAAAATAAATAAATGGCAAGCTTTAGGATCTTTAACAGATGAAGAATTGGAAAAATTGGAGGATTGCTTAAAAAGACCACAAAATTATGGTATACCTTCATGGATGTTAAATAGAAGAAAAGATCCTAGAGATGGTCAGGATAAACATTTAGTAGGACCTGATTGGGAAATTCAAGTAAAAATGGATATAAAAAGAGAAATTGAATTGAAAACATGGAAAGGGAATAGACATCAATATAAATTACCTGTTAGAGGACAAAAAACAAGATCTCATCATAGAAAAGGGGCTACTGTTGGTGTAATAAAGAGTAAAGAACTAAGGGCTCAACAAAAATCTGAAAATAAAGAATAAAATGTGGAGAAATAGAAAAACCTGGGAAAGTCCAGGACATCCATGGCAGAAAGATAGAATAGAAGAAGAAAAACAATTATTAAAACAATATGGATTAAAAAATAAAAAAGAAATATGGAAAGCTTCTACAATTGCTAGAAGAATAAGATTTTATGTTAGATATTTAAATGCTAAAAAAGCTGCTGGAGTAGACGTATCAAAAGAAGAAGGAAAATTGAAGAATAGATTAGTTAAATTAGGATTATTAAACAAAAATTCTGATATAAGTGAAGCTTTAAATATAACAGTAAGAGAAATATTGGAAAGAAGATTACAAACAATTGTATTTAGAAAGGGTTTAGCAAAAACAATAAAACAAGCAAGACAATTAATTGTACATAGGCATATTGTTATAGGAGATAAAGTAATATCTTCTCCAGGTTATTTAGTTAAAGTTGATGAAGAAGATAAAATAAATTATAATCCTTATTCAAATATAAATAAAGAAAAATTATTTGGCCAAAATATAAATATAGAAGAAAATAAAGAATCAGCCATACAAGAGGCTAATCAATCTTCTCAATAGTCCTTTCTTTTTCTTTTTTACTTTCTTCCTTTTCAAAATTTTATTTAACCTATTTATATTTTTATTTAATAATATTATAGATAAATTAAATTCTTTTATCATTTCTACCTGACTTCTTAATTCTTTTATAGATTGCTCTAATTCAGAAATATTATATGGAAAATTTTCTTGAATCTTTATATATTCAATACCTTTCTTTAATATATCTTTTATTGTATATCCTTTTTTCTTTAATTCTTCTAAATCCTCTTTAATATCTCCAATGTATATTGTTGTTGAATCTTTAGACATTTAAAAAATAAGTATTTTATTCTTTATATAATATATTAGAAAAGTTTATATATGATATTTATAAAGTTTTTCATAAAACTTATAAAGAGAAATTGTTATACCTATTATATAGTAAAATTTTATTATGGTTATACGACGTTAAATTATGTTATTACAAAGAAGTCATCCTAATATATGAAAAATTTTGTTCGAGAGAATTTATAAATAAAAAATTTGTATCTAATAGGTTGTATATTATATTTCTAATATAAAAATCTTATATATTTTCTATATAAATTTTTTGGAAAATTTTTATAAAATATTAATTAGGTCGTATAACTTTACATCATTTATAAATATACCAACTAAAAAGTACTCATATCATAAAATAATATGACAATCTGTTAGTAATAAATAGAAAAATTTATTAATAAATATTTATAAATTCCAAAGTTGTATATATAGGAATTTTTGTTATCAAAAATTTTATGGTAGAATATTGTAAATTGCCATATGAAAATGAAAAATATGAGATCCTTATTAAAAGAGAAGAAGAAACAAATGAAAAATATGGTTATGATCCATGGAAAAGACCAATAAATGAATTGCTAGATTTCTCAATTATTAATTTAGATAAACCAAAGGGACCTACATCGCATCAAGTTTCTGGATGGATAAAAAATATTTTAAATAAAAAAGCAGGACATGCTGGTACATTAGATCCAAAAGTAACTGGAGTATTACCAATAGGAATTGGGAGAGGAACAAAAGTATTAAAATTATTGTTAACTGCTGGAAAAGAATATATAGCATGGATGCATATACATAGCGATGTTGATGAAAATAAAGTATATGAAGTATTAAATAAATTCCAAGGGAAGATTATTCAAAAACCTCCATTAAAATCTGCAGTAAAAAAAGTTCCCAGAGAAAAGAATGTTTATTGTATAAAAGTATTGGAAGTTGATGGTAGAGATTGGTTATTACAAATTGCAACAGAAGCTGGTGTATATATAAGAAAATTAATAGATGATATAGGAAAAGCTTTAGGAACAAAAGCACATATGCAACAATTAAGAAGAATTAGGGTTGGAGAATTAAAAGAAGATTCTGAAAAATATCCCTTATCTACCTTACAAGATATAGTTGATTCAATATGGTTTTGGAGAAATGAAAATAATGAAAAATATATAAGAAGAGTTTTTCTACCAGCAGAAGTTGCAGCAGAACATACAAAGAAAATTTGGATATTAGATACTGCAGTAGATGCAATTGCACATGGAGCAAATTTGACAGTAAAAGGAATATCAAAATTATATTCAAATATAAAAGAAGGAGATCTAGTAACAATATTTACATTAAAGGGAGAGTTAGTTGCATATGGAACCGCATTAATGGATTCTGAAAAAATTTTGAATTCTGAAAAAGGTATTGCTGTCGATATTGATAGAGTTATTATGAAAAGAAGCGTGTATCCAAGAGTATGGAAAAAATCTAGTGTACAATGAAATTAATATTAGGAATTGATGAAGCTGGGAGAGGACCCATAATTGGGCCAATGGTAATTGCTGGATATTGTATTGAAGAAGAAAAAATAGAATTATTAAAATCTTTAGGTGTTAAAGATTCTAAAGAATTAACAAGAAAACAAAGAGAAGAAATATACAATGAAATAATAAAATTAACAGATAAATATAAATATATAATAATAGATCCAAAAACAATAGATTATTATGTATATAGAAATAAATTAAATTATTTAGAATTTAAAAATATGATAAAGATAATTGAAGAGATAAAACCAGATAAAGTAATAATTGATTCTCCAATAGTTAATACAAAAAAGGTAGTTGAATATATAAAAAATAATTTAAAAATAAATGTAGAAATAATTGCAGAAAATAAAGCAGACAAAAAATATCCTGTAGTATCTGCAGCTTCAATTATTGCAAAAGTTATTAGAGACAAAGAAATTGATAAAATAAAGGAGAAATTAAATTTGGATATAGGTTCTGGATATCCATCTGATGAAAAAACAATAAAAGTATTAAAAGAAGATTATGATAAGATAAAAGATTATGTAAGAGAATCTTGGATGACAATTAAAAGAATAAGAAAGAGAAATCAAAAAAATATACTTGATTTTTTATAAATTTTTCTTTATTAAAAGATCATAATAACTGTTAAATATAAAAGAAATAATTGCCCATCGCCAAGACCTATTATAAAACTTATAATAATAGGAATATTTTTCTTGATAAGCCATATACTATAACAAAAGCTAGCAGTTATAACAATCAAAAAAGATAGAAAAACAAAAAAGATGATTAACTTTCTTAATTATTCTTCTTCAAATTCTTGAACATTAGCCTTTTTATATTCAGAATATTTCTCAACTTCTTGCATAGCTTTATTTATTTCTTCAATCATTTCCTGAGGTATATTATCTATTTTTACATTATTAATTCCTATTCTAATATATTTATTCCATTCAATTTTTATTCCATTTTCATTTATTTCCATTGGATGTCTTAATAAACTATGCTTTGTATCCCTCATTTTCCATACAATAATTGATCTATATAATTTTCCATCTACTTCATCTAAATCCATTTTTACAATTCCATCTACTGCATGTTCAACTCCGGGTCCACCAAAACCCCTTTCACCAACAGAAATTTGAGAAACAAATATTGCAGTACATCCTAAACCTGCAATTAATCTTTTTAATGACATTACTATAGATCTTGCCATTGCTGGTTTTGTTAAATATAATGTAGAAACAGAATCAATAACAACTCTTTTTGCATTCGTATCTTTTATTGCTTGTCTTACTACATCTAATAGTTCATGTATATTATCTAAATCTCTTACTAAATATTTTTCTCTTTGGGCTGCAGTTCCAGTTCCACCAGTAAATGCATCTACGATTGCCAATTTTCCTTCTTCTTCATATTTTGATATATCCCATCCAAAATTCTTAAAACTCCTTCTTACACTTACTGGATGCTCTTCCAATGCAACAAATACTCCATTTTCATTATTCTTTAATCCATTATATAAAAACTGTTTACCTAAAATAGATTTTCCTGTACCAGGTCCTCCACTTAATAATACTACATTTCTTTCTGGTATACCTCCATATAATATTTCATCAAATCCTGGTATATATGTTCTAACTTTATATATCATAATAATAATTTGAAATAAATACTTAAACATTTATAAACAATAACATTGTTGTTAATTTTTATGGCAAAATATTTAATACTATTAACAAAAGATGATAAAAATACAGTAGAAATGGATTTGGAATTTTCAAAGATATTAAAAATGAGTGGAACAGAAGATATAAAAAATTTGTTTTACTTTAGAAGGAATTAAAGCATTAAATAAAGAAAATAAAGAATATAATTTAATTATATCTAAACATTTAGGAGATATAAAAAATTTAAATATAAAGATATACACATGTGAAAAATGTATGGTAAAATTTAATATACCAGAAGAAAAATTAATATATAAAGATAAAATATTTTTCATATGAAGAATTTAATAAGTTAGTAGATCGAAAATATGCAATAATTACCTTTTAATTTCAATTATTTTTCCTTCAACATTGTCTTTAAACAAATCATCATGCGTACATAATATTACTTGATAATTATCCAAACTTGATATTAATTGAGCTAAAGATAATCTTATATTTTCATCTAAAGATTCTGTAGGTTCATCCAATAATAATACATTAATATTTAGATTTAATATGGAAGCAATTGCTAATCTTAATGCTAAATCCAATATCTTTATTTGTCCTCCACTTAATCCAGCTTCATCAATATACTTTTTAATACTCTTTCCATCAATATTTTTAATTACATAAATATAAAATAATTTCTCATCTTTTACTTTACTTTCTTTTATATCTATTCCAACATCTATAATATCCTGATATCTATATAATTTCTTAAAATAAAATCTAAATGCATTTTCTAGGTTTTTTGATAATTTTTCTCTATTAACTTCTATATATTTTAATAAAACATTATATAAAGATCTCAAATTATTTATATTTTTACTTATATTCTTTAATTTCTCATTTATATTATTATAAATATTTAATTTTTCTTTATAATTTTTTATTAACTCTGGCTTTAAATTTTCATATTTCTTTATTTCTTTATCAATTTCATTCAATTTATTTTCAAACTCACTCAAAGAATTTAAATTATTTCTTTTATATATATCTTTTATTTTTTCTAAATTCTTTTTCATATTATCTATCTTCATTAAAGAATATCTAATATTGTTTATTTCATTTTTTATGTTTTGATATTCTTTTCTCAAATTATCTATTACTTTATCCAATTCATTTTTCTTTATATAATTTATTGTATCCTTTATTATCTTATATTCATTTATTTGATTTATTTTGTAACTTATTTCATTAATTTCTTTTTCAATTCTTACTTTTTCATTTTCAATATCTGATAAATTTATTTTATCTTTAATTTTTCCTTGAATGTATAAAAAGTACTTATATTTATTTTCTATTTCCTGATATTGTTTATCTAAATTATTTTTTTCATTTTTAAATTTAATTAAATTCTCTTTATTCTTATCCAAACTTTCTTTATATTGATTTAGTAATTTTTTATGTAAATCCTCATCCAAAGCTCTTTTACATACTGGACATTCGGATATTTCTCTATTTAATATATTTAAATATTCTTCTTCCTCTTTTATTTTATTTTCTAGAATTATAATATTATCTTCCAACTCTTTCCTTTTGTTTTCTATATTTTTTATCTCATTTTCTATATTTTTATATTCTATATATTTTTCTATATTTGAATAAATTTCCTTTAATTCTTTTAATTTATATTCTAATTCTTTTCCATCAATATTTTCCAAATACTCCAATTCCTTTTTTCTACTTTCCAAATATTCTAAAGAACTATTCAATAAATCTTTTGAATAGTTTTCATATTTGAGATTTTTTCTTTCAGATTCAAGATTTAATATATTATCATATAATTCTTTCTCTTTTTCTTCATATTCTTTTAACTTTTGGTTTAAGAAATTCTCCTGAGTTAATAAGTTATAATCTATACTATTTTCCAATGTTTTTAACTCTAAATAATCTTTATATAAATTATCTCTTATTTTCTTTAATTCCAAATATTTATTAACTTCTTCTAATAATTTTTCAATATCTCTATCTCCAAAAATATTTTTATATAATTCTATATCTTTTAATAATAAACTTCTTTCTTTTTCTTCATATTCCTTTTCCTTTTCCAAATCTTTTATTAATCCTTCAATTATTTTTAATATTAAAGAATAATATTCTATGTCAAATATTTTTTCCAATAATTTTGTTAATTCAATTTTTCCAGATAAATTTATATATCTTCCCAAATCTCCCTGTTTTATATACAATACATCTATAAATTTTTCAATCCTATTTATATTCAATATTTCTTTTATTTTTTTATTAACAATATCTGGTCCAGAAGCTATAACTTTATTTCCTTCATATAATATTGCCTTAGATTCACCATTATTATTTGAAGATCTTATTATTTTATATAAATTATTTCCATTAGATATTTCTAATTCTATATTTAAATTATATGAACCAATTCTTATTAAAGATGATATATTTGATATATTTATACTGGATAAAGAATCTTTCCCGAATAAACCAAACAATATTGCATGAAATATAGAAGTTTTACCAACCCCATTTTCTCCTATTATTATATTTTTTTCATCAAAATTAATCTCTAAATTTTTATGTATTTTAAAATTCTCTAATTTTATCCTATTAATCCTCATTTTATTAATTGTTTAAATAATGTTTCCCTTATTCTATCCAAATCAGAATTTCTACCAGAATACATTTCATCAAATAATTCCTTTATATAATTAAACATTTTTATTACTTCTTGCTTATCATTTACAAAAAGAGAATTATCCATTATATTATCTATTGTAATTATTTCATTATTTAATTTTATTTCTTCATCTAGAGAATAAGAATCATCTAAAATTAAATATCCAGATTCTATTAAATTTTCCAATAGATTTTTTATATTAATATAATAATCTTTTTTATATCTAACTTTAATTTTTATAATTGTTTCCTTAGATTTATTATAAATATCACTCTTTAATTTATTTAATCCATCATCATTATTTATTATATCTTCATAAATATATATTGGCCTAACATTTAATTCTTTAAATTCTATATTGTCATCTTTTACATAAAAAAATCCTTTCTTTATATTTTCTTCATCTTTTGATATTTCAGTCCTTTCAGTAGAACCTGGTAAAGCAAAAATTATATTATCATGTTTTTCTAAATGTCTTTTATGAAAATGACCAAATGCATAATAATCTGCTTTAGGAAGATCTTCTAAAGATAAAATCCTTGGCTCTTTACTATAGCTCTCCAAAATATTTTCCGGAAATATATTTACTGCACCATGAAACATAAATATTGTATAACCATTATTTTCAAATTTCAAATTTGATAGATTCTTTTTATAATATATTCTTAATTGTTCATATGATAAATTTGATGGTTCAGATATTCCATAAATGTATATATCTTTATATATAAATGGTTCTTTTATATTTGCTTCATATATTAAATCCAATTTTTTTAATATTTCTAAAATGTTTTGCCTTTGCCCTTTTGTATCATGATTTCCCTTAATAAATATTAATGGTATTTTATTATCCTTTAATTTAAATAATATATCTAATATTTCCAATAAATATTTTGAATCTATTCTAAAATAATCATCAAAAAAGTCTCCAGAATGAATTATAAAGTCAACTTTTTCTCTAATTGCAAAATCTATAACTTGTTTAAATGAATTTAAAAAATCATATTTTCTAATCTCACTATATTCTACCGGAATTTGACATCCTAAATGAGTATCAGAAACATGAACAAATTTCATTAAATATTATTGTATAAAAATTTTTTATTTATATTTTCCAAATATTCCTTCAAATAATTTAAAACTATTTCTTTATCTTTTTTATAATGATCAAAACTTATTTTTAATAAAAAAGAATCCTCAGTATAATGTAATTTAATAATTTTATTTAATGTTAACTCATCTTTATCAATTCTTAAATAAATATTATAATTCTCATCAAAGTTACAATTATTTTTTATATCTTCAAATTTTAATCCTAAAGAAATTAAATTTCTAAAAAATATATCTATACTATTTTTATTATTAATTTTTATTTCATATACTTCAATTATATTACTTATTAATCCTCTATCTTTATAATTATTTATTTCTATTTTCTTTCTATCAATATCTTTTAATAATAAATCAATTGCATTTAATATTTTATTTCTATCATCCCATTCATGTATATTTACCCTTAATAGTACAAAAGAAATCCTCATAACAATTATATAAATATGTAGAAAAGTTTATATTTATAAAAAAATTTATATTTAAAATGGTAAAAAGAACTCAGAGTCTACCTATAAATACTATAATTTTAGCAATTATTGCAATTGTTGTATTGGTATTTCTTATATTAATATTTACTGGTGGAATTGGAAAATTTGCTTCACAAACCGGACGACTAGCAACATCATCTAATCAAACAAGTACCGCACAATGTTCAGAATATGCATTAACAATACAACAACAAATGGGAACTTCCACTGATTCAGCAGTTCAACTAAAAATGTTAGCAAATTCTCTATATGTATCTTCAGGCTGTAGCATTTCTACTCAATATTCATTTACCTTATATAATGGTACTGAAGTCGTATGTGGACTTGGTTCAAGCAAATGTATAGATCTCAAAGGATCTGGTTGTTCTTCTTGTACGCCTCCAGACTGTATACCAGGTTGCGAACTTCAATAAAGATTTATTTTTTTATACTAAATATTATTTATGATAGATAAGAATTATGTTTCATCTATTTTAGGTATATCAAAAACAAAATTACAAGAATTAATAAATGAAAAAATAAAACAATATAAAAATTTAATTGATGAAGAAACAGCTATCTTATTGATATTAAAAGAAAGAGGGTTAAAATTAGAAGATTTATATAATATAAAAGTAAAAAATTTATATCCAGGATTAAAAGTAAAAGAAATAAAATTAAAGATAAATAAAATATTAATAAAAAAAGATAATTTAATAATTTTAGAAGCTGGAGATGAAACTGGATTAATTAAATTAATAATTAAAGATTATAAATGGAAAAGAAAAGAG
>Ga0209739_100609_pt1 | contig 14010 bp, 10 predicted proteins | sample JossMetagenome_2_FD_184729 | JGI IMG/M metagenome (GOLD analysis project Ga0209739, IMG submission 184729) | Hot spring sediment microbial communities from Joseph's Coat, Yellowstone National Park, USA - JC3_ASED (SPAdes) (version 3) | ecosystem: Environmental > Aquatic > Thermal springs > Hot...
CCTAGGGCGACTATTATTGTTCCAACATATAATGAGGCTGGTCTCATAGAGTCTAAACTTGATAATATTTTTGAACAAGATTATCCTAAGGATCTTATGAGCATAATTGTTGTCGACTCTGCAAGTACTGACGGAACTGTCGATATTGTTGAGAGATGGAGAAACAAACATCCTGATGCCAGGCTCATGATTATTAGAGAAGATGTTAGAAGAGGAAAAGCTTATGCACTTAATAATGCTTTTAAACATGTTGATGGAGAGATCATTGTTATCACTGATGCAGACTCTAAATGGGCATCTAAAGACGTCTTGTCAAAAACAGTTTCATGGCTCTCAGATCCTAATGTAGGCGCCGTAACATGTGTCAAAAGACCTGAGAAGAAAGGTCCTCTAGACATTGAGGCTGGATACAGAGATTTCTATAACATTGTGAGGATTGCTGAGAGTAAGAAATGGTCTACACCTATATTTCATGGAGAGCTTGCTGCCTACAAGAAAGATCTACTGATAGAGATAGGAGGATTCCCATTAGACATTGGCGCTGATGATAGCCACAGCGCGACACTTATAACATTGAGAGAAAAAAGATCTGTCGCGACTGAAGATGTGGAATGTATAGAGATTGTACCAGAGAAAGAATATGAGATATGAAGAATTAGAAGAGCACAACATCTTGTGCAACACTTCATCAAGACAATAAGATATATATGGAGTGCTCCGAAAAGGTTCAGATCTATCCTTTTTATAGAGACATGGCTACATCTGATAAACCCGTGGTTGCTGTTGACTGTAACATCTCTATTACTCTACAGAGCATTAGAAGGATCTTTGAGAGCATCAATAATACTGGTAATAGGATTGACGTTGTTAATGTATAAGCCTTTTAGAACATGGATTGCTACTCAGGTATATCTTATTATGGGCATGATAAGAAACATCTTCAGCAGAGAGATCATATGGAGAAAACTTGATAAAAATATTAGAGACAATATATATTGATATGGGATCCTGTACGCCTGTTGTACACGTGTATATGTGGAGCGGAGTATCAAAAGAGGCTAAGAATAAAATCATTAGAGGAATGACAAAAGTATTCGAGGAGCTTGGAATACCAGGGCACGCAGTAGAAGTAGTAATACTTGAGGTGCCTAAGGAAAACTGGGGAGTAGGAGAAGAACTAGCTAGCGAGAAATTCAAGGAGACGAGGCCATTGTAACATTTCGCGGATTTCTAAAGAGACGTGTCTAATTTATAAAGGCTTGAAATGAAGGTATTGATTGTTGGTAGGGAGTATCCTCCATTTTCTGTTGGTGGTATTGCTACACATACGTATTACATGGTTAAGCATTTGAGAAAACTAGGTGTCGAGGTAACCGTGGTAGCTTTTGGAGATCCACGTGCATCAACAGATAGTGAGGTGTTCTTATCTCCCGCAAGTTCTCTAATGGAGACAGGTGCGACTAATTTATATAAGGATTTATTATTGACATGGGATATAGCAAGACTAACTAGTTTCACCAAAAAACTACTACATGAGAAACACTTCGATATAGTCCATGTTCAAGAACCTTATGTTGGCGGACTCGTAACCTATGATGACAGAAAGGTAACTACTATACATACTACGGGAATAGGTGATGTTAAGTCAATATTGAAAACGGCGGGATCTCCAAATCCACAGGTCTTTAAGAAAACTGTTTTCTACGTCTCGCTCGGTTATTTTATGGAATATGCAAGCATATTTACAAGCAAGATCATTATAGCGCCATCTTATATATGTAAACAAGAGCTCGTAAATATGTACAAGGTACATCCCAGTAGAATCGTGGTGATCCACAATGGCGTTGAAGTTCCCTTGAACATTCCTAGTAAAGAAGAAGCACGTAAAATACTGGGGTTGCCAAAAGACAAAGTCATAGTGCTCACTGTTGGAAGACATATTCCCCAGAAAAGAGTTGATTTATTGATTGAGGCTATATACAGAATAGATAAGAGTGTACGCGATAACGTACTTATAATAATCATAGGACGAGGGTCTGAAACGTCGTTTTTGATCCACCTTACCGAGAAATATAAGCTGAGCGATATAATAAAGTTCCCTGGATCTGTGCCACATGAAGAAGTATGGCTATATTACAGTGCGAGCGACATATTTACACTAACCTCTGATAAAGAGTCTGCACCAATGGTGCTTCTTGAAGCAGCAAGCATGGGTAATGCCATAGTTGCAAGTCGTACTGGTGATTATGCATTAATGATGAGAAATGGTATTGATGGATTAGTATTTGAGCCTGGTGATATAAACACACTTACTATGTTTCTCGAGAAGTTAATAGTAGATGCAGACCTTAGACATAAGCTTTCAAAGAATGCTAAACTATTTGCCTCAAGGTTTACAGCCGATAAAATGGCTCGTAAGACCCTTAAAGTATACGAGAAGCTGATCACCAGTAAATAGGTATATAGGAAGATGTCAAGCGTTCTTCACATAGTTCAAACTACATTAGACCACGTCGGAGGGCCCGCCACATATGTTCGAGAACTATCCAAGAGCCTTGTCAAAAAAGGCATAAAAGTAGGTATTGTAGCACCCAAATCCAAGAACACTAAGGAGATCAGAGAACTCCAAGAACTAGGCGTCGAGATTTACCCAGTTGATAATAACCCACTACCCGCTTCGTTTCTCAGAGCCCCCTGGATTTTTAGTATCAAGGCTCATAGGAAGATCAGAAACGCTCTAAGCGAGTACGATGTAGTAAACATACATGTAGAAAGCACGTTTCTACAAATTTTAATGGGTGATTTCAAAGACAAAAAGCTCGTGACGACAATACATGGATTCCCATTATATGAGGATCTAGAATCCTTGAAATTTGGTTTTAACATCTACAAGATTCTTCATCTCATGCTGATCACACCACAACACATGTTAACTTTATCAAAGCTCATTAATGATAGCGATTTGATTATTCCTCTTTCAAATCAATTGAAGAACACTTTGATCGAGTTATTTGGTATCGATAACAAGAAATTAGTTACAATACCTAACGGGGTTGACACTGGCTTTTTCAGACCAATAAACCCCGATATAGCACGCTCCATAGTTCGAAAATTAGTCTCTCGAAGATGCGGCGTAGATATCGGAAACGATCTGATCTTATTATATCTCGCCCGTGTAGAACCCCGTAAAGGAACCGATGTTTTAGTGAGAGCTGTATCTCAACTCAGTAAAAGAGACTGGTTTTTATTAATGGCGGGCTCTATAGAACAGCCAGAATATGTTCGCTATGTAAGCGATCTAGCAAAAAAACTGGGAGTACTCAACAAAATCTGTATAACCGGTAGCTTACCACGGACTATGCTACCAGCTCTGTACTCTGCTTCATACGTGTATATCTTGCCTTCCCTGTTTGAGGGTCTACCAGCTACCATACTAGAGGCCATGTCCTGCAAAACTCCCATAATCGCATCAAAAGTAGGTGGGATTCCAGAGGTCGTAATAAACGAATATAATGGAATACTATTCAATCCTGGCTCCGTCGAGGAACTCAGCAAAGCCATTGAATACGTGCTGGAGTCGCCTAAAGCCAGAGAAACACTAGCTACAAGGGCTTATTTAACTTCGCAACTGTATTCATGGAAGCATATAGCCGAAAAATACTACACCATGCTGTTCTCGATTGCCCATTGAGCAAAACAAAAAATACGACATAGTCAATAGAAACCTTAATGCACAAAATATAGACAGAAGAAAAATGTTTTTGCTCTTTAAAATCCAAGTCTTACAAAACAGATTCATCGTCCATTTAGAATTAGTAATTAGGGGTATCAATTATGGATCCAGGTATTATCCGTAGGGAGGTTGGATTGATCTTCATCCCGAACTTCGTTGGTTACAGCGGTGATGTTGTGAATGAAGTTCAACTCGCGAAGAACCTATGTAGGGAGACAACTTGTATTATATTCGGCTTCGTACGGGACTCCAAATTGTTTCTGCTTAAAAGGTTCATTACCGATTTGCGCAGGGAGGGGTGGTCTCGAAATGTCATGATCATACCTTTGCCGATCATGAGGCCTTATACTGTATCGCTAGTGCTTGCTTCTATTCTCTTGTCGCCAGTTGTTCTATTAATGGACAAATTGAAGCACACCAGATTCATCTATGTAAGGCCTCCCATCCTAGCTCTTGGTTTTATGCTTATTCCCTCACTAGCTAGAAAAACATGCGTGAAAATACCAGCAGTATTTGAAGACGAGGAGAGAACTCTTGGCAGGGTCTTTTCATTCATATATGAATCGGCTGATCGATCTGTTCTAAAGAGAGCGGGCTACATATGTATTCCATCTCCATTATTACTGAGAGAGATCGCTTTACGGAGAAAAACACTACCAAAGGGTAAAATCATATGGGTTCCAGCTGGTATAGACAGAGAGAAAATAGGGAGGATAAAGAAGCAAGTGCCGAGAAGCATCAATAAAGACTCATACACTATTGGATTCGTAGGGCTCCTTGAATGGTGGCAGGGCGTGGACATGCTCGTTAAAGCCGTTGCAAAGATCAAAGACTTCCTGGATAAACCTGTAAAGCTTTTGATTGTTGGCGACGGCCCTGAGAAGAGAAAGATTGAAGCATTATGCAAGAAATTAAATGTGCATTGTGATATAACAGGCTTTGTAAAACACGAGGATGCACTTAAACTTCTCAAAGCTTTTGATATACTCGTGGTTCCACGGCGTAGAATTTCAAGTACGGAAGCGGTAATCCCTATTAAGATTATTGAGGCTTGGGCTCTAGGAGTTCCTGTTATTGCGACAGCACATGAAATTTTCAAATATATGAACCTGAGAGACAAAGAGGATATTATATTTTGTGAACCAGATCCTGAGGATATAGCAGACAAAATCTTGCTAATTCTTAAACATAAAGAAATAAGAAGCATGCTCTCTAAGAGGGGTACACAGTTAGCCAAGAAGTATTATTATGATGCTATTGCTATGCATATAATCAAAGTTGTTGAAAATAATGATTCAAATCATTGATACACTAAAAACCTTTTAATTCCTGTATTTTCGTTATTACATCAGCAGTGCTATCTTATAGTCAGCTTTATTGTAAGGGATAGCTTAATGCCAAAGAAGAGTTTGATTATCGTAGCATTAGGCGTCATAATATCCCTCTATTCTAGCTTTGCATTTTTCTTTGGTTTCTACGATCCTTTTTATCCAACATCATGTATTGTGCTCAATGAAGTCTCTAAATCAAAAGCTGATGTTGTTCAGCATAGCAGGTTATACGCGTCTTATTATCCATTTTCCTTAATTTTTAACGCAATAATGCATATAGTGCTAAACATTGATTGCTTTGAACTTGGTCTAATACCCTATTTGCCTTTTCTACATTTACTTCTTTTTTATATCTTAATATCAGTTTATCCCAGACTAGATAAGCAAAAAGTAATCTTGCTAGTGCTTTACTCGTGCTTACTAGTTACATATCTTTATGTAGTGTTTCCACCTTATTACATTACTATTGGCAATACGGGATATATAACCTTCTTATATATATTATTATTTTTCTATAGAAAAAGGGGTATAATAGCAAAGGATTTCATTGTGCTTTTGCTTCTTTTCCTGCTAGCTACATTTAGCTATTATACAGCGGGATTTGTATCCGTTACAACAATTATGTTAGTAGCGATATTTAATCTTGTCCAAGAGATCCTGAGAAGAAAAAGAACGTCTGAGAATAGAAAATTCTTTCACACAAGATCGAACGTGTTCATGGTTTATCTTATTACCTTAATCTTATCATTAATATACATGTACTTTGACTACGTGTTTCTCCAGAATTTAAAACATATTGCTGATCTAGAATTTCTCAATACAATTATCAATATTTTAGCTTATAGAAGAATAGAACAAGATAACTTAATGTATAGTCCTCCCACACTTCCGTCGTTCTTTTTAGTAGTGACTAAAATATCAATATATTTTGCACTAATCTTAAGTACGGCATTTATTATTGTTACTCTAATGAAACTATTTAGAAATGAGGCATCACTTGAATGGTTTATTGTATCGTCAGCACTTTTATCCTCATTTTTAATTTCACTTTATTATTCTTTCTTAATGAACGCTATAATCATACGCTCTTACTTATTCTTTCAATTATATCTAATTTTTTTAGTTATTTCTTCAACAAAAGAGAATGTGCGTAAGGTTAACGCTGTATTATTTTTCACATATGTGGCTTTGTTCTTATTGGCATTGTCTAACATATATGGTACTATTTATAGTTTAACGAATTCTATGGTTTTATCGTATTATACTAGTTATCTTCCAGAAGAAGAGTATGTAACAATATGCGATTTTATTGGTAATAGAGGATTAGAATATAAAATTATGGCAGATCTAAAAACTGCTTTTTCAATACCGATTAGGTGTAATGACAAAGACCTTTACGTAGTAGTCTTCGAGCATAAGTTCTTCTCATACTTCAATTCTTCACATAACATGATGATCAATGTAACAAAAGGAATCTATTTCTATACTATGAAATATATGCAAACTCCAATATATATGTTATTCTGGAAACATTATAAGCCCTTTGTAATTTCATACATGTTATTTGACGGAGTTATTTATAATTCGGCTTTCACAACCTTATGGATTAAATTATAATGAAGCGTGAGGGTCGCTTATTGAAGATATTATTAGCAAGCACCTCAATTAGATTATCGCGTGCAGAACAAGCTTTCTCATTTATTTACGAGGAAATAATCAGATTATTACATCGTGGAATTGAGGTGCATATAGCCAGGTTAAGATACGGAGGTTCTTATTGCTATCATAAAATATGCGTTCATGATGTTAAGAAAAGAGATTTGCTGATGATAGACCCTTATATACTTCTTCTTAATGTTACATTATCTGTTAAAGATGCCTCATCCTTAAGAAATGCATATAAAGAACTACTGTGTGTCCAGCACGTTAGTAAGTTAATAAATATTGTCAAGCCTCACATCATTCATGCACATTTTGCTTATCCTGAAGGATGGTGTGCATTATTAGCTAAGCTTATCTCTAATAGTAAAGTTCCTCTCGTTGTTACGGTGCATGGTTATGATATTAATGTTTTGCCTGAATATGGTTATGGTATTAGATTGAATTACTTTTTTGATGTGAAAGTTCGGACTGTTTTAAGACATGCTGATTATGTTATTGCTGTATCAAAAGACTTAGCTTCAAAAGTTGAAGAGCTCGGTGCAAAAAATTATGTTTATATTCCTAATGGTGTAGATTTAAAAAGATTCAATCCGTCAATTGGTATTATTGAGAAGGAAAAGGTAGAGAACATCAGACATAAATGGGGTGTAGAGGATGCTGATGTAGTTATAGGGTTCTTTAGGCATTTATATCCGTGGTATGGTGTTCATTATATACCATTAATAGCAAGGCTTGTTACTAAAAATACAAGTGCCAAAGTTAAGTTTGTGCTGGCGGGCAGTGCAGATCCCAAATATACGGAGTTATTACATAAATTAATCGTAAAGTTGGATCTTAAAGCCGATATTATCTATTTAGGTAAGATACCTCGTACACTGATGCCGTTAGTATATCAAGCTGTCGATATTGTTATCAATACCAGTTTGACTGATGGCATGCCTCCAAGTACATTAGAGGCAATGGCGTCAGGCAAACCAGTAGTGAGTTTTGCCTCTGGTGGTAATAAAGAGCTTATTGTCGATGGGTACAATGGTTTTCTAATTCGGTTAAAAAATTATAGGGATTTTGCCTCAAAATTGCTATATCTCATTGAAAACCCTTCTGAAGCGAAGAAAATGGGACTGAATGGTAGAAAGCTTGCTGAAGAGAGATATAGTTTAGAAAAAAGAATTGACAAAATAATTAAAACATATAGAGCACTCATAGAAAATTGATTTAGAGATCTTAATAACAAAAGGCTTTATAAAGAGTAGAGAGCAGATGAGAACAAATTTAAAAAGATCCTATGTTATTTGTTTATTACCCGAAAGAGAAAGATTCGGAAAAGCTACTCAGCAACTAATAGTTGATACAGAGGTATTCTGTAGAGAATTAGGTTTTTCTACGAAAACAATAAGATCTCTTATTTCGTTTATCTCAAATTTAGTTTTTAGCAGATATAAATTATATATTGTTCTTTACCCAGGAACTACTAGGTGTAAGTATAGCTACTTATCACGGTGTGATGCCTATTGTGTTAACGCTATCTATTATTGTTGTTCTCGTATTTTACCTGCTTATCACAAAGTTAAGGCTTACTAAAGTATACGAGCCCATTTATATCAAGACTCCCGCGATATATTTTACAATACTAATCTTCGTCGCCATATTGGCATTTTATAATACTTATATTACTCTTTTCGTGACAAAAAGCCTGGTTAAAACAATAATGCTTATTATACAAGGCGGTCAAGCTAGATTAGATGTTTATCCGCTAATCATCGAGAATCGCCATTTGAAATGGCAGTATGATTTGCTCAACAGTATAAATAGAGTTGCCATTATATTTCTCCTAGGAATCCCTTCAATCACGGTCGCACTTAGCCTATTAATGAAATTCCTGAGAACAAAGCTAGCAATACGCGAAGAAGCCATCTTAAATATAGCAATAATAGCCGGCTTCAACGCAGTATTTTATATCCTTCTCGGTGTTTTCCTAAATGTGGGGCTTGTAGAAAAGCTCTACCAGGTATCACTGACATTAGCACCGCTATTAACAGCTTACTTCTACGAGGAATACCTAACTAAAAGCTCCCGTTACTATAAAGCTACATATACGAAGAAGGCTGCTTCAACAGCTATGTTGGCGAGCGCATTCTTATTTACATTGCTATCCATATTCACATCACCGGCCTATACAAGTCTATATGCAGATGCCTTCGGAAAACCTGATACAACGACAGCTCAATGGATAGCTACTCATCTTCCAAACTACCAGGTTCGTCTTGACGGTAGCGGTAGACTAAATCAATTAGTAGCACTCTTTACATACCCGAGCCGCATCTATGGAGCAAACCTAACCATTAATAGAATAGTGGAAGAGAATGCAATAAAAGGAACATATATCTACCCTGACAGAACCATTATAACCACTCGGAAACCATTAGCTATAGGAGCTAGCAGAATCAAAGGACTTTCCGATACCATACTAAACAGTTATATTGATAAAATGCCTACGTACCTTAATAAATTGTATTCAAATAATATTTGCGAGGTTTTTAGTTCTAAGTGATGTATTATGACGGTAATAGCAGGCTATCTGTTTCATGCCGGTGAAGGAAAAGCCGACCTGATAGAACACATGCTAGGTGAATGCACATCTCCATGTGTTGAAAACAGAGTGGTTAAAACGATATCTGCTCACAATAAAGCCTTTGGAATTGTAATGCCAAAAGATAGAACTATACTCAGCTATCTTTTAGATGATAAAAATAAATCAATTGTTATCATATATGGCTATGTTGTTGAAGACGGGAAAAACATTACTGCTACCGATATATATAATATGAACTACAATGACCTTTTAAATCTATTTAAGAATGCGGACGGATCTTTTGTCGTTGTTAAATATAATAATAAAGATAACAAATTAATAATTATTACTGATTGGTTAGGTACTAGACCGCTATACTATAGTGTAATAGATGGTGGTGGTATTGTTTTTTCTTCTTGTTTATGGTCTATATTAAGATTCTTCAAAGAGAATATGATCCCGATTAGACTAAACGATAAAGCTATCTTAAGTTTCATATGGATGGGTAGAATAGGAGTAATTGATGATATCACATTCGTTGAAAATATTCGTGTAGTACCACCAGGAAGTATCCTTGTATATGATCTGGAAACCGGAAAACTTGATCTTCAAAAGTACTATGAACTTCACTATGAATCAAAGGTGATTGAGGAAAGAGAGGCTATCGAGTTAGTACGTAACGCTCTCTTATCCTCTATACGAGAAGCTTTAAAGGTTCTTCCAAAAGAGTATAAAAGAAATATCTGCATTTTTTTGAGCGGAGGTCTTGACTCACGAGTTCTAGCATATTATTTATCATGCCTCCTCGATAAAAAGCTTCGAGCAATTACATTTGGCACAAAGAAAAGCGATGAAATACTAATCGCAAAGAAAGTAACGAAAGAACTTGGAATACCTCATATAGTGAAAACGTATGATCTGAACCAGCTTGCCGATTACGTCCACGATCTTATACGATACAGCGATGGATTTGATGTCGCGAGTGCTACACATGTAGTTTACGCGATGAAAATACTAATTGAAAATAACTGTCACGTATTTACAGATGGTTTTGCTCTCGATTTAACTCTTGGAGGAAGTTATTTGGATAATCGCTTGAGGAAAATAACAGATGAAAGCGAATTTTCATCATACGTATTTAGAAAAATCTCTGTCTTTAATCACAAGGAGCTTATGTTGATTATAGGGCCGCGGTTGAGACCCCAATTACTGGAAGTATTAAAAGGATTTAAGAGTTTAATCGAGCAATCTAGTGGTGACTCTTATTTAAATAGAAATGACTACTTTTTCCTTTACACGAGAGTTAGAAGATTTACTGTATATGGGTCAATCGTTATGAGATGTGCATCAGACGAAATAATTCCAACTATTAGTAGGAAATTCGCGGATGTTTTTACCAAAATAGATCCGAATCTTAGGATGAATCATAAAATCTACAGAAAGTTCCTATTAAGTCTAAGTAAGAGGCTTGCTTTAATACCATATAAATCTACTTGGGTACCGCCTCTTTTACCTTCTATGCTATGGAAAACCGGGTTTATTATACAAAGAATGAACGACCTCGTCAGGAAACTCACAAACAGACGAATAGGGCTAGAAAAAACATATTTTGACTTCAACGAGGCATTGAGACAAAAAAACTGGAGAAAACTTCTATATGGGACTCTCCTTAATCGAAAAAGCCTTATATACAAGCTCGGCTACTTAGAGTATGACCCGGTTAAAAACATGGTGATTGAACACTTGTACCGAAAACAAAACAATGGAGAAAAGATCGCGTACTTATTGACATTGGAGCTAACGCTTCGAGAAATATTCAAATATGTGAAAACTACGTAGTCAGCCAGAAATTTTTAAAACTTCTTAAGTATATACATCTCGAAAGCTAACGAATTCGGAAAAACAAAAAGGTTGTCCAAATGAATCTATAATTTGTTTTGAGTAATGAACGAGCACGATGCGAAATAAAGCTCCATGCGATGCGGTACGGGGCTTTCGGAAAAACTATATATATTATTACAGATGAGGTCGTTCACTCTTCGGTTTTGAAGGTGATGACCAAAGAAAAAAGTCTCTATGTCATGGCTTTAACACCATACCCCAATACACGGCGCGTGATAATTACTTTTCGTCCACCTTTTATCAAAATCATCCGAGATCTCGATAGGAGATTTGAAAATCCCTCCATTCTATTTTCAGAAGATGAAATTAGCTTTACTGAGAGAAATATTCAAAACCCGATATATCCTTCACCTAAATCTGCGAAGAGGTTTAAAGGCCCCACAATTATGATCCCAATCTTACCTGGAATACAAAGAGAGAAGAGGTTTTCTTGTTTTTGAAAACTGGGAAGATAGCAAAGTTAAACATGTTAGGCTTCTAACAAGCAAGGATTTTATTAAATGGAATGATAGGGGTCTTACTAACATAGAAGTCGTACATGGTTATGGGATTCGGGTATTGCCAGCCATAGTATATGATTCTATAGAAGAAAAATTCTATATGATAATAGTGTATGCTGATAAAAATTTAAACGAAAACCTTTTATCGAAATCTTTTCCAGCACTAATGGGCTTTACTGGGTGAAAAAGTCCGAAACTGATTTATTCATAAAATCTAAAGAATCTATTCTTTATCCATGGCGTATTTCAGTCAGGAAAGTCGGATCTGAGTATTGGATGCTTGCCAGTATGTATCTTGGAAATCTTTCACGTCCACCCGTGTTTCTTTTCTTCCTTAGAAGCCGAGATTTATCGGAGTGAGAAGGTTACAATAAGCCAATATTAACACCGACTAGTGAAGGGTTCGACAATAAAACGATTTACCATGGTGACATACTCGTAGACAATGGTAATGTCTATATATGGTATTCAGGTGTTTCAACAGAAAATAGATATAGTATTGGCTTAGTTAAAGGTAAGGTGAAAGATAATACTTTGTGCAGTCTTCGAAGCGATAATATTGCAGAGAATAGACTTCACTAGTAAAATCAGAATAAAAAATAAATATTACTCAGACGATGATTTAATAGGTTTGACACATTGAAGGTCTTATTTTTGACCTCTATTGATCATCCGCAAGTTAGACTGGAAGCCGAACATTTAGGTAAAAAACTCGACTTGACGTACGTTGTTGTTCCTAGTTTAAACAAGAAACTTCTTCCACAAAGTCTTAAGTATCTTATTAAGCATTTTCCCAAAGTCTGCTTATCTCTAATTAAGTTTCATCCTCCATTAATACCACAAGTATTATATTACCTTCTACTTTTCGTTACTTTTTTGGAAAATAAAAAGATAGCAGGTAAAAAGTATGACATTATATATGCTCACTGGCTTTATCCAGCTGGATTTTTAGCTTTATTGTTATCAAAAATTTGGGAAACTAAGGTTGTTTCTGTCATTTGGGGCTACGATATCCAAGTAGTTCGCGAGGCAAAAAACTATGGTATCTATGGAACTAACAGGGTAATTTCTAGGTTTGTCATAGAAAAATCCGATTTGGTAGTAACAAATCACAAGATCCATAAAATAATAGCTTAGCATATTTCAAAACAAAAAATCAACAATAAAATTATCTATATACCGCCAGCTATTCCTGATATCTCATTGAATATTCGGGAAGAGCCTACAACAGAGCTCAAAGAAAAAATTTCGCCTATATTAAACAATTCGGGAAAGAAAGTTGTGCTGTACGCGCTATCCCTACGACCATTATATGGAATCAAGGAGTTTTTGAAAGCTACTCAAATAGTTAGCAACTCCATAAAAGATTGTGTCTTCATAATTGTAGGCGATGGAGAACTTAAAAATGAAGCCATTAAATTCATTAGGGAAAACGAATTGGAAGATAGGGTCTTTTTACTGGGAAAAGTAAGTTACGAGTCCATGAAGATCCTATACAAAATGTCCACGTTGGTGTGCGACTTAGCATATCCTGGTACTGGAACAACAACTCTAGAGGCGTTTTGCTTTGGAAAACCCGTTATTGGAATCAAATCGCCTAAATCTGTTATAATACATGGGAAAAATGGATTTTTAATTGAAAAAGGTGATTATGAGAGCTTGGCAAAATATATGGAGATCCTCCTCAAACATCCCAAGGTATACTTAACTTAATATTAGCATGTTTTAACAACATAACCTAGATAGGTGAATAAAAATGAAAAGAATATCTATGATAGGACTAGGTTATGTTGGTCTTCCTACGGCTGTTGTTTTTGCTAGTAGGGGTTTTAGTGTTGTTGGTGTTGATGTTGATGTTAGTAAGGTTGAGGCTGTGAATAGTGGTAGGTGTTATATTCGGGAGCCTGGCTTGGATGTCTTGCTCAGGGATGTCGTTTCTAAGGGGCTTTTGAGGGCTGCTACTGAAGCTGTCAGGGCTGTTAGAGAGTCTGATGCTGTTATTGTTGCTGTTCCTACTCCTGTTAGGGATGGTGTTGCGGATCTTTCTTATCTCAGGGAGGCTTTGTTGGCTGTCCGGGAGGGCTTGCATAGGGGTTTGCTTGTTGTTATAGAGTCTACTGTTCCACCGGGCACTACGGCTGGCTTTGCTAAGCTGTTGCTAGAGGAGTCTGGGCTGAGGGCTGAGGAGGATTTTTATCTTGCGCATGTTCCTGAGAGGATCGCGCCTGGTAGAGCTGTTGAAGAGCTTTTGAATATGCCTAGAGTTGTAGGTGGTGTAGGACCGAGATCTATTGAGAAGGCTGTTGAGCT
>Ga0209739_100613_pt1 | contig 13980 bp, 14 predicted proteins | sample JossMetagenome_2_FD_184729 | JGI IMG/M metagenome (GOLD analysis project Ga0209739, IMG submission 184729) | Hot spring sediment microbial communities from Joseph's Coat, Yellowstone National Park, USA - JC3_ASED (SPAdes) (version 3) | ecosystem: Environmental > Aquatic > Thermal springs > Hot...
GTTGGCGGAGGTGGCGGCGGCGTTTGGCGGCGTCGTGGTGGGGGGCGCCGTGGCTGTTGAAAGGGGCGGCGCTGTGAAGAACGTGTGTCCCGTGGTGGGGCGGGAGGGGCTTCTGACGTGGGGGGAGAAGATATTCCCGTCGGCCGCCACGGGGGAGAGAGGTTGGGTGTCGCGTGGCTCGCGGCTGGCGTTGTTTGTGGCGGCGGGTTGGTCCGTGGGGTGTCTGGTCTGTGTGGACCTGTTGTATCCGGAGCTGGCGAGGCGGCTGGCGCTGTCGGGGGCTGAGGTGATTGTAAACCCGGCCAGCGTCTCCGCCGACAGGAGAGGTCTGTGGGCTTCTCTCGGCGTCGTTAGGGCTTTTGAGAATTCTGTCTACGTCGCCGCGGCGTTGGGCACGGGCTACGGCTACGTCGACGGCCGGAGGGCGGAGGGCGGGTCTTACGTGGCGACGCCCAACGGCCTGCTTACGGAGTTCGGGTCTGAGCCGGGCGTGTACGCGGCGGATCTCGACAGAGAGGAGGTCGCCTACGCCCGGAGGCGGCGTCGGTATCTAGAAGACGCCGCGTCTATGCCGGAGGTCCACTTAAATACATACGGCATTTGAGGGCCATGTCGTGTCCCGTCTGCCTAAGGCCGATCGGCGTGGTGGAGGTGGGGCTGCCCCGGTCTGACAAGGTTGATAGGTTCAGCTTTGTCTCAGTGGTAAGGATCTTCGACGAATACGCAGAGGGGCTGAGGGGGCTGGAGGAGTACAGCCACGCCTTCGTCCTGTGGCACTTCCACGAGGCGAAGACGCCTAGGCTGACCCTCAAGCCGTGGGGGAGGGAGGACCTCCCCGAGGTGGGCATCTTCGCCACGCGGTTCCCCAGCAGGCCCAACCCCCTGGCCCTCACCATCGTAAAGATAGTGGAGGTGGACCCACCCCGCCTAAGGGTGATGGGGCTAGACGCGTGGAGCGGAAGCCCCGTGCTGGACATCAAGCCCTACGACCACCTAGACGTCGTCAACGAGTTCAGAACCCCTGATTGGTTCGAGGAGTTTTTCAAAGAAACACGCGGCGGGCTACCCCACTGGCTAGGCCCACGCCGCTGACCACGGCGGCCGCACACACAGTTCCCTTCTCGCTTGGAGACGCCGCTCATCATTTAAAGCAACCCGCCTCCGCTCGGACTTGCGACGTTGAGACGTCAACGTCTATCATGTTTTCACTTGAAAAATAAAGCGTTTCTCCATCTCACGCCTCTGTTTTTCCGTCTGCGTAAGGGACCCCTCCCCCTTCTCTACGGCTGTTGCCTGTTCTATTCCTCCTCTATGTTAGAGGCACCGTGGCCGTGGTGGGCATCGCGATGTACCTGCATCTTGTCAATGGTGGGGGAGGCTCGCTCTTGGCTGAGCACTACACCCGCGATGTGGGGAAGGCGCTCGCCATAGCCGGGAGGCTTGAGTAGGCTGGGCCTAGGCCGAACATCGTGAGGTCTAATGCCAACTACGTAGTGTGCATCGCTACTACGGACCTCTTGAGGCTGGCTGAGAGGGACAACGCGCTGACCTCCTCCCCGCCTTAAAGGGCGTGTGACCCGCGGGGAGGCGCCCTCACCCCGCCTTCAACGGCCCCTTTGGCCAGGGTCATGGAAGCTACCCGGGCCAGCATCGCGGGTCACACGCCCCCAGCAGGTGGCCTAGGTCTAGGAACGCCCGCATTTTTAAATATCCATCCCCGAGGCGGGGCTTTCAATTATTTGTAAAAACTTATATCAAGTCTCATCTGGTACAGCATGCAGAGCGCAGAGATGTCGGCTTTGAAGTTGCTTCGGAGCGGCTTCATCTACCTCTTTGTCGCCATGATCATGCTGATCGAGTTTCCAGAGTTCGTGCGTATCGCCATATATGTCTCCTACTACTATGGAATGATGTACATGATTATCTTTCTCACCCTTATTCTGCTGGCCATCGTCGTTATTTTTCTCTATGCGATCTTTGAGAAGATCCGCTATGGCATGCGCCAGCTTTCTGAGATAGACAGCCGATTCCGCATATGCTACACGGGAACTACGCTCATACTTGTTGGGCTTGTCGTATTGGTGTTAGGAGTTGTCGTATTTGTGGCGTTATCTGCAGAGTATACCGTATCGAGGAGCTTGGTTCTAGCTGTGCTCTACGTCGGCGGCATAATCGCCTTCATAGGCTACATACTGACCTTAGTGGTTGGCGCCTTCAAGCTACATGGAAAATACCGAAACCCCCTATACGTGGCGGCGGGCATCTTCTTTGTCTTAAGCATATTTTTGACATTCACCGGACTACTCGGGCTAGACGCGGTCTTCACAACACGCGTCGGACTGGGCGGCACCGCTGTGGGCTATGTCCTAATGTACATCGCCCTAGGCGGCACGATAAAGAAGCTTAACACGCAGAGTTAACACCAGCCTAAGACCCGCCGTCGCGGAAAAAACAAGGATTTTTCAGAGTCGTCGTATAGCTAGGCTTTTATCCCCTACTACCAAAACACGGCGTCTCTGCGTAGTTCTATATGCAGATGGGGGTGTATATTAGCCTATACGTGGAACTAACAACAGCCAGCATGGGAATTTGCCCATGTTTCAGACTAGACGATAGCTAGAAGAAATGGTAGCCCGGCCGGGATTCGAACCCGGGCCACGGGGTCTCCCCCAGGGAGATCCCCTCCCGGGCCAGAGATACGGGTCCCAACGGACTCCCCGCATCCCAAGCCGGGTTTTCCTTTGGCCGCTAGACGACCGGGCTCGTACCTGTTTTATTGAGCTGGTTTTAAACTTTTCCTCTATTGCCAGCCTGTTCCTGGCTTGAGCACGGTCCCCGCGGGGATTCTTGTGGCGCGGGGTATCAGGGCGCCTAGTTTGAAGTAGGTGCGGCCTCTCACCTCTATGGGCTCCAGCCGCTCGCGGCCTTCTCTGAGTATGGACATGGTGGTTGCGTTTGGCTCTATCACCGCGTCTTCGCCCACTACGCTGTATGAGATGAACGAGGCGCGGCCTATGGTGGCCCTTTCGCCTATGAGGCTGTGGCTGATCTCCGCGGCGTTGCCCACCACGGCGCCTTCCTCTATGTACGTGTAGTTGCGGATCAGCGTATGGCTCCCCACGAAGGCCCCCCGCCCTATGTAGACTGGGCCTTTGAGCACCGCGTAGTGGTCTACCTCGGCGCCTTCCTGCACGACCACGGGGCCTTCGAAAACGGCGGTTGGGCTTACCTTAGCTCCGCTGGATATGTGGGTGTGTCTGGGCGCGGCGTGTTCTAGGAGCGGGAGGATATCCTCTGGGTAGTTCAGGTCGTGCCACACTCCTCCCCAGGGCGCCGCGGCTATTTTCCTTGTGGCGGCGTATTGGTTAAGTGCCTCGTAGAATGTGGCGTGTGTCAGCGTTTTTACGAAGTCGCGGGGGAGCAACGCGGCGCCGCCGAATATCCACTGGCTTTCGCCGCCGACGCGGGCCAGCAGGCCTCCGGGCTTCGTCTCCAGTGTTCCGTAGCCCCTTGTGGCTTTTCTGGGCACGGCGAGCACCGCGCCGTCGGCTCCGGTTGATATGGCGGTCTCGACCAGCGTTCTGTAGGCCGCCGGCTCCACGTATACGTCTCCGTAGACGAGAAGTATGTGGGTCTCGGCGCCTAGGTAGGTCTCGGCGGTGAGGATGGCTTGTTCTATGCCCTCCCCCCTCTCCTCCGTGTATATATACGGCGCCTTCTCAGGGTAGGGGGTGGCCACGTATACCCGGCCAAACGTCGCGGCGAGGGCGTCCGCCGCGTATTGATACAGCCGCTTCCCCCCGATCTTTACGTACGTCTTGGGGAGGTTGCCGGTGAGCTTCTCGAAAAGGCCCGGCCTCCCGCCCGCCAGCACAAGCGGCGCGATCTTCATACTACTCCACCGTGACTGTCTTCGCCAGGTTTCTGGGCTTGTCGGGGTCGTAGCCTCTTTCGACGGCGGTGAAGTACGCCAGGAGCTGGAGCGGGATCACGTGGAGTATGGGGGCTGTCAGCTCGCCGGCGTCGGGCACCTCCACGGGCATGTCCAGCTTCTTCGCTATGTCGCTTCTGGCGGGGACTGTGCCGATGGTGTAGGCGCCTCTTGCCTTCATCTCGGCGACATTGCTGAGGGTCTTCTCCCGGGTGGCGGGGTCCGAGAAGACGAAGATCGTGGGGAAGCCCTCCTCCACTAGGGCTATGGGGCCGTGTTTCGACTCGCCGGCTGGGTAGGCCTCGGCGTGTATGTACGCCACCTCCTTCAGCTTAAGCGCCCCCTCCATGGCGACTGGCACGGCCGACCCCCTGCCTAGGTAGTAGGCGCTTGCGGCTTTCTTCAGCCTTTTGGCGAGGTCCTTCGCAGTGCCCGCCGTCGCCTCTACAGTCTTCCTCGCCATGTCGGGGAGGGCCTTGAGTTCGCGTTCGTAAGAAGCCGTGTCGTAGCCCAGCGTCTTTAGGGCCGAGACGTAGAGGGCGGCTAGCGTCGCCACTTGAGTTGTGAAGGTTTTGGTGGCGGCTACGCCTATCTCAGGTCCAGCCCTGGTGTATATCACCAAGTCGCTTTCTCTGGAGAGCGTGCTTCCCACCACGTTGGTTACGGCGGCCACCTTTACGCCTCTTTCTCTAAGTGCCCTCACTGCCTTTATCGTGTCTATGGTCTCGCCGGATTGAGATATCGCAATGGCGACGTCTTCTCTGTCGAAGAGGTTTTCGTAGGCGGCGTACTCCGAGGCCACTATGGGGATGGGGGTTGTCTTCAGCCTGAGGAGGAGGTGGGCGAGGACGAGCCCGGCGTGGTGGGAGGAGCCGGCGGCCACCACGTATATGTTTCTGGCTGAGAGGAGGGCGTTGGCCACGGCTTCTAGGGTTCTCCAGTCTAGTCCAGCCACCGTCGAGGCTAGGGACTCCGGCTGTTCGTATATCTCTTTCAGCATGAAGTGCGGGTAGCCGCCCTTGGTTGCCATCTCGGCGCTCCAAGGTATCTCCTCTACGCGGCTGGCGGCGTCTTGCGGCACTCCATCAGCCTCTATGTAGACCTCCGTGGGCGTTATGTAGCCGTACTCGCTGTCTCTCACCGCTATCACCCTCCTCGTGTGGTCCAGCACCGTGGGTATGTCGCTGGCCACGATGTTGAAGCCGTCCCCCATGCCGATTATGAGGGGGGAGAGGTTTCTGGCGAAGTATATCACCTGGGGGTTTTCTGCATCTATAAGCGCTATGGCGTAGGCCCCCCGTATCCGCGACACGGCCTTCTTAAACGCGGCGAAGGTGTCCAACTCCTGTCTCTTGTACTCCTCCACTAAATGCGCCACCACCTCTGTGTCTGTCTCAGAGCGGAAGACGTGCCCCTTTTTGACGAGCTCCTCTTTTAGCTCGGCGTAGTTCTCTATTATGCCGTTGTGGACCACGGCGACTGCGCCGCGGCAGTCTGTGTGGGGGTGGGCGTTTGTCTGGTCGGGCTTCCCATGCGTAGCCCACCTGGTGTGGGCAAGCCCGGCGACTCCCTGCAACGAGTCGAAACCGTAGCGCGCGGCCACCTCCACCACCTTCCCCGCGTCTTTACGTACCACAAGCCCCTTGTCTACCACGGCGACGCCGGCGGAGTCGTAGCCTCTGTATTCTAGCCTCTCAAGAGCCCTCCTCAGAATCTCCCCCAGGTTGCGCCTGGGCCTCTCCGCAAAGGTGACGCCGAAAATGCCGCACACGGAGGAGGAAGCGCCTTGCCATATTAATGTTTTGTTGTCAGAGCCGCTGAAGGCCACTCACCGCTCGTTTGAACCTCTAGTCATCACCTGTATCGACCTACAGGGCATCTTTAAATTATTGCAGTCGCCCAACACGTAGACGGCGGGGGGCCTAAGCGCGGCCAGCAGGTCGCGGAGCGGCTTCTCTAAGTCCAGGAGGGGGGCCTTGATCAAGGCGCCCGCGGCGTATTTATGCCCTCCCCCGCCCATGCGGGTTGCCACCTCGGCGCAGTCGTGGGGGCCGTCTCGGTGCGCGCCGCAGTACAGCCTGTAGGTCCTCCAGCCGCGCCTCACCAGGATGTTTACGAACTTGGCGCCCTTCCGCTCAAGCTCTATCGCGAGGAGGCGGTATGATATGCCCAGGTGTGTGGGGCTGTAGATGAAGAGCGTCTCCTCCGCGGGTATGGAGCCCGCTATTTGGGCCACGAGCTGGTCCTTCTCAAGCCCCCTCTCCGCCATGGATCTAAGGGGCTCCTCGTCAACCGCGGCGAGACCCTTCTGCGCCAGCTTCTCCACGGCTACCAGCTTCTGCCTCTTACCGGCGTACCTGACGGCGAGGTCCAGGAGCTTTATCTTGGGGTCTGTGACGTTGGCCGTGTCTGTCTGCACCGCGGCCTCCACAAGTTGCCTCGCCACCTCGTCTTCCTCCAAGCCGAGGGCCCTGGCGGCTAGGACCGCGGAGGCTGGGGCCTCTGGGTCGTAGAACTCCGCCTCCGCGCAGGGCTTGTTGGTCTTGTGGTGGTCTGCCCTGATCTTGGCCCTGCCGGGGCAGGGGAGGTCCGCCACGAAGTCCCACCTCACCAGCTTAACCCACCACCTCCTCACGTCTGTGGGCCCCGCGAGCTCCACGTAGCCGTTGGGATGCCGCCTCTTGAAGAGGGCAGCCGACGCGATGCCGTCCACGTCGCCTGCGTCACACAGCGCCACCGGCCTCTTGGCGAGCTTCGCCGCGATGACTCCAAACAGCGGCATACGGCGCTTTAGGTATTTATTTATTTGTTTTATTTCGACATGTTGAGGCTGGGCTACCTCGGCAGGAGGAGTGTGTATGAGGCGGTGAGGAGAATAGCGTTCGACGTAGCGCTTTTTGAGCGGGGCGACGTGACGGTGGTGGACGCGGGTTACAGAGAGAGAGGCGACATAGTTCTGCACTGCGGCGACTATAGATGCGTCGCCAGGGAGCTCTTCACCTCGTTACCGCGCGTGCTCGGCGGCGGGAAGCTCGGCGTTGACCTAGGCGCCTCCAAAAACGGCCTCGCCTACGTCTGGAACGGGAGGCCGTTGCTACACGCCGTGTTGGACTGGGGCACCGTCGAGGAGGTGCTGAGGAAGTCGGACGCCCTCGAGGTGCATATAGGATCCTCCCCGTATGTCGACGTGAAGAAGGCCGCCTCGTTGCTGGGCTGCCGCGCCGTCCATCTAGTGGATGAGTTAACTGCCAGCTGGTCGCGGAGGTGGCTACGGCTGAGGTACCCCCACCTGGAGGAGGACGAGGTCGACGCCCTCTCCTTCACCTACTACGACGGCGTAGTGGCCGCTATATGCTAGTAATACACAGGAAACTTTAATAAATGGGGAGCCCTTTCAGCCGGTGTTTGTTGTGAAGTGCGACTCCTGCGGCTTCGTGCTCTATAGCGGGGAAGACCCGAAAACAGTGGAGGCCGTGATAAAGATGTGGGGCGGGGTGTGCCCCCGCTGCCTATCTCCCCTTGAGAGAAGACCTATAAGAGTCGCCGTAGGATTGAGGAGGGGCAGGTAAAAAATATATTGGGGGCCGTTCCCCCCGTTATGGATAAAAAAGAAAGGTTATTGTTATTCGTCCCTCCTCTCCTCGCCGCCTTCGCCATCGCTCTCTACGCGAGGATGTACAGAGTCCTCCTCTGGGGCTGGTGGCTCGACGAGTTTGACCCATACGTGCGTTACTACCTCGCCAAGTACACGCTTGAACACGGGGCCAGCTGGTGGTGGAGCGGGGCGCACTTCACCCAGTTCTGGTACCCCTACGGCATTGACTGGGGCAAGGTGCTGCTACCGGGCACCTCCTTCTACGGCCTCTTTGTGTACTTCCTCCTGAGACCGTTCGGCGTAGACCTCTGGCACGCCGTAATCGCGGCCCCAGCTATAATGAACGCCCTAGCCGTATTTTCCATGTTCTACCTCGGCTACAGAGTGGGGGAGGGGCTGGGCGTGCCGAACGGCGGGCTGAGGGTTGGGCTTTTGTCGGCTTTGTTCGCCGCCCTCATGCCCGCCTTTCTGGAGCGCGGCTTCGCCGCGTGGTTCGACGACGAGCCCATTAGCCTCTTCCTCATACCCCTCGGCCTCGCCCTGCTGTTGGAGGGCCTCAAGAGGCCTTGGGCCGGGGCGCTTGCAGGCGCCGCGTTGGGCTACGTGGCCTGGACGTGGGGGGCCCACTTCTACGTGTGGAACCTGGTGGGGCTCTACGCGCTTGTCTTGCCCGCCTACGCCTACTTAAGGCTCGCCTTTGGGGCCCGGGAGGAGGTCAAGACGCGGGGGAAGAGGACGCAGACGCCTAAGCCGCCTGAGCCTTTCTTTAATTCTAAGAACTTGTTTTTGGCTTATCTCCTCTTCTACTTAGTCTACGCGCTCTTCGTCGCGTTTATACCTAGATACGGGCCTCATACGTTGACAAGCGCCTTTAATATTCTCCCGACCTTCGGCCTCCTCGCCACTGCGTTTGCGTGGGTGCTTGAGGCTAAGCTGGGCGTTACGAAAACCGTAGAGCTTCTGAGGAGGTACGTATGGGCAATACTCGGCGTCGCCGCGCTGGGCGTGGCGGTCTTCGCCGCGGCGCTGGCCATGGGGCTCATAGGCGGGAAGTTCCTAGCCACCCTCCTGCCCGTCGGCAGATCCGCCATTGTCGCCAGCGTGGCGGAGCACAGCACCACCTCATTTATACAGATAGCCTCTAGATACGGCCCAGTGATCCCCTTCATAATCGCCGCCGTTCCGTCTCTCTTCACGCCCGGCGGCCTCCTAGTCCTCACTTACCTAACGACGGCGGGCTACGCCGCCGCCACCATGGTCCGCCTCCTAGTCCTCCTTGCGCCAGCCGCCGCGATAGCCGCTGCGGTGGGGATAGCCAAGCTCCTCGAAAACAGGAGGCTAGGGATGCTTGTGTTGCTGGCGTCGGTGGTAGCATTGGTGATGCTGAGCACCTCAAGCTTCGCCGTGGCTAAACAGCCGACGCAGATAGTCACGTCAGCCGTGGGGTATCCAAGCGAGGATTTTCTCGACGCTTTAATGTGGCTGAAGACGCGGCTTCCAGCGTATGAGCCGGTGGCGTCTTGGTGGGACTACGGCTACTGGATCTCGGTGATAGGCAACAAGACCAGCCTCGCCGACAACTCCACCATCAACGCCACGCAGATAGGCAAAATAGGCCTAGGCCTCATGGCTCCGCCCCAGGTAGGCGCCGCCGTATTCACGAAGGAACTCGGCACGAAATACATCCTGGCCATAATGCCCTACGCCGTATATTCCATTAACATCGGCGGCCGACAGATACCACTCCTCGTACACGAAAACCCAGCCGGCGGCGACTTCCTCAAGTCCTACTGGATGACCCGCATAGCGCTTGAGAACGTGCCCAACGCTAGGAAGGTGCTTGGCGCCGGCGACATGAACGCGGAGGACTACATCTACACCAGAGTTATGTCGTATCCAGGCCCGCCGCCAAATCAGAACTACGCCTACTTCACCATAGGCAACAGTTACTACCCCGTGCCGCTTAACCTAAACAGAACTCTATACGCCATGCTGTTTTCGAAGGAGAGGCTACTCCCCATCTACGGCAACTTAAGTAGCTACCTGCCCTGGATGTTTGAAGGCGTATGGCAGGGCGACGCCTTCACGTCTTTTAGAAAACTCGGGCTAATAGGCGGAAACGTCTACTTGCCAGTGGACATAACAGGGAGGCTTCAAGGCATAGGAGTCTATGCAATCCAGGACTGGACCACACAAGCTGTAGACGTGGTGGCCGATCCCTTGACTGGGGCGACCGAGAAGGTGCCGTCTATAACCACGCCTACGGGCCCCTTAAGGCTTGTATATGTGTCTAGGCCATACGGCTGGGTGGTCGTATACGAAATCTCCCAGTAGCTACTGCTGAGGCCCGTAATCCTTCAGAATCTTTTCCTTGGTCTCCTCCCCTACGGGCAGGGCCCCGGTGAGGAGCTTCTGCAGGATGCGGTACCTCTGGTACTTATCCTCGGGGCTGAACTTAGGCGGGTGCGGCACCTTGACGGGGCCGCCGCAACGGGGGCACCTCTCCTTAGACAGGGTGTAGGCTCCGCAGTTGGTGCACCGCCGCAGGAGGGACCTCATTCCAGCCGCTGAACAGCCGCGATTACTTTATACTTCTTCTGAAGCGCCGGCAGGAGGTTCCCCACCTCCGTGAAGGCGGCCTCCACCTGCTTCGGCGCCTGGCCGGTTAAGTCGATCCTGTACCTCGGGGGCCCCACCACGTATATCCGCATAGAGACGCCGGGGAACTTCTCCTGGATTGTCTTCGCCAGCTCCAAGAGGGCGGCCTTTATCTTCTCGGCGCCGTCGCCATCCACGCTGACGGCCTTCAGTATCCCGGATATCTTCGTCGGCGGAACCTCCACCTGTTGCCTCGCCAGCTCCACAATCAGCTCCTTCAACTGCTGATCCAGCTCAAGCTCGTCCACCACATGCGGCCCCGTCTTAACCACCTCCTCAAACACCTTGAAGGGGTCGCCGAACTGCTCCTCCAGATACCAAAGCGCCTTCAGCGCCTCCTCAGGAGACCTACCTAGCTTTTTCATGGCGATCTCCAGCATCTTCAGCACCCTCACCTTGTGGCGGTACAGCAACAGCTTCTTCTCCTTCTCATCTACCCGCACGCGTTTAAGCGAAACCTCCACAACCCTCATCCTCGGGTTCACGCTGATCACCTTAAACACCGTCTTGTTCCCCTCCTTCACGTAATCCCTAATGGTGTGAAACCACGACTGGATGACCTCCTGCGTCGGGGCAAACGCCTCCAGGTCGTACTCGTCCAAGTAGACATATGCCCCGTGCTCCGCGATCTTCTTCACCGTCCCAATCACCAGCTCCCCCACGTCTGGAAACTCCTTCCTAACAAGTTTCATAGAGGGGGGATAAATGACGAGTTTAAAACCTAAACGGAGCTACTCCAGGGCTTTAACCACGTGCCCCGCCAGCCTTGCCTTTCCGCCCGTGGGCTGGGCCAAGACGCGGCCGCAGACTAGGCACCGCACCACCATGGCGGCGTGGGAGAAGGTGACCTGCTCGTTGCCGCAGTCGGGGCATCTGATCTTTACGAACCTGGAGCGGGGCTGGGGGATTAAGACCTTGCTGAGCCTGGGGGGCATGTTACACCAGCTCCACCTTCTTCATCCTCCCCAGGCTCTTAATCATCTTGTAGCCGCATTTGCTACACGTGAAGACCAGAGTCACCTTCTTGTTGATCTTGGCGAAGCGCTTCTGCTTGGGCTTGGGCGAGGAGCCGTAGCCCTTCAGCTTCCTCTCGTATCTCCTCTGGCCCTCCGCCAGGGTGCGTCTCTGCCCCGCGTGGTAGTTCGACACGCTGTGTTTCGTGTAGGCGTTGCAACGGGGGCAGTATATATTGACTGATTTGGGAAACTTCATAATTTCGCCGGAAAGGGGGTGCAAATAAACTTTACGCGCTTAAGAACCTCCTCACGATTCCCCTCTCCTCGAGGTCTTTCGCATCCCTCGCGGGTAGCTTCGCTAAGTCCCCCTTGGCGAAGGGGCCTATCTGGAGGAAGTCTTCAGTGACTATGGCGGGGTGCGGGACCAGGAATTGGACCGCCACGTAGTCCTGTACCCGCTTCCTCTGGGGGCCTGCCTGCTGGATTTTGACGAGGGGCCGCACGAGCCTGTCTTCCTCCGCCGTCATCCTCCCCGGCAACCTGCCCTGGCTCAGCTCCCAGATGATTTTCCTCGTCCTGATCTCTATTACGGCGAGGAGCGTGGAGACGGTCTGCTCCTTCACCTTGTCAAGGAGGCTCTGGGGGAGCGGGCTTTTCTCGAGTTCTCTTATGAACTCCTCGGCGGCTTCGGCGTATGAGCTGAAGGGCGGGTCCGCCAAGAAGCGGGAGTTTATCTCGGCGGTGAGCCAGAGCCTCAGCTTCTCAATCATATATCTTCCCCACCTCCTGAAGTGTTATATAGATTGCGAGATACGCCGGTAATACCTTCACATCGCCCCGCCGCGCTTCCACCTTCTCGAAAAGAGCCGCGCCCGCGAAGTCTTCCTCAAACTTGACCTTGAGGTTGCCTTTTCTAAACGCTATCGCCCTGTCTACGATGGTCTCCACCTCCTTTCCGAGGTCCTGGGTGGTGAGCGGAAGCGCCACGAGGCCCGTCTTGCCGTTGAGGGAGCCGGGCGTCCTGATTAGGCGGTGCACATCCTGGGTCACGACCTCGTCTATCTCCACCTTGAGGGCGCGGGGATCCTCCACCCCCTGCCTAAGCCTGAGGAGGCTACCCGCCACCTCTTCCTCATATACAACTACGTGCCTCCTCCCGAGCTTCGCCTCGAAGCGGGTGGGGTCGAACCCAGCGGCTTTTAAATAGTTCACCAGCTCCCTCCGCTCCTTGGCTCCAAGGGCCAGCGCCTCCTCGTCGCTTACGTGGACGTGGAAGCCGCGGTTCCCCGAGAACACCACGCGCCTCGGCTTCAGCCCGAGCTCCCTCTCCAACACGTCGATGAGCTTGTTGGCCTCCTCCTTGGCGTCCTCCAAGCACCTAAGCGACACCAGCTTGCTCTCTCTACAGGCCTCGGTGTCTAGGTGGTCGCCGTCTATGTCAAATATGAGGTCTGCGCCCAGCCAGCCCTTGCGCTCCATATCCTCCTCGCCCGGCCTCTCGTAATACGCCGCGGAGTGGTATATATGCCTCGGCGCTTTTTCTGTAACGAACCTCCTCAGCTCCTCCAAGGTTTTAAACGCCTTGTGTCTCACCATGCCGCCGCCGAAGGGCTGGAAGGCGAACTCCCGCCTCTCCACCGCGTCTACGTCGAACTTGGCGTAGTTCCGGTAGAAGTTGCGGAAAAACACCTCAACGATCACTCCACCCTGGGCGCCAGGAAGTACGATATCTTGCCCCCCGCCGGGATGTCGAAGGTCAGCAGGAGGGGCTTCGCCGTGGCGAATTCTATGGTGACGATGTCGCTTATCCTGGAGGTCCTCCCCACTATGTCGAGGAGGTACTCGAGGGAGTACCTGGCTGAGGCGGGCTCCTTCACGTCGAATTCATACACCAACTCGCTGTTTCTGTCGAGGCGCACCTCCACCTCCCCCTTGTCGCTGGAGGCGCCTATCACCAACGCCTCCTCGTTGGCTTCGAACTTCACCTCGTCTGCGACGGCGTCTGCGTCTTTTACGGCTGTGGCGAGGATGTCGCTTGCGGTCTTCACCATAGCTGTGTACACCACCTTGGGCGTCGGCAACTCCTCGCCGACCACCTCTACAGACGGCAGAGTGACTGACCTAACCGATTTGCCCACGAGCTTGATCCGGACCCTCCCCTCCTCGACCTCCATGGAGATCTTGTCCCCCTTCTTGATCCGCCTCAGGATCTTCTTCAGGTCTTTGAAGTTCATGCCTATCTTAAGCTCTTGCTCCACCTCGGGGAACTCCTCAAAAGCCTCCTTCGGGAGCGAGAGGTCCACCATGGCGGTTCTAGACGAGTCAAGCGCCCTGAGGAAGAGGCCGTCGCTTCTGACGACGAAGCTCGCCTCCTCCACAAGCACCGAGATGGAGTCTACTATGTAGGCGAATTCCTTAGCGTCGAGGTAAGTAAGTATGTATTTGGCCATGACATTTACAACTCCCCGGTTTTTAAGAACTGAAGGAGGTTGGGCCGGTATTACAACTATCTGAAAGCCTCGCCCTTTAGGGCGGGGATGAAAGTTTAAAAAGGTAGACGTCCCTACTACCAGGCCCCCAGCTGGGGGCGGATGACCCGCGGTGCTGGCCCGGGTAGCTCCATGACCCCCACCTGAGGGGCCGTTGAGGGTGGGGCGAGGGTGCCTATGAACCGCCCAAGGGGAACCCCTTAGGGCGGGGAGGAGGTCAGTCGTACTCGCGCCAGGTGTGGCCGCAGTTGGTGCAACGGTAGAAGCGGGTGGGGGGCTCGTCGGCAGCCCGAGTCTGCTGAACCCATACATACGCCTCGTCGTGTCCGCACTTGGGGCATCCCCTCGTCT
>Ga0209739_100616_pt1 | contig 13931 bp, 13 predicted proteins | sample JossMetagenome_2_FD_184729 | JGI IMG/M metagenome (GOLD analysis project Ga0209739, IMG submission 184729) | Hot spring sediment microbial communities from Joseph's Coat, Yellowstone National Park, USA - JC3_ASED (SPAdes) (version 3) | ecosystem: Environmental > Aquatic > Thermal springs > Hot...
CTCAAGATGTTACATATAGAAGAACATGTAAGCTCTAAAAGAGACGATAATATTGCCAAAGCTCAGTATAAATGGAGCATCTCAACTCGTAAGTTCATAGGTTATATTAAACACTTGGTTCATTACTCAAAAGTATATGTTAATAAACATTGGTGGAGCTTCTTTCAAGTTTTAAAAGTCGGTCCTCTCTCTCAGATTCTTGAGTACATACTATATTATTTGACACCTATAATCGCATTCTTACTGTTAATAGTGAATGTCTTCTGGCTACTCATTTTTCTAGTGGTGACATTTATTTCTATCGAGATTTATAGTTTTATTCGAGGTTATTATCGGGTGCTGAATTTATGGGAGAGAATGATCTATCCTATAATATTACTTCTTGTTAGGATCATCAGATCATATCTGGCATTAGCCGGATTTCTCTATAATAAAGCCAAGAAGATGTAAAAAAGGTTAGACCTGTATATGGGGCTTGCTGGTAGGAGAATAGCTAAAGGCAGTATATGGTTATCTGCTGGCCAAATCATTTCAACATCAATTGCTTTTGTTGGTAGCATTTTTATAGCAAGATTATTAAAACCTGATGAATATGGTCTCATTAGTATAGCTCTAATCTTTCCAGGTTTATTATTAGGATTATTAGATCTAGGTGTTTCTGAGGCTATAATCAGATTCTCATCACTAGATAGAGGCAGAGGATATTTATCAACAATATTTGTTTTTAAAATAATGACAGCCTTCGTAACTTCATTAATAATCTTTATATTATCAGATTACATGGCTGTTATTCTAAACAGACCTTACATATCTTCTATGATAAAAATACTCTCAATATATACATTAAGTGAGATTATTAATGGAAGTGTAGGCCAGATATTAATAAGTTTTGGAGAGTATGATAAAGCAGTTTTTCTAAGTATGATACGAAATTCTGTTAGAGTAATAGTCTCGGTACCACTTATATTATTAGGATTAGGCGTATACGGATCTATATGGGGATTCTCTATAGCGTCCGCGACAGTCTTGGCAATCTCTATAACATACATTTCTAAATATGTAAGCAGCTTGAGTTTTAAAAAAGATCTTTTTAAAGAGATTATGAGTTTCTCACTGCCTCTTTATATACCTGGATTAATAGGCTTTCCACTGAATCAGATCATAGATATATTCTTGGCGAATTATGCTTCGAATATTGAGTTGGGGAACTATTCTGTAGCAAATAATTTATTAACATCATTAGGCATAATCGGAGGATCTATGGCTACAAGCATATATTCAACACTGCCTTTACTGTTAGATAGAGAGGACAAACTTCGAGAAGTTGTTTATAAATCAGTTATATATACATCAATAATAATAGTTCCTCTGGCAATAGGTTTAGTAGTTTTTTCAAAACCACTTGTATACCTGATATATGGCGACAAATATACTTTGGCACCATTCTATTTATCTCTCTCAGCATTAACAGGATTATCAGCGGTGCTAGGCTCATATGTTATAGGACCATATCTTAAAGCTATCGGTGAGACACCTAAGATCATGAGGATCAGTTTTGTTAATTATCTCATATATATGCCATTGGCATTAATCTTGATCCCTATGTATAGAGTTTTTGGATTAATAATATCTAGTCTGACGGCAGGTTTTATATCAACAATATATGGATTATATATAGTTAAAAAAGATCTTGGGCTTAGTGTTGTAGGCATACGTAACATAATTATATTAGGAGCTTTATCTCTTCCTGGAGTATTAGCCTGGCTGTTAAGTCTTGCTCCGATAAATTTTATGATTGAGACGTTTCTTAAATTTGTTGTATATATGATCTCTTTGATAATGATACTGCCTATATTTATTAGAGAAAATGAGGTGCTAGAGCTTATTGAGATAACCAAAGGCATTAAGCTGATAAATCTTATAGCTCCAAAGATATTATCAATGATCTTGATGATCTTAGGTTTCATAAATCGTGATAAAAGCAAGCTTTAGACAATTATAGCTCGGATGCTCTCAGTGAGAAGAGATATAAAGGTTGCAATAATTTTTGATGATGCGATTCTTCCACATCATTATCAGATAGCATATGAGCTTTATAAGTTGGGAATACCTGCCACATTCTACGTCGTAACTCATAAGAATCCTTGGTCGCAATATCTTAAATATGCAAAAAAGATCAGCGATATGAAACATGAAATAGGTTCTCATGGAGCGTATCATCTAGATCTGATGAAGATAAGTGATGAAAAACTTTTGTTTGAAATAGAGGAGTCTAAAAAAGTTTTAGAAAAGATGACAGAGAAGAATGTAATAGGCTTTGCATATCCATATGGTTTATATAATTTAAGAATAATTTCCGCAGTTAGTAGACTCTATGGGTATGGCAGAACAATATATCTTAGATCTGTTAAAACCTGTGATAGCGTTAATATAGCTGAGAATGACAGATACTCTATCTGTGGATTATGTAATCCATCTCCGCGTCCAACATTTGAGATCATTAGAAAAATACTTAATGATTTGAATAATGACTTGATGACTGTTTGGATATTTCATTTTGAGCCTCTATGGAAAGTGTTAACCGTAATTAAAACGTTTAAAAGCCTGGGAGCAGAGTTTTTGTATGTAAAAGATCTTGCAGATGAGCTAGGTTAATATGAGAATGTCTACATAGAGTTAACCTAGCTGAGGCTCTCTCGCTTAGAAAGATCTGTTATATATTTGTTAAATTTATTAAACAATATCGATATGAAGTAGAGCTGGTGGTTATATATGAAAGTGGCTGTAGTTGATGATGCTGGGTTCGGACTGGAGGGTGGTAGAGGTGTTTATGGTAAGGAGGTTTACTCTGGTATTCTTTCAGTTATTTATAAAGATTTTCTAGGTTTCGACGTTGTTAGAGTACTCTTAGGTGAAGGTGTTTCTGAGTTTGAGGATGTGACTAGGATCGTTGGCTCTAAAACTCCTATTATTAGAGCTGTCTATGATAGAAAGATGATGAGACAACTTACTAAGACTATTAAAGAGGAGGGTGTAGAGATTTTTCATGTGAATATTATTAATCCACGTTATGTTAATCCTCTCATCACAGTTAAAAAGGGGTTTGGCGTGAAGCTTGTGACAACAGTACATTCATGGGCTTTTATATGTCCAACTGGTTGGAAGATAAAATTCCCTGAGATGAGACCTTGCGATATAAAGGCTCCAAGTATTAGATGTGTTAAATGTATAAGAAGTATGAATAGAATTCTAGGTCATAAATATGCTGATGTGGCTAGAGATCTCTTTCTCACATATAATCTTCAGAAGCTTGTCAGAAACTCAGATCTTGTTATAGTCCCTTCAAAAGAGCTTTCAGAGAGATTATATAGAGAAGCAGGTCTGGACAATGTGGTTTATATTCCTAATCCAGCTAATCCTCAGCTTCTAAAAGTTGAACCTACACCACCAGAATCCAACATAGCGCTTTTCATAGGAAGACTAGACTACTCAAAAGGAGCTCATCTACTCCCAAAGATAGCTGAGATGATCAAACCTGTTGAGCTACACGTAGTCGGTCAGGGGCCTCTCAGAGACCACATACTCAGAGACCCTCCGGAGAACCTGATCTATCACGAGTATGTAAGCAACGAAGAGAAGATAGCCCTGTTGAGAAAAGCCTCAGCAGTAGTTGTACCCTCTATATGGCATGAACTCTATGGATACACTGTTATTGAGGCATTTTCAATGGCCAGACCTGTGGTAGCATTCTCACTAGGCGGGCCGAAAGAGCTAATAGAGTCATCAGGCGCCGGGCTTCTGGTTGCTCCATACAACGTTAAAGAGCTTTCGGAAAATGTCAAAAGCTTAGCATTAGATAAACAGAGATCATTCGAACTAGGGCTTAGGGGGAGGAGATATGTTGAAGAAAACCTTACCTCTATTAGATATGCAGAGAAACTTAGATCGGCTCTTAAAGATCTATTATAAACTTAAAATATTTAGAAGATCATTTAGTATCAATACTTTCCGCATGTTAATAATGATGAAGTTAAAACATATGCTGAGATTGTGTTTGCGAATTATACAATGAAGCTTTTCGTGAGGTTTAATATATGACTTGGCCTAAGGTCTCAATAATCTGGCTTAATTACAACTCTTCAAGAATATTACCTACAGTACTCGAGTCTCTTAATTCTATAGTTAATCTCGACTATCCTAGCAATAGGTATGAGCTCATAATTGTTGATAACGGTTCTACAGATGATAGTTTTGAGAAAATAAGAAACCTCCTTGAAAATCAAAGTGGCTTGAGGAAGAAAATAATTAAGCTAGAGAAGAATTTAGGGTTTACTGGTGGAAATAATGTGGGATTCCGAGCGAGAGATCCTGATTCTAAGTACGTCGTTTTATTGAATAATGATGCAGTCCCTACAGAAGATAGCCTGAAAAACTTCGTAGAATTTATGCTTAGCGATTCTAAAATAGGTGCTATGCAAGGAATACTTCTGCGCTTAAAGGAGAAAAATATTATTGATACTGCAGGAGACTTCTTTGTTGACGTATTTCCTTTTGCCAGACTCTTTCTCTCAGGATCTACTTATAGAACGCTGAAAAAACCTTATAAGATAAGTTTTGCTGATGGAGCTTTCGCGGTATACTCTATAGAGGCATTGATAAGAAGCTTAGGTAGGAGCGACAAAATTTTTGACGAAGTTATGTTCGCTTATTTTGATGATAATATTTTGGGAATTAAACTTTGGTGCCACGGCTACTATAGCATATTGCTACCTCGTATAGTAGGGTACCATGCTAGGTCATCAACTTTTGGGCATATAAATCCCTTTCAGCATTATCTAATTAACAGAGGATCTTACGTGTTTACAACACTTTTTGGGACACCTAAAATGAAATTATCTTTATATCTTCAGACCCTAAGATTTTTAACACCTTTTAGACCTAAGGTGCTGAAAAACTTAAAAGACTATAAGCAACTAATCTTTACAAGACTCTTAGCTTTGAAGCATTCTACGCTCCTTGCAAAATACTTATTAAATTCTTGGGCTCTCTATGAGGATGTTGATTCATTAAGCTTAGAAAAAGTTCCACTAATTAAGTTATCGTTAAGAGAGTCTATTAATGTATTAATAGATCCCAGCAGATTCGAGCATACTGTAGATCAAAGCATTGCCAGGAGTTTGCACAACTACTACTACGAAGAGTAAGAGGGTAAAGCCAGCTGTATAAAGAAACTTTGAAAAGTTTTGTTAACAAGGATAGTTGGAATTTATTACGAAATATTCTTTAACTTAAGTTAGGTAAACATATGAATAACAATAAACTTGTATCTATAATAATACCAGCTAGAAATGAGAGAGAGAACATAATCAAACTTCTGGAAAGTATAAGGCTACAAACGTATAGGCCTCTTGAGGTTATAGTTGTTGATGGTTGTTCTACCGATGGAACACCAGAGCTGGTCAAAAACTATGCTAGCAGATACTCGACAGATGAGTTTTGGGTAAAGCTGTTTAGCGAATGCAACTTTGGATCCATAAGATCTCAGCCTAATGCGAGAAATATTGGTATATTAAATGCTAGCGGTAATTACATAGTGTTTTTCGATGCTGATTTTGATCTTTCTGTGGATAATACTGTCATGGAAAATGTTGCTAAGTACTTAAAGGAATATCCTTGGGTAGGAGTTAAAATTAAGCTTCTTTTAGATACCTCAGTTGAAGAAGCTCTAGCTGTGGCGGACGTCCTTTGGGGAGGGGGATATAGTTCTGTTCATAAATATTGTGCTGCTAGAAAAGAATTATTTGATAGACCGTTTGATCCATGCCTAGGCTACGGCGAAGACCAAGACCTCTTTGAGTATTATTTTGTTAAAAATAAAAACATCAATCCTATAATCATAGATGCTCTAGTTGGTAGACATCTACCGCACACTCTTCGCGAATACATGCATCAACAATTATGGTACTGGAGCACTTTTTACGCATTCGCTAAAAAGCGTAGCATCGATAAACTTAAGTATATTATACGTGCCCAATATTCTGCAGCCACAACCTTGCTTCTAATAACGTCATTAATAATTTCAATATCTTTATACTCGCTAACAGGCATTCTTTCACTATCGTTCTTTCTTGTTACGCTAATTTCTATAATTTACAGGAGGTATTTGAAAATATATAGAAGGATTCCTTTGCAGTTCAGAAAAATAAAGGTGATCATGACGCTAGAAGTTATAGAACTTGTATTAAAGCCTCTCTTCTTCATTTTAGGAACATTGAAATATATCCTTAGCACAAGGAAAAGAGTTAAAGAATGCTATAGAATTACTAAAGTTTCAAAATAATTTTATCGAAGACCATATCTCGCTTTCAATAAAATAATAATAAAAAGAGTTTCAACACCATGGAACCTAAGATTCATGGTTACATAAGGAAGGCTTTTAAAATCATTAGCACACTTGGAGTTTTAAATGGCTTTTTATATATGGTAAAGGCTAAGATCCTAAGAGACGTGGTTGCTGATTATATGCTTTGGATGGCTTTATGAGGAGAGAGAATAAATAAAATAAGTGAGAATAGCTTTATTTGGCGTAATAAGGTCTTCTATATTCCGGTAGAGTTAACGGATCAGTTCTTTGGTATTCTTTCAGAAATCACTGGATACAGAGTATATTCCTTTGAACGTAAACACGATATTATAATTGATATAGGCGGATTTCTTGGTGAGACTGCTTGGTGGTTTATAACTGAAGGCTATGCTAAAAGGGTTATTGTGTTTGAGCCTGTGTATTACGATCTGTGTAGGAGTAATATAGGTGATGTAGCTGAGGTGCGCCCTCAAGCTGTTCATTGGAGTAAGGGGGTGGCTGTATTTGAAGTGAAGGGAGTCGGATCTCGGATAGCTCTTGGTGGAGAGAAAGTAGCTGAGACAGTTACCTTTGCCGAGATATTAAGCTTTTTAACCGGGAGAGTGGCTGTTAAGATGGACTGCGAAGGTTGTGAGGAGTCTATACTCTATACATCTTGCGATATGCTTAGGAAAGCTGAGGAGTATATTATTGAGATCCATCCATGGGTTAGTATGGAGAGTATCATAAACTACATGGAGAGCTGTGGTTTCAACGTCTCTCCAAGATTGGTGTATTCAAGTAAACATGCTATTTATCATTTCCGCAGAAGTCATCAGCATTAAGATAATAAAAGGCATTATGTTAGGACTTCTACGTGAGCCTACAATAGTACTGACATAAGTTTATAAAGATGTGTCTTTAGTTATATCAGTGAAGAATAGAGATATCAAGTAAACGAGCAGAACGTTATAAATGCTTTTGATACCTAGGCTTATAAGGTGTTGTATTTAGAGGTTTACAGCTCTAGAGAGACTAGGCTGAAGCATGATGAACCCAATGTTTTGTTAAAAGGAGAAAGGTTTTTTAGCAAGAATCATATTTAATTGCAATGTAAAATACTTTGATTATGTATGATCCTCAAAGAAGATAATGGACATATTATTGTGAATCCTATCGGCAGAAATATTGCTAAACATGATCCTTGCTGGAGAAATCTGAAAATATTTCAGTATGAGATATCACACAATATCTTGACCGGATTTTATTACAAGAAAATATCAAAAACCTTTATATAGGGAAAACATAAATAAAAATCATATAGAAAACCTTCATATATATTCAGCTATGATGATATAATAAATCAAGTCAGGATCTATGAAGAAATATTAAACTCTTTATCTAATGACATGTCAAAAACATTCAGCCTCTACAAATATGTGTTATCTTTCATTAAAAAATGGAGCGACTTGAAGCATATAAATACTTTTTGACAAGCGAATCATAGAGAGTTTGACATTTCGACATTGACAATTGATATTCATGAAAGCTCATTTAGATCTTGTCTTTCAATATTTTTTGACACAGATCTTGACAAGCATATAAAACTTCTAAGCGATATATTAATTGATGTGATATGCCTATTGAAGATAAGAATGAACTGATTAGACTTGTTGAAAATGGTTGGAAACTTTATTATGATCAGAGGCATGATCGTTTCAGAGCTTATGATCCTTACACTAAAAAGATGATTCGTATCAGCAGATCTTTGAATGATATTGCTAAACAATTATATAAAGAGATGAAAAAGAAGAAAAGATCAAAAGAACTGAGGATTGAGAAGGTTGCTACAGATGATACTGTCGGTGTTAAAAATGTTTTTAAGAGGCTTGGCGAACATTATGGTGAGATCACAAGTATACTTGTTAGGAGAGCTAATTGGTATGTCAAGGCTTTGTTAAAGATAGGTTGGCACACATTGTTCTATGTTTTACAGCTTATTAAAATGGATCCTGCGGAGTTTAGCAGGAAACTTAACGAGCTTGATGATCCTGACAAATTTGCTGATTTCATAATATCAAATCTTTATAATCTTGTGATAGCAGGTGCAGAAGGATCCAAGGCTATCATAGAGAAAGAGAACGAGCTGAAGAAATGTGTAGACGAGAACAAGAGACTACAAGAGACAGTTGATAGACTTAGACAAAGAGTTGAGGCTCTAGAGAGAATGCTTAGAGCAGCAGAATACACATTACTACTCCACGGATTACAGGAGGAGTATGGTAAGATATTTCTAGCACAAAAGTTTCTTGAGAGTATATGATAAGGCGATACCAAAGTTTTTTGGAAAAAAGATATGACAAAGTAATATAAATGATTTTATATGACAAGATTTTGGAAGGATCTTAAAACATGTGAAGCTGACCCACAAATTTATGGGTTAAGATCTTGAGTTTCGATGTACATAAGTGATTAAAAAGATCTATATTAACTTCCAAAGAGTTCTAGCTGAGACTAAATCTAAATCTTAAAGAAGCCTCCATTAATGCTGAAATTATGAAGCCAAAGATTCTTGTGTTTTCAAAACTTTTCTGGCCCGAAGGTGGCGGAGCTGAGCTTGCAACATATCTTATTGTTAGAGATGTTCTCTCAAAATATTTTAATGTCACAGTTGTCTCAGGAACTAAAACACCAGAACAAGATATCCTAGGATCCATAAGATATATCTATTGGAACATCTTAGAGACTAGATACAAGCCTATTGAATGGATCAAACTATTTGCAAATATTAACTGGCTTAAGAGACTTGTTGAGAAGATTAATATAGTCTATATTCCTTCTCATACTCTCATACCGCTATCAATAGCATTAAAAATTATCAAACCTGATATAAAGATTGTTCTTCATCTACATAACTATCAGATCCTTACTTACACATCAGTTGTTCTAACAGATAGAGAACCTGACATGGCTACAGACATGATCGTTGAATATGGAGAACATAAGAATCTTATTAGAACATTATTAACAGGCTTAGGACACTATATCAACTATATTAATAGGCTTGCAATAAGATTTGTTGACAAGATCATATGTGTATCACATAGACAATACGAGATCTTGACAAAATATGTTCCAGAGATCAGAGACAAAACACATGTGATATACAATCCTCCTCCACCAATGCCAACAATCAACAAAAGAATTGGCGAGGAGCCTACCCTGCTATATGCGGGGGGAGGAAGTTATATAAAAGGATTCATTATACTTTTAAGCACAATAGTAAAAATCTTAAAGAGACATAAAAGCAGGATCTATATTACTTATGGACGTGAAATATCTTCACAGGAAATATCTTTACTTGAGAAATTATCAAAAAAACTTGATAATAAAGTAATGTCCTTGGGCAGACTCTCACATAAAGAATACTTAAAGCTACATGAAGATGCTTGGGGACTTCTTTTTCCATCGATATGGGAAGAACCATTGCCATATGCTATAGTAGAATCATTATTAACAGGAACTATACCAATAGCATCAAAAGTTGGCGGTGTGCCAGAAGTTGTAAAGGGTACTGTTGCAGAAAAGTTTTTATTTGAGCCAGAGAATATCGAGGAATTTAGTGATAGAATAGAGAGACTCGTGTCGTTATCTAAGGAAGAGGTTGTAAGCATTGGAACAAGGCTTAGGGAGGATGTCCGTAAATTGTTTGATAGGGGAAAGATAGAGCGTAAATTAATAGATTCTTTTATGTCGATACTAAGCTGAATGATTGTGATGATATGTGAGTAGCTTGTTGAGATCTAGAAATGGTGTATTAGTGGTTTTTCTCGGTCCTGTAGGTGTAGGTAAATCCACTATTATGCGTTACTTAGCTGAAGTGTTTAGAGTTCAGAACCGAAAGATCCATGTTAGTTTTTTGAAATCTTTTCACGGAGTATCATTTGTTCTCTGGCTCTTCACTGCAAGGATTCTTGGTTTGAAGTCTAGAGGTAGGTTTGCACCATGGTTGTTGCTTATTAAGGCAGGGAAAATAGAAGTTGCCAAAACATTACTTAAATTTACTATGTATTTTGACGCCTTTCTCCTCATACCTGCAAAACTATTGTTTCTCAGATTGCTTAAGAAGCTAGGTTTTATAGTTTTGGTCGAGGAATATGCATATACCTCTATACTTGATTATTTATACACAGGTAAGCAAATGCTCGGTATAAAATCACTGCCTCAAACTCCATTAAATATTGTTCTCAGCCTTCTCATGAAGTACGAACCTGAGGTTTTAATAGTTTTAATGGCTGACACAAAGGAATTAATTAGAAGATGGCATAAAAGAGGATATGGAGAACCACAACAACAGTATCTTAAGCTTCTAACATATTACTGCACAAACATGGTCAGGCACTCAAGAAAGATCATAGTTGATACCTCTGACATGAATGAGAGTCAAACCTTAAAATTTGTCTACAAATTGATTATGGAGATCATAGAGAAGAAGAAATGAAATGAGGCCAGGAGTGAAACATATAACTTCAAGCTCTTCTAACTATGTGATTCTATCCGGTGCTGATGGTTCTGGAAAGACTACTGTTGCCAAGCTTCTAGTCTCTGTATTATCTAATCATGGTTTTGTTTGTTTTCATTGGTTTAGAGGTTCTCATATTCTTGCATCTCTCTTGGCAAGAATTTTTTCTCGTTTAAATTCTTTTCGTGGCGTCTGTAATCCTTATTATATGATCTGTGTTTCTGATAGACTTAAAAGTCTCTGGGTTCATATTGAGTTCTGGTCTCTTCTTCCTCATGTTTTCATAAGGTTTTTTCTAAGGTTTTTCTGTGATTATCTTGTTTGTGACAGAGGTTTTCTAGATTTCATAGTATGGATCATAGCGACTCTTGATAGACCATCTTTTCTTCGAAGCATCTACGGATCTTTTCTTCTCAGACTTGCCTATATCGAGAATCCTGTTTATCTATATGCTGACCCTAACATTCTCCTCAAAAGATCTGATGTTTCGAAAAGTTTTGTTTTTAAAGAGCTTTCTATATATAATTCTCTGGCTAAAAATCTGTCGCTATGCAGTATTGATACTGGAGCTAAAAATCCTCATGAGGTTGCTATAGAGGTTTTGAAATGTCTGAAAAGATGAATACTCTCGAGGATAGTCTGTCTCTTAGGCTACTTAAGGTTTTAGAAGGATCTTACAGACCTGATCATTACGAGGCTACAAGGCTTGCAGATGTTGCAAGATTTAACAAACTTTATCTATCATATCTTAGGAGTGTAAAAGATGTTTTCGGCGAAGAGCTTTCTCGTGAGGAGGCTAGATATAGATGGTTTATGAATAATGTCTATGAAGTTGCTAATGTCTTGAAAGGTTTTGAATATGCTTTTTATAAGTTTAGAAAGCCTGTGGATCATGTCTCTGTGGATCTTGATATAATAATAAGTTCAAAAGATATTTATAAAGCAGCTAGACTTCTACGTGAGAAAGGATTCAAGGTGATAGTTTATGAGCCTTACACAATAACTCTAGCAAGAAAAAGCTTCATAATAGACCTGTATACACAGCCTTCATTTGCATGGATCATATATTCAGATGGCGAGAAGTTGCTCAAAGAATATTCTGAGGAGATCATGATAGACAATGCCAGGGCGAGAGCGTTGACCATAGAGGCTGAGACAGCTGTGTCAGCAGCCCACGCAATATATAAGGAACATATGGTTCTTTTGATAGATTGTTTAACAATATGGAGATGGATGAACAAGAAGGTGTGGGACATAGCATATGAGCTTGATATAGAGAAGTCAATTGAGAAGACAATAGAGATATGCAGTCTAGTGAGAAGAGGATTGGCAGAGACGCCATACAGAATTGATATGACAACATTGTTAGACGTATATATAGACAAGATCTTTAGAGACCCACTGTTCAGATCAACATTAATAAACATTTTAAAATACCTCATGAAAAGAGAGAACATTGGAACAATAATAATAAACAGAATAAAAAGAAAAAGCTATTAAAACTCTCCAAAACCTATACACAACAATAACATACAAAAGATCTTTACAGACATAAAAAGGTTCGAGACGATGTTTTCTCAACAAACAGAATATTCCTTCGATCAATAATCTGTTTATACACTCTTTATTTTTCTCTCATTCTCACATCTTCATTTTTATCTAGAGATTTTTAGATAACCAATTCTTCTTCAAACTTTATTAATAAAGAACAGAGGATGAGAAGCTTTGAATAAAAAAGTGGCTATCCTCATAAATTTCAGAGGCTGAGGTTTAATGATATTGTTATTAAATGGTATCACAGCAAGTATCTACAGATATTCTGACCTTCTCTCCCCCTAAAGGACAGAGCTTGCTCGGCTGTTATATAAAGATTTTTTTGACTCTAGTTGAAGGCGTCCCAAAAAACTTATTACAAAAATAAGTTCTATTAAATCTAGACTGACCCTTAAATCTATGGGTCATAAAAACACATTGATAAAAAAGATCCTTCAAAATTTTATGTCGCAACTTTTGAGATCAAAAACTATTATTTAGTTGATAAGAAGTTTTTTCGTTAAATAATTTCTCTGACCTATAAATTTAAAAGTCGAAAAACAATTAAGTTGCAGCCGCATCCTCATCATAATCGCATAATCTGTATAATCGCATAAATCTGATTATACCTTTTATTATATTAAGACAATTAGTTTTTGATCTTTTTCCTCGGATCATTATGATCCTTATTGGAAGAGCGAGATGATAAAGAAGAGATGTTGAAGAGATTTAGTCTCTGAGAATGACGAAGAAAAAGAAATAGTATTCTCTTTTAAATATTTTTTCTAACAAACAGTTTTAGTCGAGTGATACTAGATGGGTATATCTATAGGTGGTAGAGTAAGTGATGTGATAAGCGTAATTGATATAATCCTTTTGATAACAGGAATATTTCTAATGCTCTCAGGAGCCTTTGTTGACTCGATTGGCATAATAACCAAACTATGTGAAATAGCCACTTTCATCAGCGATATACTTGCAAACGTGACAAATCAATCCGTAAACGTCTTTTCGACCTGTGCTTGGATGCCAACCTTTGTGATAATACCTGAGATCATCGGTATAATGTTTATAGCAGGTGCGGTTGTGCGCATTATATATAAACTGTATGTTATCATCAGATCATACTAAACATCTTAACAACAAGATCTTTTAAATAATATTCTTTTTTTATATTTTTATATATATATTTTCCCCTTCTTCTAATTTAATCAGATTATAAAATGAGTTTTGAGCAATCTAATCTTTCTCTTACAAAAATTTCATGTGAAGATCTGATGCTAAAACTTTTATAAATATTTTGTATTATTAACTCGGAGGTTTTCAAATATTCCATCACTCTCTTTAAACCTAAGATATAGCTTTTAAAAATACTATTTAGAGCTCATTAACATCTAACCTCCTCCCCACCCTAAAGGACAAGGCTTTCTATTCTAAGCAGTTTATCGTCTTATAGTAAAATCTGACCTCCTCTCCGCCCTTTAGGGCGGGGAGGGGTCATTTGTTATAACTGGAAACCTCGTCTCTTTATGG
>Ga0209739_100618_pt1 | contig 13922 bp, 11 predicted proteins | sample JossMetagenome_2_FD_184729 | JGI IMG/M metagenome (GOLD analysis project Ga0209739, IMG submission 184729) | Hot spring sediment microbial communities from Joseph's Coat, Yellowstone National Park, USA - JC3_ASED (SPAdes) (version 3) | ecosystem: Environmental > Aquatic > Thermal springs > Hot...
GGGGGGCGGGCCGTGGGTCCCCACCATGTTCACGACGATCCTGTCGTCCGGCTTCCTGGAGAGGTCCACCGGCCGGGCCGGGGGGAACACGGCGGGGAAGGCGACGACCCCGATTCCGGGGGCCTCCTCCTCGTACATGTGCTTGTCCCTGAGGGTCACCGTGACTATGAGCCTCACCGCGCCGCCGCGGAGGAGCTCCCTCACGATCCCCTCGAAGTGGCCGCGGGACGCGCGGGGGAGGTAGCCGTAGGGCGTCTCCACGTGGAAGTCGTGCGCCAGGTAGACTATGGGAATGCCCCGGGGGAGCCGGCCGAGGCACCTGGAGAGCATGAGGAGGCCCCGGACGTGGTCGGCCACCAGGATGGAGCTCCCCGCGAGGAGGTCCGCTATCCGGTCGGGGCAGCCGACGGCCCCGAACCTGAGCTCCCTCATCAGCGCGGCGAGCGACGTGGCCCCCAGGGAGGAGAGTAGGCGGCCGGCGCCGGCGAGGATCCTAGAGGCCCCGGACTCGAGGTCCTCGAGGGTGATCCCGACGACCTCGTCCGCCCCCGCCAGCTCCGCCACCTTGGCTATGAGGTACTCCCTCGCGACGTTCCCTCCCGAGTACTCCCTGAGCCTCGAGCGGTTCCTCCAAGTGACGTAGGCGAGCCTCAACGCGGCCCCGCATGGGGCGGCGCCCTATATCTGGGGCGCGCCTCGGGATCCCGGCCTCGGTCCAGCTAACGCGTCCTTCTCGCTCAGGGGGGTCGTGAGGGGCCTCCACTACCAGCTCCCCGAGGGAGCAGGGGAAGCTCGTCCTCGCCCCCTAGGGGCAGGATGCTGGACGCCGCCGTGGACGTGAGGAGGGGTCGCCGACGTTCGGCCAATACATATCGGCGGAGCTGGGGAGGAGAATGGAGATATGCTCTGGATCCCCCTGGGTTCGCGCACGGGTTCCAGGCGCTGAAGGATTCCCTAGTGGTGTACATGGTGACCCACAACGGGTACGCTCCGGAGCGCGAGAGGCGCGTCAGCTACAGGCACGTGAAGTGGCCCCTGGAGGTCGCCGCGGTGAGCGCGCGGTGAGCGATAAGGACGGGAGGTGCCCGGAGCTGGCCCGCGCCGAGGGATCCGGCAATCCTGGCGGGGCGCATGATCGGTGCCGCGCGCAACCTGGGCAAGTATCGCGATCCGGCGCTCAAGAGGAAGCAGTACGAGCGTATGCGCGATAATTACGACTGGAGCCGCGTGGCACCTCGGCTCGCGGGCGAGATTAGAAAGACAGTTGAGGCCCGCGCCCCAGGTCCCCGGCGGAGGGCATGAATTCCCCGCCCCGCGCATCTTGCGCGGGCTCGGCCGCGTATCAGATCGTAGTTAATTTCTCCATCCATGTTGAGGACGCCCAGGTCGATCAATTTCATGACCCTATCGTGCCAGAAATCGTAAAAGTTCGACGCATACGCCACGTATCTCGGGAGGTCCATGCCCCACCGCGCGGCCAGCCCGCGGATCCCCGTGTCATCCACGGCGCGGTCCAGCCTCAGGAGCTCCGACAGCTTGGCGCTCGCCAGCTCCCCCTCCCATTTACGCAGGTATTACAACTGAAAGCCTCGCCTTTTAAGGCGGGGATGGTTAGAGGTGGAGTGAATGCCCGCGGGCGGTGAGGGAGAGCTAACCCTGACCGTTAGGATGAGGGTTAGCCCCGAGCCCGAGGGCCAGCGGGCGCTGCTAGACCTAATGAGGAGGCACAGGGACGCCTTAAACTACTCGATAAGGAGGCTGATAGCGAGCGGAGCGCTGAGCCTCAGCAAGGCCCACTGGCTCCTGTATAAGGACCTGAGGGAAAGGTACGGCCTGCCATCCAGGATTGCCCAGGACTGCTACAGGGAGGCCATAGCCATAGCCAAGTCCTGGCTCAGGAACCCGAAAAGGGGCAGTATATCAGTAGTCAAGAGCCTGAGCATGTGGCTGACGCACGAACTAAGCTACAGGGTCAAAGGCGACCACGTGGAGCTGGCTGGGGGTTACAGGCTCAGAATCATCGGCTGGGACAGGAGGTATGACGGCTTCCCTAACAGGGAGGCCAGGCTTGTGTTCAGGGACGGCGAGTTCACACTCTACATAACAAAGAAGGTGCCGAGGCCAGCAAAGTACGCCCCCAAGGGAGTGCTGGCAGTTGACATGAACGAGAGGCAGGTCGTTATGGGCAACTCACACGTTGAGCTGAGGATTGAGACACCCATTGAGAGGGCCCTACACTACAGGGGGCTAGCCGAGAGGCTTCAGGGGAAGTACTCCTCCCCCAAATACAACGCTTGGCGCAGGAGGAGAGGTATAAGGAGGAGGATAGGGCACTTTCACAGGAAGGCCAGGAATATCATAGAGGACTGGGCCAGGAAGATGTCCCACATGATAATATCGCTGGCTAGGCAGAGCCAGCTGGCAGTCGCCAGGGAGGACCTCACAGGGCTGGTGGAGAGCCTCAGGAGGCTCCCAAAGGATCACAGGACTGCACTGATAGCGCTCGGCTACAGGAGGCTGGGGTACTGGCTCGACTGGCAGGCCGAGAAGGGCGGCGGGCCGCTATTCGTCGTTGACCCCGCCGGCACGTCCTCGACGTGCCCAAGGTGCGGCGCTAAGTTTGTAGAATAGGATACCGCAGGCTCAGGTGCCCCGAGTGCGGCCTCGAGGCCGACAGGGACACCGTAGCCGTGCTGAACATTGAGGGGAGGGCGCTTAGCAAGATGGGGGGAACTCTGGCCTCCCCGACTGCCCCCCAGGTGACAGATGTGGCACCGAACAGATGGGGGGAACCTGTGAACCGCCCTAAGGGAACCCTCCGCCCTTCAGGGCGGGGAGGAGGTCAGGCGGCAGGTCCTCGAGCTCCCCCGTCCCCGCGCCCGCGGGGGTTGCGCCCCCGGTCCCCCTCATCCCCTCCCCCCTCCCGGTAGCCTCGCGCCTCGCCCTGAGCTCCCCCAGCACCTCCTCCAGCGCCTCCTCCGCCCTCTCGAGGTCCGCGGCCGCCCTGGCCATCTCCGCGACCGCGCGCGCGGCCTGGCGAAGGTAGGCGATGCGGCGCTCGAGCTCGCGCCCGGGGTCGGGGCCGGGCCCCGTGAGCTCCAGCCAGGCGTCGCCCAGGAACTCGTGGCCGACGCGGCCCAGGATGTACTCGCCCTCCGGCCCCAAGTAGTGCCTCACGCGCCTGCCGGCCTCCATGTGCACCGCCAGCAGGTAGACGCGGCCCCCCACCCTCTTCCTCTCGATGAAGCTGTACGGCTGCCCGCACCTGGGGCACACCTTGGGGGGACCCTCCCCGCCTCTCCCCGGGCCCTCGCGCTTCCGGGTCCTGCCCATTTTGCCCCAAAGGTTTGGGGCAAGCGCTATTTGAGCGTTACGCGACGGCGCCGCACCGCCCGCGCCGTGCCCGACATCCCAATAGGGTTATTGGGATATTCCGTTCAAGCGTTCCGGCCCGCGGCCCCGGACATGACGAGCCGATGGGATCCCCGAGTCATCATCAGCGCTGCGGGGGAGTGCGCCGCCGTTCCATTGGGCCCATTTCGCCCCAAACCTTTGGGGCAAAAGCCTCGGGCATCCGGCTCAGGAAGAGGAGGGCGCGTCCACGAAGTCCTGGTCCACGCCGCCTTCATGGCCGGGAGCTCCCCGGTGTCCACGTCCATCGCGGCCCACATAGACCCCCCGGCCGTTCGCCTTCTCCGCGGCCTCGCCCACCGCGACCAACATATCCGCCATCTCCCGCGAGGAGGGGCCGGCCATGTGGAGGTTGGGGCGCCTGCGCCTCCTTCTCGATTCCATTCCGCCTGAACATGTCGAGGGCGCGGATCATCCTCAGCTCCCTCCACCGGGTTGGAGTAATAAAATGATGGAATTAAATATGACGGTGCCGTGGAGATGATCCATTCGCCTGGGCTTATCCGACCGACACCGCCCGGAGTACCCGGCCGGGGGATCTGCGCGCCGCCCAGGGTTATTGGGATTCCCGCTCGGCCCAGCGCATTCTAGCCCGCTCGAAGCCCATCTCATTCATTATGGCGTTTTGCCGGTTGAACCGGGAATTGTTGGGAAGCATCGGGCCGCATGGGCTCGTGCGGCGCGCGCACCACGGACCTGAATGTATATGGCGGGTATGGACTCGTGATGTGGTGCATAAGGGCGGATAGGAGCGGCCATCCCAACACTATGACGAAGCACAGAGCTGGCTGTGTGGTGCACATAGAGCCGTTGTGTGGTGCACCCGGCGCTCATTACGTGGTGCGCTTCGGAGGGGGCGAGCGCTGCACCACAATCATATTGTGTGGTGCAATATTAATAAGGGTCGGGACGCCCTCCTCTCGCGTGGAGAAGGGGATATGCCGCGTGTGCGGCCAGCCCGTGAGCTACGTCGAGCGGAGGCGCCGCGGGGGCCGCGTGTACCTCTACGGGGTACACAGGTCATGGGTCGGGGGCAGGCGGCGCATCGTCAAGCACTACCTGGGAATCGAGGAGGGAACCGGGGTTGAGGCGAGGGAGGCCCCGGATGAGGGCAGGAAGCCCTTAGAGGAGAGGGTCCGGGAGCTCGAGGCGCGGGGCCTCGGTAAGGAGGACATCGCGCGCCAACTCGTGCAGGAACATTACCCGATGAGGGAAATCCTGAGGGTCACGCGCGTGAGCCTTCGGGCCCTGAGGAGGGTGAGGGGCGGCGAGGAGGGGACGAAGCCGAACGCGGACGAGATAGTGATCGCGGCCGCCGAGGCGAAGGCGCTGGAGGAGCTGAAGAGGTGGGCGGGGAAGGAGACGCACAGGCGGCTGGAGGAGCTGCTGGCACTAGGGCGGTTGCTGTACGGCATGAGGGTCCGCGAGCGCGCGGCGCGCCGCGGCATGCCCCTCCTGGACTATATAGAGAACGCATTGAACTTCTACGATTTCTGGTACGGGCCCGTCGTGGAGCTGCTGAACATGGGGGTGCTGTCGATGGACGGGTTCATCAACGGCGACGCGGTGTGCTACGAGGCGGTGACGCCATGAGCGAGGCGAACCCCGCGGCCGGGAGGAGGGAGCGAGCTCCCGGCGGAGGCGAGCGCGAAGAGCCAACCGCTCAGGGCCAGGCTGCGGATGGACCTCTTGGAGGCATCAAACCCTAGACAACCGGGCCCGAGGGCCCGGGCATGTAGTTGAGGATCCACGGTTGTAACGGTGGATCCTCCGGCGGGCCCGTCAAAACATCTGAAGTAGGAGTAATCCTCGCCCTCCGGCCAGCCAGGCGACTGCCTCGCCGGCTAGCCTAGCAGCCTCCTCGGCGTCCAGGCCGCTCACCTCCTCCACAATCCCCTGGCTGGCGTTGTAGGTGACGGATCCCCTCCCGGTGTGGACCTTCACCCTGTGGCTGAAGACCCACCTCAGCCTCTCCGGGCTGACCCTGGCGCCCAGGCGGCGCTCATCCGGGGCGAGGATCGTGCCGAAGCTCTCGGACTATGGAGTGCCGGTGCTGGGTCACGTGGTCGCTGGATGGTAGAGGAATGCGCTCAGCTGGCGCCCCAGGACATTGCTCAGGTTCTATTAGCGTCACCATGAAGCGGAGCTCCTCCGCGGTTCAGGATCACGCCATGCCCTGAGGAGCCTTGTACCAATGTCCGCACCGGGTACGCCGTTGCGGTTTCCCCGCAGATACCTCATGACGGTTGCGGTCGCGATGAAGCCTGTCTCGCGCTCGTAGCGGAGGAATGCCATCGGGTGCGAGAGCACGTTCTTGAGGACGCGAGGGAGCAAGTCGCGCACCTCTATGAAGGCCGTCCTGAATCCCCGGGCCTCAAAAAGCCGGGGGCACTCCTCCACGTTCTGAGGACCATGGGCCTCTATCACCGCTCTCCTCACGGTCCTGAGGCTCCTGAGCCCCCCTGAGGGCGCCGCCCTCAGGGGTCGGCCCCCTCTATGTCCATCTTGAGCAGGGTGGGCTCTACCCCGAGCTCCTCCATCAGGTCGTCAAGCGCGACGACCTTCACGTGGTCGCCCCTCCCGGGCTCTACGTGTGCCAGGATCCCGGATCCCTCCAGACCAGCGATGCCGGGTTCCTCCCCTAGGGCGGCCTCCACGATGATCACGTTCCCCAGGCCCCGCACGTTTCTGCGCAGGAGCTCGACTGACCTGGGATTTGGCTCCACGGCTACCACGAGCTTGGCGCGCGCCGCCGCCTTGACGGTGAAGTCCCCCACATAAGCCCCCGCGTCGATGACCACGTCTTTTGGCCCCACGTCGAGGAAATAGTACTCATCCGCGACGAACGTAGCGTAGGGTGCACGGAAGCCCTCCCCCTCCTCGGAAACCTCCAGCGAAATTTGCCCCCACCTGAACCTGAGCACCAATTATACAAAACTGTGAATTAGATATTATTAAGCTTATTCTGCTGTGTTGCACATCTCCTCGACTAGCGGTTCTTCCCCGGTCGGCCCCCGGGGGGTCTTAGATCGACGCAATGAACATGTTATATATTATTACCTTCACGATAATCTCCTTCGCAATATTGGCGAACTTCCTCGCGTGGCGTTCGCGTATTCCTCAGGATCCTCGACCACGCCCGGGGCTCGAACTTCCGCTGCTCGACCGCCGCTAGCTTCCCCGTGGAGCTCCCTCGGATTCAACTTCATAGATCAACCAGTTTAGGAGAAGCGGCGCCGCTTGGCTCACGCGAACGCCTTTTAACGAGAGCGACCCCGTGAACAGCGTTGAGGCTGGCTTTTGTTGACAGCAACAACGCCTTCGTGGATGAGACGCGCGGTGGAGCCGAAGTCTACGCTAAGAATGTCGCGCCCAGGCTGCGCAAGTTCTTCGATATAATTTATGTACCCAGTACGCGGAGGATTGCGGCGCTCAGGGGCCGCGAGGATACAGAGTATCTTGCTGGAACCTTGGAAGAAATCTCCAAATCATTCGGGTTTGAGGTACCATACGAAGTAGTCCGTTTCATCCGTGAAGAGCTACCAAGTAAGAGCAGATGCCGGAGTACTATGAGATATTTGGAATTAATACAAGCTGTGAGCAGAGATGTAGACCTATTTTTGGATATGGACTACTGGCCACGCAATCTGATGCCTAGGGTTGCCCTCGGGGTTATCGGCTGTGCCCCATTTCCCTCCCTAGCGCTCGGCGACGTGTACTATTTTGCCAATGCAAGCGGGCGGAGAGCAGCCGTGGTTATCCAAGGGCTCGGCGATGTGCGCAGTCGCTTCATCGGGGAGACATTCCTGACATATCTGAGGAGCGTCCAAGACTTGATAAATCCCATCGAGGCCTTGGAGTGGCTCGGCGCTGGCCCGGCATTGGAGCTCTACTGGCGCGCCCTGTCCTCCGACACATTCGCCGCGGTCTTCCTTCTCAGCCGCGGGCAGCTGGAGAATCAGGCGTCGGGATGCGCCAAGTGCCGCCTTCTCCACCCTGCGGACGCAGCGGATCCCGGCCTGAGGCGCTATCGCGGATTCCCCAGGGGCGATTACATAGTGGCGGCCTCCAGGCTGGTCGCGATGAAGGGCGTGCTCGAGCTCCCACGCATTCACAGGAGGATAAGGGATGAGACGGGGCTCAGGCTGGTGGTGACCGGCAGGTTCTCCGATGAGTCGACCAGAAGGGCCTTCGGGAGGGCCGCGGAGAGGGAGGGGCTGAAGCTGGGGGAGGATATAGTGCTGGCGGGCTTCCTGCCGAAGGAGAAGTACTACGAGGTGCTGGCGAGGGCGAGGACGCTCGTCTACCCGTCACACAGCGATTCCTTCTCGCTCACCATCCTCGAGAGCCTCGCCGTGGGGACGCCCGTGGTGGCCTACGATATCCCCGGCCCGCACAGTGTCTACGGGGGGCTTCCCGCCGTGAGGTTCGTGAGGGAGTTCGACCATAAGGCGATGGCGGAGGAGGCGGTGAGGCTCGCCAAAATGCCGGAGGAGGAGCGCCGCGGGCTGGTGGAGGATGAGAGGGTGACCTCGTTCCTCGATGAGCATTCCTCGTGGGACGTCGTGGCCGAGCGCCTCGCCGAGGGGATAATGGAGGCAGCAGCGGCCCGTTGATGCCGCCGCGTGTTCGTGCCACTATGGATGGATGATGATATAAATTAAGTAGCGATTGACCTAGAGAATAGGCCCGGGCCGATGAAGGTGCTGTTCAGCCACCACAACAGGCTGCTCTACGGTGGAGGCGGCGAGGTGTTCGTGGCGACGCTGGCGAACTATCTCGCGAGGAGGGGCCATCGCGTGGAGATACAATCTCTGCCGATCGTGCAGGATAAGTACGGCGTCAACGTGCGGCCGGAGCTCGACCCCCGGGTTAAATATGAGGAGAGGTGGCTGCACGGATCCGACGCGGACGTCTGCTACGCTATGTACACGCCGATCCTGCCGCTTTACCTCAGGTCGCGCTGCCCGGTGGTCGTGGGGATCCACGCGCACAAGCTTATGATGGGCGTGAACCGCGCGGGGCCCATACCGACGCTCGCTAGGGCAGCGCACATTCTGGTGGGCGGGCGGGTGATCAGAGCTTACGACGCTGTGCACGTCAATAACGCCGCGTACTACGGGCTCGTGGATCATCCGCGCAAATACCTGATACCGAACCCCATCGATTCTACCGTGTTCAGGCCGGCGGCGCCCAAATCGGAGAGGTTCACGGTGCTCTACGTCGGCAGGAGGGACTGGGACAAGGGGTGGGATGTCTTCCTGGAGGTGAGGAGGAGGCTCTCGGGCACCGGAATTCAGTTCGTCGCGGCGAAGGGCCTCAGCAGGGAGCAGCTGATCCGCGCGTACTCATCGGCGCACGTCCTGCTGGCCCCGGCCCGCAAGGACACGTTCGGCCAGACGATCGTGGAGGCGATGCTCTGCGGGACCCCGGTCATAACCACCTCGATACCGGCGCACAGGAAGCTGGGGCTCCCCCTGATCTACGCGGACACGCCGGAGGAGATGGTCGAGGCGATCCGGAGGCTCATGAGCGATCCGCCCAAGATGGACTACAGGGAGGCCGCGATGAAGTACTCGATAGAGGTCCTCGGACCAATCTACGAAGGGATGCTCCGCGAGGTATCCGAGCTCGCCAGATGACCCGAAACCTCGCCGGGCAGGAACCCCTCCCGTCATGGTTCCGTTCAGCTCTATGTAGTCGAGCTCCAGCGGCCCCTCCCAGTTGACAGCATACCCCCTGAACTCGACGTATTGTTCTGTCTGGTTGAGGGTGAGCGGTATCGTGATGGGGGTCGGCCCGCTGATCTCAGCCCCGGTCACCTTCACCTCGCGCAGGATAACGCTCCCGTCGTTCGCTGTGACCTGGAGATACAGCGTGCTGTCAGCCGGCGCCCCGCTCGAGTTCAGCGCGAACGTCACATCGTATATTCCGGGGTAGAGGGTCGTGTAGGGGCCGTACCACACCATGGTCCCCGCCGCGTTGACCGCGCGTATGACCCCGTCGCTCAGCGCGCCGGCGCCAGTCGTGTCGAGCTCGCATGGATAATATATTTGATGGATGGCCAGCGGCAGCGCGCTGCTTGGCAGCCTCGTGATAGTTATGTTCTCGAGCGCGAGCGGTCCGGACCAGTTGTAGACGTACGCCTTGAACTCCACGGCGGAGTAGCTCCCGTTGAGGAGCAGGTAGAACTCCGATCCGTCGCGCATGTGCGCGGCGCAGAGCGGCGACGTGTACAGGGTGACGTTCCCGTAGTCCGCTGTCACCTCGATCTGCATTTTATCCGAGGGCGAGGCGCCTGACGAATTCATGTTGTACCTGACCAAATAGAGGCCGGGCTGCATCCCGATGTAGGGACCGTACCAGGCGGTCTGGGGCCCCAGGTCCTCCCCCACCAGGGAGCCGTCGGCGGCAATCCTCATCTGCGGGGAGTGCTTCAGCTGCCAGGGGAAGATCACGGTCGTGTTGCCGGGCACCTGCATGGGCTCCAATGTTATGTTAGCTAGGTAGAGGCTGGTTGCGCCGGACGACCATATGCCCCTGAGCTCCACCAGCGGCGTCACGTGGGTCAGAGTGAACTCGATGCTGACGTTCGTCCACTTGCCAGGGCCGGCCAGCTCGTAGCCGTAGAGGGGCTCGCTGGCGATTATCTCCCTCCCTAGGTTCGTCGCGACGTCCAGCGTTAGCAGATACCCGCTGTAGTTGCCGACCGATTTGATGAGGAAGTTCGCCCTGTACGTCCCGGGAGGTAGTAGTGTGTAAGGACCGTACCACATCGTGGCGTAACCGCCATGGTTCGGCGGCTCGTATATATAGTAGCTAGGGGAGGAGTTGGACCTGACGAGTATGCTTCCCTGGCCTAAGTCGAGGTTACGGTAATCGAAAACGAGCGGCTCCGCCGTGTAGATAGCCGGGCTCCCACTATATCCGAGCTGGAACAGCATGATGCTGCCGGGATACGGTGAGGAAGAGACTATCCATGCCCTCAGCCCATAAAAGGACTCGTTGACGAGCGCGTTCTGAATGCAGGATGGCAACTGGTTGAACTCGAATGCGTCGACTAGAATGTATTGGGGCAAATTAGTTTCTTTGAATGGTAAGTATTTGAATGTAGATGGCCCATATCCCCCTGGATAGGAATTCAGGTTATTGGCGACGTAGGGAAAGAGAAAACTTGACGCGACGACCGTTTCGTTGGTTTCATAATAGCTCAGCAAGTCGTGCATGTATTTGTAGGCAGGATTCGCATGATAGCTTATCGTATATCCGCTTCCCCATGGCGGATTTGGGGCATTCGCATTTGGATTCAGGGGACTGAAGGTGAAGTCCGCCGCGGCAAGCACCACCAGCACTGCCAGCAAGAGCGATGCGACGCGCAGGTTACGCCTCCCGCGCTGCGCGCCCACTCCCGGGATAGCCCGACCCTCCGATACGATGGCCGCGGCGGCGATCGCGGCGGGGGCCAGCAACAGCGCGAGGAGCTCCTCGACGCCGACCGTCTTGAATATGAACGCGCGAGCCCCTGGATATATTACCGAATAATATAAAAGTATAAGCGCAATTGATAATATCAATGAAGCACTCCTGCCGGACTTCAGCCTCGACAGCCCGATGATGGACCCTATGGCGACCGGTATTATGAATATGAAGCCGTACTGGAACCCCATATACTGTGCGAAGTATGGCATGAGTATTATTGAGAAATATAGCAGGGGAAGGGCTATGATCAAGTGTTTAGGATGCCTGAACGCGAGAAATCCGAATGATGCGTAGAGAAGGAGCCAGTAGGCAACGGAGTATACTATCTGCTGATAATTCGCGGCCGATGGCATGAATAAATAAATTATTTGACGCCACACCAATCCTATGGTATTCCCCTGGACGTCTGTTGGCGTTACTAATGCCGGCACCAGGCCATGTTCTATGAACCTGAGCATCACGTAGGACAGTACCGCGGCGGCCGCGAAGTACAGGTACATCCTGTAGGTGCCGTCGCGGATCCTCCTCCAGAATGCCAGCATGCCGATCCCGAAGCGATCGTATGCGAAGTAGATCGCCATGAAGAGGGCTATAAATGGAAAAATTTCCAATGTAAACACACCTAATATGAAAACCACTGCGGCCAGCCCGTACCTCCTCCTCATGAGCAGGTAGAACAGGGAGAACGACTCCAGCGGCAGGAACGCCTCCAGATGAAAGTCGTAGAAGTAGGATCCCAGGAGGAATGGGTTGAGCAGGTAGACGACTATGGCGCCGATGAGCGCGGGGCGGCTGGCCCCGAACCTCTCGCCTATCATGTAGAGGGGCACAGCAGAGGACGCCACGGCCAGCGCCTGGATGACGAACAGAGTTATCGCGTGGGGATAGAGGCCGTAGATGAGGGATAGCGGCAGCAGGATGAGCGCTGGGTGGATAATCAGCAGGCTCTCAGTGTGAAATGTTACGTAGTCGCCTGCATCGTAGAGTAGCCTCCCATGGAGGGTGGACCAGAGGGCCTGCATGAAGATCCCCAGGTCCCACTCCTGCGTGTAGAAACTCTCATATCTCAGCTCGGCCAGGTATATCAAAAGTACCGTGTAGAACGCCAGTATCGCCAGCAGGGACGCTGACGCCGGGCTGAGCCTCGACCGCAGCTTCACCGACGCGAATCCATCCTTGGCATCGGATAAAAAAAATTCACGCCATCGCCATGATGGGCGGTCCCGATGAATGGTTAGCTTCCATGAAACTAATACATGCCGGTTCCGGGAGCGCGATTGCCCGGGGAGAACGCCCGAGCGGGGGGGGGCATGCGCTCCGCGGCGCGCCTCATCCCCTCCAGAGCCCGATCGCGAGGCCCACCAGGAACAGCACCGGGAGGCCGGCGGCCACCGCAGGGGCGTGCCCCGCCAGGTATGAGAGGAATCCCACGAGCCTGGACAGCAGCGCGGACGCGGAGATCCCGGGAAGCGATACCCCCACGTATGCGGCGATGACCGCGCCCACTATTGACAGTATGAACGACATGACCGCCTTCTTTATTGCGACGCCGAAGAGCAGGCCCGACGCGAATATAAGCACCAGATACAGAACCGCCTGATAGGATGTCGGGAGGACGAACGCCATTCCTATCATAGCTTGTATAAATGTACGCCTTTTATAAAAAGTACCGGATGGGAATTGTGGAGCGCCGGGCCGGGGCCGAACGGATCTCCAGGGGCCGCATCCGTCGCGTTGCCCGTCGATGAGGTCCTGTGGCGCTGGGACCCGTAACGTCGATCGGACTCCACGTGCGATCCTCCCGGAGAACCGCCGCGGGCCGGGGCGCGTCTGAGGAGGAATCCGGGATCTCCGCGACGCCACCGCTCGAGTTCGCAGCACTCCTGGCGGCGGCACGATCCGCCGCGCGGGCGGGGCTGATCGCGGGCACGGCTCGATAAACCTTAATTTTAGACCGCGCTCCTCGCCACGTGCGGCCGCGCGCCCCCTACGCGCTCGTGGTCCCGACGCTGAACGAGAGGGACGGCATCTCCGAGGTCCTGGGCCGCGCGGGCGGGGCGACCGTGATAGTCGTCGACGACGGATCCACGGACGGGACCCAGGAGGTGGTCTCCGGCCACCCGAACGCGGTCCTTGTGGAGAGGGGGCGCAGGATGGGCCTGGTCTCCGCCTACCTCGAGGGAATCAGGAGGGCGATGGACATGGGCTACGAGTACTTCGTGGTCATGGACGGCGACGGGCAGCACGACCCCTCCCTCGCCCCCGAGATGGTGGCCTTCGCGGAGGCGACCGGCGCGGACCTGGTGATAGGCTCCAGGTACGTGCCCGGCGGGGACCCGGGCGGCCTCGGCGGCCCCGTGAGGAGGACCATCAGCAGGGTCGCGAACCTGCTCTTCCGCCTGAGCTTCGACGCGGGCGTCAGGGACGCCACGTCCGGGTACAGGATCTACAGCAGGAGGGCGGCGCTGCACCTCCTGGAGCACCCGCCGCGCAACGGGGGGTACGCCGGCCAGGTTGAGATAGTGGAGATCCTGCACCGCGCCGGGATGAGGATCGCGGAGTTCCCCATAAGGTTCAGCAGGAGGAGCGGTGGGGAGAGCAAGCTGGGCGCGCGGGAGATCTGGCGCTACTTCGCCTTCGTCCTGAGGGGCGGGAACCTCTGGAAGTACGCGCTGGTGGGGCTCTCCGGGGTCGCGGTCAACGAGGGCATCCTCCTCGCGCTCTCGGGGGCCGTGAACCCGCTGATCGCGGACGCGGTCGCGATAGAGTCGAGCATACTCTGGAACTTCTCCCTGAACGAGCTCTGGACGTTCCGCGGGAGGAGGCTCGACAGGAGCCCGCGGGGCGTCCTCAGGAGGGTCTGGGTCCACAACACGGCGTCGCTCGCGGGGCTCGCGGTGAACCTGGGGGTCTTCGCGCTGCTCGTGTTCCTAGGCCTCGGGATCCCGCTCTCGAACCTGATAGGGATAGCGGCGGCGTTCGCCTTCCGCTACCTGACCTCCTCGGGGATCGTGTGGATCAATGAGCGGCGA
>Ga0209739_100621_pt1 | contig 13903 bp, 20 predicted proteins | sample JossMetagenome_2_FD_184729 | JGI IMG/M metagenome (GOLD analysis project Ga0209739, IMG submission 184729) | Hot spring sediment microbial communities from Joseph's Coat, Yellowstone National Park, USA - JC3_ASED (SPAdes) (version 3) | ecosystem: Environmental > Aquatic > Thermal springs > Hot...
TCGTTGGTTATTGATATGTCCACGATATCGCCGAGTACATCGATTGAGCTTGCGAACCTTATTAGGTCTAGGGGTGGCGAGATGGTTGATGCGCCGGTTATTGGGAGCACATTCACGTAACAAGCACGGCACGGGCTTAACACGGAGAAACCGTAACAATTAACCCAACAGGGTTAAGTTTGCGTTTGTGAACTTTGTACCTGTTGTTCGGTTGTTACATCCATTCCCTCACCCATCCATTTCCTAAACTCCTCCTCCGACACCCTCTTCACATACAATGATGATGGCCCAAAAAACTCTTCCATCTCCTCGAGGGTCGGCACCGTCACTTTTCGCACCGTCTCCTTAGGCACACCTGCATTTTCAAGCTCCTTGGTAAGGTCCTTGAACCAATCCCTAAGTACAAGGAGTACGTTTGCATGGACGTACTTCATTGTTTCAAAGAGTTCCTCGGGGCTGTTTGGGACGTCCTCCTTGAATGCGGAGAGTATGCGCTCGCCAATGCGGATTGCGTCCTCTATATAATTCCTATTGTAATTAATGCCCTCCCTATCCATTATTTCCTTCCATTTCTTGACTGTTTCCACAGCTACCCTCACCCAAGCCACTATGTAGTCCATAATAAGCGTGTAAAGCTCGGGTACCCTGTATGAAAATGCTAGGCGGAATGCAGCGGTAACGACAATACCCTTCATCGTTAGGACATAGAGCTTCCAAGTGCCCCCGCTCTTCCTCTCTATGAACTTGACGTAGCCCAGGTTCCTGGCTTTCTTGAGGGCTGCGTAGATGTACCTAGAGCCGTGCAGGCCCTTCTTCTCGGCGCAGGACTCAATTGCTGTGTAATTGACTGGCTTAGTTGTTTCGACGAACTCCATAGCTAGGCAGTCCAAAACCTTAAACATGTTGATTAAGCTCGTGTCCACGTCCGTGTCCTGGGTTGGGTTGTTTAAACTCATTGGTTTAAGGTTAAATGCGTAGAATTTAAACTTTTCCATCCGTTGTGAATTCCACAGCCCACGGTTACCGCAAATTTCACGTGGTTTATGGAAGTCCCGTGAATTTCACGAGGGGGTATGTTGGGGTACAAATATAAGGGGGTTGTGGAGTTTACACGTGGTGGTTCAAGGATGGTTAGGGTGTACGAGAGGTACCACGTGAAGGTTATGGTGTGGCGTACCGTCAAGTACGTAGCGGCTGTGAGGGATAAGGACATGGTTGAGAAGTTGAGGTCTTTCGATAACCAGAAAGTCATGTTGAGGATAGGCAACATGGTGCTGAACGTGAGGCTCAACTATCACAAGATCGGTGGGTCTAGGTATGTGGTGTTCTTCCTGCCAAAGTCATTGAACCCAACATGGGCGAAGCTACATGAAGAAGGTAGGGAGGTCGATGCCGAGGTTATAGTCCCGAGGGAGGTGACAAACGAGCTTGAGGTGATCCACTCATGACTCAAACTACAAACCTGAGGGACGGGATAAAGCCAGTCAAGCCTCAGGGGGAGACGCCCCGTGCCCCTGGTTCCGAAAACAGGGGCGCCCCTGCCCCGCTGGGCGGTCAAGCGGGGACGGAAAAACAGGAGGGGTGAGACCTATGATTAATGCGGCAGCACTTACTTGGGTTAAGGAGGTTGGTGATAAAAAGGTTTGCTCGCTATATAACGCCGACAGGGAGGAGTGTGACCTCGTGATTGGCGTATTTGACCCAACCCCACTGCTTTTGCTTAGAAATATGCCCCGTTGTGGCGATATTTGGGGCCTCATTCAGTGCAAGGTTGAGGATTGCGAGGAGAGGCAAGTCGTTTGGGACTTCTGCGAGCAGTACGATAAGCTCATAATCACGAACATACTAATGTATCTAGGACACAGCCCTGACAGGTTCAGGATAGTTGATAAAATCTATGAGATCACCGTAAATGATTATGGAGGCACTGATGACTTACCAGAGGATCAATGGGTCATAACGAAGGAGGATGCCGAGGCGTTGGGTCTTAGGTTCCAGCTCGCGGAGTTCTTTGATGAGCATGAATTGGAGGCGTTGAACGTATTGATTAAGCGTGGGTTGGAGACGTACGCAATCAAGGCTGTAATTCAGTTCGACTTCGCAACCTGGAACCCGTACCACGATTATTACTGGGTTGTTGTTTATAGGGGTTACGATAAACCCATCACCATCTACCCCAACCACCCAAAGTACGAGGAAGTGAGGAAGCTCCTGGGTGGTGAGTGATGGAGGAGCAAATAGATAGGCGACTCATAAAGGCGATAATTAGGGAAGTTGCGGATAGAAAGAGGTATGTTGTTCCGTTTGCTGCCGTATTGAATAGACTAAAGGGGATGACAGCGAATGATGGGGAAGCCTATGAGCTGGGGGTTGAGTTGTACAGAGCGTTGAATGAGGGGGCAATCAAATACGCCTACTTAATTGGGAGTAAGCAATCCAGGGTTGTTGTGTCTCCTGCCGAGTTAACAAGTGAGCAGTTGTTTGTCCTGCGTGAGGTGGGGAGACTATACACCACATGGTGCGTTGGTTGCTTAGAAACCCACACCGAGAAGACTGTAGACGCGGTGATTGATGGGTTGGTAAGCATCTTCACAAGGCGTGAGAACCTAGTATCAACCCCTGCATTAGCAGTTTACGTTTTAGCCAAGAATTATGGGTTGAGGGTAGCACCCACGCTCTTCAGCAAAGATCATACCTACGGATATGGTTCCAAATACCTCAAGCCAGTTGAGGCGTTCGAGATAGAGGATGCCGGTGAGGTTATGCATTGGGCATCAGATGAACCTGACAAGATAGAGTTATGGGACTTCAGGTGATGAGTATGAGTGGTCAAGTTAAACCTGATTCTCGCTGGGGGAAGATGGTTCAGTATCAACAACACAACCAACAACCATCGAAGCAACAGCCGGTGAGACAGCAAACACAGCAAACGCAGCCCAAGCAAGGGAGGAAAGACGATCGTGGGGGTTTTGATGGCTTGGTGGTCGACCAAAGGTGCAAGATTAAGATGGGGACTGGAGAAGTGATTGAGGGAATAGTTAGTGCAGCATCTAAATACTGGTACCTTGTGAACGTCGATGGGCAAGTCGTAATCGTGAATAAGGCGCATGTGGTGAGCATCATGCCCCTTCAAAACCCCGCCGCCAATAACCAGCAAGCCACTGTGGGTGGTGGTAATGAGCAAGGACCTAAGTCAAAATGACGCAGGAGTTAATAAAACTATCGCGCCTGTAGCCAAGGGAGGAGAGACCCAAGGTGTTTCACTGCCTAACGAGGTTGTTGAGGGGAAGGAGGGCAGGTTCGTGGCGACGCATGACCTAAATTATGAGAACGGGATCTTCACCATCACCATAAAGGATCGTGAGCAGCCTGGGAGCGAGACCTCGGTCGTCTTCAGGTTATTGCGAACAGGGCTTACTAAGGTCCACACCCACATTGCCGTGTATAACAATGGTAGGCTTATACTTGAGGGTCGTGGGGTCAAGGTCACAAAAATCCTGAAGGCGGTTAGGCAGAGCTTCAACACGAAGGCCATTAGGAAGGATGGACCTATAGCCGACCTGATAAGGAGGGTTTATTCCTTAGTCATTGAGGAATCCAAGAGACTGAGCGCTGAACTGAAGCAGCAACTTAGGCAGAGTCTCCTTGAGGAGTTGAGGAGGAACCAGGAGTTTCTCGACAACCCGCTCCAGTATATTAATACTAAGGTATTAGGCATACTTCATTTCGGGGATGAGATAGCTAAGAAGGCGAGCGTGTTGGGTATTGTAAGTGTAAGACTGCCGTCCAAGAAGAGGGTGAACATTGCAATAACTGGCCCCTCCTCAAGCGGTAAATCAAACATCCTAAAACTCCTAAGCGAATTAATACCCACATCCTGGATACAGGGCAGGAGAATCTTTGCCTATTCCTCGCCAAAGGCTATATTTTACGAGGGCGAGAGCAGGGTTAGGGGTAACGTAATTGAGCACAGGATTAACGTAGCCCACAAAGTCATTATCTACCTTGAGCCAACGCCGTTCTACACAAGGAGTGAGGAGACCTTGATAGGCAGGGAATTACTCAAGTTACTCCTCTCCGATGCTAAGGATGGTGAGCCACTATGCCACAAAGCCGTGGATCCCGAGAAGAAGGTAACGAGGTACTACTGCGTCGAGGGTAAGCCTGTTGTTATCACAACCTTGCCTGACGAGTACGTGGGTTGGCTAAAGGAGCAGGAGATAGTTAGGCTATTGCCGGTAAGTGTTGACCTGAACCCCGAGGTCGAGAGGGGGGTTTTCGAGTTCATGCTCAATGAGGATGAGGAGCAGGAAAAACAATTCAAACAGGCTGCCTTGTTGGTGAGGTTCTTCCTGAGCCTCCTACCCGTTGTTAAGTCGGTTAAGTTGGGCGATGATGCCAAGGAGGTGGTTAGGGATACGTTGGGGAGGTATATTGGGGACACAAAGACTAAGCGCCACATCAGGAGGGCGTTGAGGGATCTGATTGGGTTGGCTGCCGCCTACGAGCTGTTGAACCACACGGCATCCATAATTCAAGAAGGCAAGGAGGTGCCGAAGGTGCTCGATAGTTTGCTTGTCACGGGGAAGTCCGTCAAGTACGTCTGGGACTTGGTGGGTGATGCCATTGTGGGAAAGGCGTTTGGGCAACCGTTTGAAACGGCGGAGGAGAGGATCATCAAAAAAATTGATGAGGCAGGTGGGGCAATGAGGAGGAAGGACATAATTGAAGCAATGAAACCCCTAAGCGAATCCACCGTCAAGAGGTTACTGAATAGGTTGGTTGATGCCGAGGTCTTGGTCAAGTGCCCTGGGAAGAGGGGTCTTTACGCCCTACCTGGCAAGTGCCCCGAGTCCGATCAAATAACGAAATACACCCAGGAGGAGCAGGAAGAAAGCAAGGACCAAGGTGAGGGTGGTCAGTCATGAAACTCCTTTTCATGATGTATCGTGAGGGGGGCTTCGTGGATCGTAATTGGGTCAAAGGTTCAGGTATATATTATAGGGAAGAGATTTGGAGATTTTGGCTCGTGAAGTTTAACATGTATTACACTGCAACACCTGTAAAACTTCTCGACCCCAAATCTACCAAATTTTCCCCTATAATATATAGTAGTGACCCTGTTTTTCTGACCCTTTTGACGTTCGTACGAACGTCAAAGGCTTTTTGGATCAGCTCTAGACTGACCCAAACGACCTTTAGTGATTCTTGGAAAGGGTTGGGAAGAAAGCCCAGGTTGGGTGGTGAGCATGGGTGACGTGGTTGATTTTGCCATAGGGTTCATTAAGGGACTGCACCACAGGGATTTACTGCCTGAAGCCGAGCCTGATGTAAGTACTCGCAGATTCTACCTGGGTAGGGATATCAGAGTCTTGCCGCAAAAACCTGTTGGGTACCATAGTAGGCGCATTGCTTGGTTTGACCGCTTGAATGACTTGGTACACTTCCCACCGGTGGTTGAGTTCACAAAGCCTGGGGATAACAACGCCAGGCCTTATTACCTAAGTGTTGCCGAGGCCAAGGAGAGGTTGGGTGTGACGGGTCATTCGTCTGCCGAGGTCATGCTAAGAGCATTTGAGAAGTTGGGTTATGCCGTCCAAGCAAGCCTAGCCTATACCAAGGCGATCAAGACGGAGGTCTACAGCGGCGAGGTTTATGCCCTTGAGAGGGTTATGCTCGAGTTCGAACCAAAGGACACCAAGGACCTGGGCAAGGTCAAGGAGGCAGTACTCAAGGCGTTAGACATGCTTGGGTCTTATGTTTCGGACCCGATTGTGATCTTCAGTGGTAACAAGTCCTATTACATAGTATTGGAATTGCCGAAGCCCATCAAGGCTGGTGAGTACGACATAAGGGACAGGCTAGACGTGGTGGTTAGGAAAGTAACATTGAGCGAGATCCACAGGGCGTTCTACAACCTGGTTGTTAGGAAGTACCTACGCAACGACCAAGAAATCGTTAGGTGGTTGGATAACCAGGTGGCTGAGCCAAAGAGGTTGCTGAGGATACCTGGGTTTGTGCACGAGGTCACCGGGCAACCAACCCAACTGCTGGATATAGACCTACGCCCAATTGACTTGGACCTAAGCATTATGGAGAAGGCTGTCCTAACTAAGGAAGTCCTCACGGATGTTTGGCCGTTCATTTACAAGATGGACATGCCGAGGATTGGGAAAAGAGCGGTGGACACCGGCCCAAGGGGTCCGAAGTGGGGTTGCTTGCCTGCCTGGGTTAAGGAGTTGATTAATTACTTGGTCGAGACAGGCGAGCTTTGCCACTACGGGCGTTTAGCGGTTGCTGCATGGATGGTTAAGTGTGGGTTCTCTGACGAGGAGGTACACGAGGTCTTCAGACACGCAAGCGACTACAAACAAAGCACTACCCAGTATCACCTCAATGACGTCAAGAAGTACTTCGAAAAGGGAGGCAGGCCTATGTCTTGTGAGACCGTGAGGGAGAAATGCAATGGTTATAAAGTACCCGACATAACCTGCAAACAACACAAGTCACCACCTGAGCCTAAACCCACAGAACCCAAAACCCAGCCCGAGCCCAAGCCTGTTGCGGACACCACTGCAGTGGCTCCCGAACCCAAACCCGAGGCAAAACCCGAGGTCAAGCCAGAAACCAAACCAGTCGAGACTAAACCCGAACCTAAACCCGCCGAGGCTAAGCCTGTTGAGGAGAAGCGAGAAACGGCACCCACCAAACCAATCCAAACCAGGCTCGCCAGGTTCATTGAGAAGCCTAAGGAGGAAAAGCCGGAGACTAAGTCCAGTGAGGAGGCCAGGCAAGCCGGGGAGCCTAGGGAAGAGCGTTTGGTGGTTATCAACGTACCAACCGCCCTCGTTGAGGACGTGGCTAGGGAGTTGAGGGCACCAACCACAATAGCCGAAACCCTGGTGAACTGGGTCATTAATTACCTAAACAGGCCGTGCTGCTGGTCGGTCGGCTTCGAGAGACTAGCCATTGACCTGTCCAGGGCAAGTGATGAGGAGGTGCAATTCGCCCTAGAAACCCTGGGCATTGAGGTCAGGGAGAGGAGGATAACCGATGACGGATTCGCCAGGTTGAGGGCAGTAGTGGGCACCGTAATCAAGTACCTCGAGAGGGCGGGCTTGGTTGAGTACGTGAGGGACCTTGGTGTTGTGAACCTAGCCAGGGGTGGTGATGATGCTTGACCTGGATGAGGTTATCGATAGGCTTAGGGAGTTGGTTGAGGAGCTTAGGGAGGCTAGTGAGAACGGCAGGTGGTACATTGTTGAGGACGTGGTTGAGGAGCTTGAGGGAATCATTAATGACTTGTGGGGCTTGAGCGTGAGGTGTAGGTGCGGTTCACGTGGGACCAGATCGCCGGAAACCCCACCGAGGAAACCCACGGTTTTAGGTAATACCGCAAGGGGTGGTGGGAAATGAAGATCGTGTCCTTCAAACTCCCTGACAACCTCTATAGCGACCTCGAGGAGCTTGCACAAGTATATGCCAGGGGCGACAAAAGCGAGTTCCTTAGGATGTTGATTACTAGGGAGGTGGCTAGGCTCAAGTGCCCAGTATTGTTCCTGGCAGGCTCGGGCAGGATGGCTATTGAGGCAGCAGCCAGCACCGGTGTTAGACCCCTTAACTGGCTGTTGTCGGCAGGCACCTACTACAGAAACGGCAGGTTCGTAATAAACAATGACTTCGACCTAGCCAGGTCGCTGGGTGGCCTCTTGTTCATGGACTCGGGAGCCCAACAATTCTACAAGGACTTCAAGGGGTTTGATTACCCATATTCAGAGAGGGATTACCTGGAGTTCGCACTTAAGGCAGGGGTTGATTACATAGCCACCCTAGACCTGCCGTTGGACATCCTACACCCAAGGGGCTTGCCGATTAAGGACGGCATTAGGAGGACAGTCGAGCATGGTGTGGAACTAGTAGCCCTGGCAGAAGACCTAGGGGTTAGCGACAAGATAGTGCCTGTCCTACAAGGCTTTGATGACCCAAGCCAGTGGTTAGAGTCATTGGATTTATACAAATCGCACGGCATAACCCCTGACAGGTTTAGGTACTGGGGTGTTGGCTCGATATGCATGATGAGGTCGCCACCCCTGGTGCATAAGGTATTGAGTGCCGTTAGGCAGGCGATGCCTGGCGTGAAGTTACACGTGTTTGGGATAAGTATGAACTCACTGAAGAGGGTTTTCCACATAATCAATAGTTACGACACATCAGTGTGGATATACCACGTCAAGATGGAAGGTAGGGTTTACGTGTGGGACCCAGCCGATAGGGCATTCATGAGGTTGAAGGTCGCCTACTGGCACCAATACGGCTCAACCAAGCTCATGAGGGCAAACCTCATGCAAATACTAACCATGCACGAGGACCTATGCAGAGGACTAACCCAGGCACCGCCGGAAACCCCTCCGAAGAGAACCACGAAGCCAGGTAATACCGCAGGTGATAAGCATGGTTGAGGCAGGCAGTGCAGTTAGGTGTGCTGAACAGTTCCTCGAGTACGTGTTGAGCCACAAGGAGGAGTTTCTCGCTAACGTGGTTAGGGGTGATGGTGTGCTTAAGATTACGGCCGCCTCTATCGAGCACTTCGTCAGGGACAACTGCATGCCAAACGGGTGGTGGCGAAAGACCAGCTTCTATATGAGGTTCTACAAGCACTTAATAGCCGAACTCGCCCTCCTCGGTTATGCAGTCTCTTTCGAGGGGAGGGGTATGGGTAGGAGGTTGGTGGCGGTGCCAGTCATCGAGAGCCAAAGGGCATTATCAACATCTTAAAATAGAATGTGGTTAGTTTATGTAATTTAAATTTCCAGCACTTGCCTATTCCTTGATGGATGAGAACTCAAAAATCGTCTATGAGTGGTATAGTGAGCACTCGGCGCTAGCCTCGAGGATTTTCGACGTATTCATGGGTAGGAGAAAGCATTTGCTCGTTGCCGTTGTTGGTAGGCAGGGTGTTGGTAAGACGTCTTACGTCTATCACGCACTAAAGACGGCACTGATCGAGTGGTTATGCATCGCACACGGCAGTGGGGATAACTGCCTCGAGGCTGTTGAGAAGGCGTACGGACCGATCTGCATGAATAAGTACTGCAACGAGCCTGACGGTATCGATATTCGCTATGGTTTAAATATTTACACAGGCACGCAGGGACTCATGAACCTCATCAATGAGGCTGCCGAGCTAGGAAAGGAATTAGCCTCCGGCAACCCTGTCAGGAGGCGTGTTTACTTCCTTGATGACATTTTAGCCAGAACTGCGTACCACCTCGGCGGTGTTTACAGGAAGGCGTACTTCGCCCTTAGGGAGTTGCTTAGGGTGTCTAGGACGATAAGCTCAATAGTAATCATGACCGCACCAACGACAGACTACCTACCACCAGACATCGCCAAGGCGGGTGAGTTGATTGTGGCTAGGTACGGGTACAACACGAGGATTTACGAGAAGCTGAATACGGAGAAGCTCCCGAGGTACATCGGCGGTAGGGAGGTGCTCATCAAAGCCCTGGTTAGGGACTACATTGATGAGGTGCCTGCAAAGGCTGTATTCGGTTTGCCCCAGTGGCTTGATAGGGAGATCACGAGGAGGAAAGGTCAAACCTTGGCGGAACTAGCCAAACTAGTCAGTGAGGGTGGTGGGTCATGAGTGACGTGGTTAGGTACAGGGTGACGAGACTAGATAGGGCATACGAGGAGTGTAAAACAGCAATAAGTGAGGCGTTGACTGAACCAGAGCCTGGGGATGTCAAGAAGGTGCCTATTGGGCTTCTTGAGCCGAAAAAATTCATGGGAGACGTGATCCTACCACTGACCCAGGACTGCCTCGTCGAATTATTGCCCCCGCCCAACGTCCTCATGTTCGAGTACAGGAGGAGGCTACTGAGGGCTTTGCAGTACGAGGGCCTGCCCATAAACCGCCTAGGCCCGAGTATCGTGGACTCACTAATGAGCACCATAACCGCCTGCCTAGAGTCCCGCCTACTCAATAACAAGGAGTTAGAAGGCAGCTACGCAATAATGGAGAGGGAGAGGGAGTACAGGAAGGCGGTGTCCTCGTGTGTCCTGCCCGTCATAAAGATTATGTATGATTTGGCGAGTGAGTACGGGTACGCCCAGGCACAAGGGGAACTTGAGGTGAGGATGTGATGCTCGTGCCCAGGAGGTTGGCTAGGGAGGAGTCAATAGAGGTTTGCCTCAATGAGCTACAGCGCAGGGCAAACTTTCACAACGTCCCAGAACTTGTTTATGCGTTGTCCTACGCGAGGCAGTGCCTAAAGACCATACTGCAGAACGCTGAGCACTCAGAATTGGCTGACCTGTTTGAGGCTGCTTATGGTGAGGACATTAAAAATTTCGTGCCGAGGTGTGTCGATGAGGAGGTGAGGGAGTACTTGAGGAAGGCGGGTGACATAGGCATTGATGAGCATGACGAGCAACTGAGGAGCTACATGGAGTATTTTTGCATCCTCGGGCTTGTCTTCAGGGTCCACGCATTGCCTAGGACCGAGCAAAAGCGTGAGCAATCAGCCAAGGAAAAGAGGGAGGCAATAACCAAGGAGTTGCACGGCAATGGCACTGAGGAGGAATAGCGAAACACCGGCAAGAAAAACAAATTAAAATTAATTGTTTTTAGTTTCTTGCCTTAGCCCTAGCCTTTTTCTTGGGCTTGTTTTTGGGTTTGAGGAATATGGTTTTCCTCTCGGTCTTTGTTGGGTGCCTGGCGATTATGTAGTTCACGGTGTAGCCACGCCTCCTCGCTATCGCCGCAATCGCCTTGATTAGTTTGCCCACACCACCGCCCCTGGTTAGGTCTAGCCCACATAGCTCATAGGCGAGGCTCTTCAGCACGGTTGTTGTCACCTTAAGCTCGCCGTCTCCCGCCAGGACGTTCCTAATGAACTTGCGACTATTGCTCAGTATGTACTCGAGGACGCACCTTGCACAGGCCTGGGTGCGGTTGTTCCCGCCCACCCCAGTGCACGTGGTTGGTTTGTGCTTGACTTTCTTGAGCCTAGTCATAGCGGGGCACCTTCATTGAGCCTGTAAACCCTGTGCCTCCTCCCACCCGCCTTTAACCAGGCTCGCTTGATAACCCTCTTCCTAGCCAGCTCGCTGAGGTATGCGTTTAGTAACTGCCTAGACCAGCCCTTCCCATTCACGAAGTAATCGACAAGCTCGTCATAGGTAGCCATCCTGGTGCTCTTCCTGGCTAGGTAGAGCACCAACTCCATCTTCTTGCTCAGTCTTTCGCTGGGCATTGCGTGGGTTATCATGAGGTAGGTTAAATTCTTAACTGCCTGGGTTTCTCGAGTATTCGGTTCTGGCGTTCACGGTGGGGAAAGTAGGTTTAGTGCCGACACTAAACCTCTAGTTAGCAGCTCCATATTGCTTATTTCCCACAAAAACCAAATTTTAAGTGCAGGTTTAACACCCACGGTGGCGAACCCGTTTTCCACTGATTCGAGTGATGAGCCTTGACCGCACCGATTTTTTCCACCAAATTTAGTGGAAAACAACGGAGCTAGAGAGCCTCCGTTCGTTTAGACTTAAATTTTGGGCTTGGGTGTTATGCGCGCTATGCCTGTGTATAATCCGTTCCAACCGTGGACTTACCAGCAGAAGCCTAATCAGCCCAAGCCCTAATTTGATGGGTCTAGGCAAGGTGATTGGTTGGGGAATAGCCCTCGGTCTTATCGCCTTGATTCTAGTGGCTGGCATAATCGGTGCTGTGAAACACGCCTCGGAAGTCACTGCGGGGACTGGGCTCGCCGTGCTCATACTACTTGGTGCCCTGTCCTACATAGCCGAGAAATTCAACAAAGCCCTCAAGGAGTACAAGGCATCGAGGGCAACGCAGGCAGGGAAACCACTGCAGTGAGGGTCGGAGACCGAAAAGGACTTAGCACTGCCTAGCGCACCTACCCACAGGTGCCGGGGAAAGGCAGCGCTGATTGTGTGATGAGCTTCCCAGGTGCGGTAGTTTTAATTACCCCTGTGCCCTTATTCCCTTAGTATGAGTTTGGCGGGTAGGCGTGTGGATCCGGGCACGGCGATGCATGGTGTAGTGAGTAGGGAGGCTCAGAGGGTCAAGCGTAATGTGGATAGGTTATTCGAGAGGTGCAGGAAGGCGAGTAGTGTGGCCGAGTTCATGGCGTGCATAGACTCGGCGCCCAGCCCTGTCAGGGACGTCGCCAGGACTTTGGTTTTGAGCATGCTCAACTCAATGGGACTCAACTACTCGACCTGGGAGGAGGCAAGGAGGGACGCCAGGAACATTCCTTATTACTATTTAGCAATGCAGCTCGCCAGGGGTTAGGCGAAACTTTGCTTAACTAGTTTTTAGTAATTTAGTAATAGGTAGTTTTTAGCAGCAGACCTTGGGTGCGAACCTTAGGTACCAATTCCTAAGCTCCTCATGACGAGGAGACCAATAGTGCTCGACCAGGATCCTGAACTCGCTTGGTGGTGCCCTGCCCTGCAGTGTGTTGACTATTGACTCAGGCACTCCCTGGCTTATCATGTGCGTGGCGAAGAACTTACGCAACTCATACAACTCAAACTCCCTATTAAGCACCTGTCTGGCAGTGTCTTTGATCTCCCGCCTAAGCCTGTATTGCTCAAAGGGTAGTAACTTACGCATTGCGTTCTCAATCACATCCCTACTAAACAAGTTACTCGCCAGCCAAGCCTTGCCCATACCCTCTACCCAGGTCTCCCTGAAGGGTAGGTAGGTGTTCTTAATCCAGTCAAGGAATTCGGGTCTTAGGAAGGCAACAAAGGCTCGCTTGGTCTCGGTTACCTTGCCAATGTGTAGCATGCCATGCTCAATGTCCAGGTCATCAATGGTCAGTAGGAACGGCTCGCTTGGTCTTAGCCCTGTTTCGGCAAGCAAGGCAAAGTAAAACTTGGATTCTATTGTTGGTAGTTGTTGCCATATCTGCCTGAGTTGGTTAAGGGTTGGTAGTTTGGTGTGGTTGTTCACCCTTGGTTTGTGGACCGTAAATGCATCATACAAAGCCCTGAAGAGAGCTGGATCCCGAGGCTTGAGTATTGTCTTCAGTAGGGACTTCAAGGCAATGGTTAGGTGGTGTAGGGAGTGCTCACCGCTCTCCTCCCTAAGCTCGACCAGGTACTCCCTAATGCTGTCAGGCGTGAGCGTCCAATTAAGTTCGGCAAGCATTTTCCTGAGGTACCTCACGTATTCCTTGAGTGTTTTCTTCGTGGCACCCTCAAGCTCCTTAGCCTTGATGAACTCCTCAATGTCCTGCTCAGTCACAACCCACTTGGTACCCATGGATCTAACATAGTCACCGAGGTACCTGTCCAAATAGGACAGGAGCAAGTCCCTGTACTCGGGGTCAGCCCTGGCCCTCGCAACAACCCTAACCAGGTCACCAATGCTTGCTGGCTCAAGCTCGGGTATTTGACCCAGGAGCTTGGCTAACTCCTCGTGGCTGAGGAACTTAAGGGCACGGCAAAGCAGGTCCTCGGTGACGCGCCTCTTACCGCTCCTAATCATGCTGATTAGGTTGAGGGTTACACCCAAGTCACGGGCCCTAACGCCCTTCCTCTCCATGACGTAGTTAATGATCTTGACCCTCTCCTCGTTGCTTATCTTCTCAATGTTCACGAGTTCGCAGTCAACCATTGCACCTATAGGTGTATAGTTATATTTAAGGTTTTTGTAACAGGGAGTGCATCGGATTGTAACACGGTGAGGAGGGATAGATTGAAAACCCAAGGTTAGTGCCACGGTGAGTATCACGGACTACAGTTATTGGGACCTCCGTGGCTGTTGAGAGGAGGGAGTTGGTTGTTTTGGTTGGTGGTTCTGAGGAGGCTTTCAATAGGGCTAGGGATGTTCTTCAGCATACGGCTAAGACGATAATTCACATTGGTCCTA
>Ga0209739_100622_pt1 | contig 13883 bp, 12 predicted proteins | sample JossMetagenome_2_FD_184729 | JGI IMG/M metagenome (GOLD analysis project Ga0209739, IMG submission 184729) | Hot spring sediment microbial communities from Joseph's Coat, Yellowstone National Park, USA - JC3_ASED (SPAdes) (version 3) | ecosystem: Environmental > Aquatic > Thermal springs > Hot...
TTACAGCCACAGATATAGCGTTGGCTAAGGGCGTCATGTTTATTGACGACCCAAGATGCAACCCCGAGCTAGCTCGATCCAAAATACCGAGTTGGTTAGTCGAGAAGGCCTACGCAAAGATGGTTGAAATGCTCGAGGACGCCTTAGATAGAATAAAACTAAGACCAGAACCCGAAACAGTAATACTGGTTGGTGGTGGATCAGCAATGTGGCCTAAGGTATTGAGAGGTGCCAAGGAGGTTATCAGACCTGAACACGCCCAATACGCAAACGCAATTGGCGCAGCCACAGCACTAGTTGGCGCCGTTGTTGAAAAGGCATACTCATACGAGCAAGTATCCAGGGAGAAGGCCATCCAGGATGCATCTGAGGAGGCTAAGAAAAGGGCCATTGAGGCCGGGGCAGACCCAGCAACCGTGGAGATAGCCGAAGTCGAGGAAATAGCAATGCCATACCTACCAGGCAACGCAGTAAAGGTAAGGGTAAAGGCAGTCGGAAAACTAAAACTCTGAGCTCCACCTTACGCCACCTCTTTCCCAGTCACATCAATAGTAATCCTTTAGGAACCACTCATTACCTACGTACACCCTCCTAAGCCCTGCCTCCCTAGCGACCTTGATTGCCTCCTGCGCATGCCTCTTACTTGTTGGTGGTAGGTCCTGTAGTAGATGTGTGGGGTAGAACGCCAGCAGCACTAGGGGTGTCTCAGCATCAACCGAGGCTACGTACTCCGCGATGTGGCGCACCTCCTCCGCATCCACATACCCAGGGACAAGGAGGGTACTCACAACGAGCAGTGGGATCTCCCTCCTCTCCCTCGCCATCTCGGCAACAATCTTAGCATTCCTCTTTATTCTCTCAAAGGCTTTCCAACCATCAACCCCAGTGAGTGCTTGGTACACGGCTGGGGACCAGGCCTTCCAGTCAATCTTCACAATACCACCACTAACGAGGCTTACCCTAGCCATCTCCCTCATTATTGCCTCATTAACGAGGCCGTTCGTCTCCCAACAAATCCTCTTCACAACCCCCATCCTCCGAGCCTCCTCAACAATCCTCCGAGAAACCCTCAACGCATAAACAACGTGAGGCCCAGGATCCCCTCCGAAGTAGCATACACAGGGAACCTTACCATGCAATGCCACCCTCACGAGCCCATCCTCCGAAACCCCATACCTCACCCTAAGCCTCTTACTAACAATCATCTCCTTATGCTCCCAATTCTGACAGAAGAGGCAGTCGAGGTTACACCCGGCGAAGAACACGGCCAAGTTGTAATAACCGTACTCGGGGCCACTCGCCAGGGCATACTTCGGGTAACCAGCGCCGGTTGCCGCGGGGCAGACAGGCGTAGCCACGCAGTTAGTTGGGAGTGGGTCGAGGTAATGATGCAGAATACCCACGCCGAAACCCTCGACAGGCCTCAACCTACCACCATTGTTCATCCAAACACCGCAGAAACCAACACCGCCTGGAGGTATTACGCACTCATTAACACAAACACCGCACCTAACCCCACCAACATGCCTTGGGGGCTCAAGGGGCAACCCAAGCCTCCTCCTATACTCCACGTGGGCCCTCATCGCGACTCTTAACGCCTCATGAGGCTTACTCCTGAGACAATCAACGCAAACCCCCAACACGTCACTAATAGTCACCCTACTCCTCCCACAAATGCTGCAACGACCCATACCAAGGACCTACCACACCTCCCACATCCACATTAATTAATGTTTAATTGAGACACGCCCGTAAAACTACCCATCAACCAGGCGTTCTCCACCTTACCAGCATGCTCGCTGCAGAACTTCTTTGCCAACCTCTCGAACTCGTCAGTGTCCCGTGTCTTACGCGGTGCATTAACTAGCGCCTGCATCGAATACACGATGGTCTTTATCGAGGCATTGGTTTTTAAGACAGGGTGTAGGTTTACTCCTGGGTGCCTGATGGACTACGGCACAATTGAGCTCCTGCTTTGCGAGGTGGGCATCATAATCGCCCTGGTTGGGTAGCTTACTGGCTCGGGGCTAGGCTAACCAGGATTGAGAGGGATATTGAGGCTTTGAAGAGGGACGTTGAAGCCCTAAAGGCTAGTGTCAGTGAGTTGAGGGAGAGGTTGGGTAAGGTTGAGGATAAGTTAAGCCTCCTCATTAAGGCCTTCAAGTGGCAGGGTGAGTCCATGACCCACCTCATCGAGCACCTTAAAAAGAAGGGCATCATCGAGGACGTGGACGCGTGAAAGACTGTGTTCAACGGCATAGCCTCGATCATAAGCAACCCACTCACGAGCGAGGAGAAGAAGAGGCTCCTTGAGTTGATTAATAAGGATGACTTGACCCTGAGGAGGCTGACGAGTTCGAGAGACTTGTCTGGAGGTTTTGGGAGGAGCACATGGACCTGAGGGAGGCTTGGTACCTACTCCTCTACGCCGCAGCAAAGTGCGGGGAAACCTACGGGAAGCACAACAAGAAACTAACACCACTCGACTTAGCCTAAATTCCAACCCTGGCCTTTACCGAGGCATTGGTTTTTAAAGCAGGGCGTAACACCTAAACTGGGTATTCCGCATGGACTATAGTCTCATCGAGTTCCTAGTGGGGATCGTCACCATAGTAGGCTTCATGTACAAGTTCGAGAAAGACACCAGGAGTGAATTAAAGAGCGAGATGAGGAGTGGATTCAATAGGCTCGCCGATGCTATTGACAGTGTTGGTGAGGCTATTGTTGATTACCTCGGCGTGAAGGGCGTCCTAGACCCAAACGAGGCAAGGTTCCTAAGGGCTGTAATCAAGAGCTTAGCCTCAACCATAACCGCAACCAATCCACTCACGGAAGCTGAGCGGAAGAGGCTCCTTGAGCTCGTTGATAAGGACGACCTAACAATCGAGGAAGCCGAGGAACTCTATAGGCTCGCTAGGAAGCTCTATAGGGAGTACATCGACAAGACACCAGACGCATTCGCCGCACTACTCTACGCCGCATACAAACGCAAAGAAGCATACATGAAGCATTGGCAATCAACCCAACCTACAAACACCCAATCCCAACCACCACAATAGCCAGTACAGGACACACCTTCTACTCCCTTTAGGGAGATTCCCGAAAAGTGCTCCCCTGGCTCCCCACCTGGCCCGCTTAAGAAACGTCCTTCTACTCCCTTTAGGGAGATTCTCCTATTGAGTATAAGCATAATAATCATAGCACTGGAAATCTACACCCCTTCTACTCCCTTTAGGGAGATTCGTATTGCGCCCACGGAGCCACTGGGCGTTCTCGATATAGCCACCTTCTACTCCCTTTAGGGAGATTCGGAGTCATACGGAGAAGTAATGAGGATACTGAGTGGTGACCTTCTACTCCCTTTAGGGAGATTCTGTCGGTGCCTCATAGGTCGTTGGCGGAGGCGGTACTGTGTCCTTCTACTCCCTTTAGGGAGATTCTGACACGTGATGGGAGTAGAACGTTCCCCAGTGTTGTGCTTCCTTCTACTCCCTTTAGGGAGATTCCAACCATAATCGATTTCTTTAGGAACGTGGCTAAGTTCTTCGAGAACCTCCTTCTACTCCCTTTAGGGAGATTCGTGAATACCTAGGGAGAGACAGGACCAGGAACATGAAGTACTACGGCCCTTCTACTCCCTTTAGGGAGATTCCTACTCCCTTTAGGGCTGTCCCTGATGGACAACTACTAGCACAAACTGTAGCACCAGCCTTCTACTCCCTTTAGGGAGATTCCAGCATTCAATGATGCCATAGCCAAGTACTTCGAGGTTGAACAATTAATCCTTCTACTCCCTTTAGGGAGATTCCTTGTGGCTAAGGGAGTGTTCATCCAAAAAGCCGATGGGCTTTACGACAAAAACCTTCTACTCCCTTTAGGGAGATTCTTTCTGCATGGGTAATTCGCATAAAATCGTGATAGCGAGCCTTCTACTCCCTTTAGGGAGATTCCCTGACCCGCCCCACGAGTGTTTTCGGGCTTCACACCGTCCTTTATCCTTCTACTCCCTTTAGGGAGATTCAACAGACGTTTTTGCTGACCTATACGAGGCAGAGGTTAAGTGCCCTTCTACTCCCTTTAGGGAGATTCAAACACGGTTTCGTTACCATCACCATATATCTCAATGTACACGTTATCCCTTCTACTCCCTTTAGGGAGATTCGTCATTAATCGCTATCTCCATTCATCACCACCTCACTCACAATCTCCTTCTACTCCCTTTAGGGAGATTCCTAAGATTTATCAAGCAGGATATTGAATTTAGAAAACGTGGTCTCCCTTCTACTCCCTTTAGGGAGATTCTTACACTTTGCTGAGCAAACAGTGGTGTGCCTAACAGCGGTAGTATGCCTTCTACTCCCTTTAGGGAGATTCGGGCGCCCCACTAGTGTTTTCTACGGGTTTTATACCGTCCTTTACCCTTCTACTCCCTTTAGGGAGATTCTATAAGGTCTTTGTTGCGTTACTCGATGGTACCGAGAGAACCGAGACCCTTCTACTCCCTTTAGGGAGATTCCAGCCACGTTCTACATGGGTTACCTCTTCGGTAATGCAACGCCTTCTACTCCCTTTAGGGAGATTCGGAGAGGCACTGCAGTGAAGCCGATGCCACCACTGCCTATGTGCACCCTTCTACTCCCTTTAGGGAGATTCACAAGCTCGACCAGGTAAGCATCATCATTAAGCCCCAGCTTCTCCACCTTCTACTCCCTTTAGGGAGATTCACAGGGCTTATCGGTTGCGTGGTTGTTCGATGTGTTGATCGCACCCTTCTACTCCCTTTAGGGAGATTCTGTGTACTACATAACGGCGTTTATATACGGCTCGGCAAAGGCGACCTTCTACTCCCTTTAGGGAGATTCTGTGAACCCTGACATTAGGACCATCTACTACGCCATACTTAGCCTTCTACTCCCTTTAGGGAGATTCTGGAGAGGTTGCTTAGCAAACTCCCTGCGATCGGTAAGGACAGGAACATCCTTCTACTCCCTTTAGGGAGATTCCCGAGTTACTGATGCGCATAGACCCCGCAATGCTCATGATGACCCTTCTACTCCCTTTAGGGAGATTCCACCAATCATTAACTTCGGCAACCTATACCTCATTCACCACCACCTCGGCCTTCTACTCCCTTTAGGGAGATTCAGGTTCGGTGACTTGGGCATGAGGGGCTCCCTACTGCTTGCCCTTCTACTCCCTTTAGGGAGATTCCATCAAGAAAAACGTGTTTGTGGGTATTTAAAAGCCTAAACCTTCTACTCCCTTTAGGGAGATTCTCATGTCATCCCCATTCTTCGCATGGGCATGGCCGCACATGCCGATAACCCTTCTACTCCCTTTAGGGAGATTCACCAAGGCACTGAAGAGTCACCTAAGGTGGCTCGTGAGTAACCTTCTACTCCCTTTAGGGAGATTCTGTTAAGGCAATAATTGCCGCCCTGACTCCCCTGCCGTATCCTTCTACTCCCTTTAGGGAGATTCACGACTTCCTCAGTTTACTGAGGAAGGTTGGTAGGGAGTTGTTGACCTTCTACTCCCTTTAGGGAGATTCATGCACGGCTGTTTCTAGGTGTGGTGATTGATGAGGTATCCTTCTACTCCCTTTAGGGAGATTCTGTGATTACCATTGCAGTTAGGGAAATGAAACATGCGTCCACCTTCTACTCCCTTTAGGGAGATTCGTGACTGGTGCGTAGGTGTTGGGGCACGAGAGGTTGAACGAGGCGTATCCTTCTACTCCCTTTAGGGAGATTCAGGGTAGCACTGCCTGTCCTATATGCCGTGCCCTCCCTACCCCAGTTCACCTTCTACTCCCTTTAGGGAGATTCCTGCGGGGCTTGCTGTGGTTGCTCCTCGGCACCCACTGCAGTCCTTCTACTCCCTTTAGGGAGATTCTCTGGTATCTCGTCAATGCTTATATCACTCTCCCTCTTCCTAACCCTTCTACTCCCTTTAGGGAGATTCCTACAGCAAAAACAAACACCAAGCCCAAACTAAGCATTATTAGCAATACCTTCTACTCCCTTTAGGGAGATTCCTAAAATCATCTGTATGGTCTAAGAAGTGTAGGGCACTTACCTTCTACTCCCTTTAGGGAGATTCTTACTAGGTTTTTGCCGACCTGGATATCAAAGTCTTCGCAAAACCTTCTACTCCCTTTAGGGAGATTCTGGAGTGTTACGACGTTTGCGAGGAAGAGGTAAGGCTTAGGTACCTTCTACTCCCTTTAGGGAGATTCAATTTTGTTAGTCAGTATGATGCTAAGCGTGCACTCGAGACCTTCTACTCCCTTTAGGGAGATTCCATTAGGTGCCACTCCTGCGGGTTCATACTCGGCACAATACCTTCTACTCCCTTTAGGGAGATTCTGAGTCGTTAATTTATAAACTTCTTTATAAGGTTTTCTGGTTCCGTTTGTTGGTCTTCGTCAGAGGGTTTATCTACTCCTCATGCCCACGACTCGTAAGGTCTCTGACGATCTCACGAATACGATGCACGAAAAACTCTGACGAACAATTCAACTCCTCAATAACGTAGAGACTCTGACGGTTTTTCTACGAGTAGTTGTCCCATGGGTGTCAAGTGCCATCTGTAGGCTTTGCCTGTCGGTTCATAATTCACGAGCCCCTTCCTCCTCAGCTTGATGAGTATCCTCTCTATCGTTGGTAGTGAGATACACTCCTTCTTGCCCTGGCAGTACCTCGCGTTATACTCCTCCTTAATCCTCTTCGCCTTGTTTATGCCATCACCCACGAGCCTCAACACCCTGTACTCCTCCCCCGTCAACTCTGCCATCACGGGCACGAAGGGCCACTCAATAATCCTCTCCACACCCCTAAACAAGGCCCTAATACTCGGGCTCTCCTCCTCAAGCATCGTGAACACCCTATCAACCCTAACACCAATGAACCCACCAACCGTATTCAGGGCAACCGCGAGGAACATGAGGGCCGAGGACAACCACCTAAGCCCACCAGCCATGGCAATAATGACATCGCAAGGAGCATAACTTTCAATAAAGCTCCTCAGCATAGCCACGTTAGCCACAAGCCCGAGCTTCGGGTCCAACCACACATCCCTAACCTCAATACTTAAGCCCTCGAAAGCCTCACTTACGAACTTATGCAGTGACTCCATAGCCTCCGTGGGCTGCCTCCTCCTACCCCTAATCACGTTCTCAGGAACAACCCTGGGCTCACTATTCACAAGAATAACCGCATCACCATCATAAAGCCCAACACTCACCAACGCAACCTTCGCATTGCCCGGATACAAACCAACACTAACCACAACACACCTCCTATTCAACTTCTCCAAAGACGGAGAAGAAACAACCATAACCGGAAATGTGAATCAAAATAAAGCTTTAAAAACATAAGCAGATTAACCACTTATATGGCGGAGAAGAAACGCGATGAGGAAGAGATAAAACAAGTTGCTCAGGACATATGCCAGAAAGTGAACAGAGAGGATGAGGCATACACTGTTCGTGATTTTATATTTAAGCTTATGAACTTGCACCGTATTGATAATGAACTTTATATGAATGAACTGGGCGAGTTCATATATTTCCTTAAGAAACTCAATATTCCCGATAAAGATATCGAGGTAATAAGTGAGAAAGGCCAAAAGGATTGGCCATGGTTCAGATTATTTTTAATAAGGACCTTAACCTGCTTGAAATTCGAAGAAAAAAGCGAATCTGAATCTAAAGTTGAAAATCAGGGCAATAAAGTACAAAGTCTAGAGGTGGCGGCCCATGAGCAGTGATAAGTCTAGTAGGAGGGTCTTATTCTCAATGAGCATGAGGTTTATTGCACCTGTTGAGCACGCCAACATGATCGGCCAAATCGCAGAGACTAACATTACAAAACATAGGTACATATATGTGCCGGTACGAGTTAAGGATAAGTATGTACTTAAAAAATTACCTGCTATTTCTGGACAAGCAGTATTGAATGCATTTGAGCGGGCACTCGTTGATTTGGCAAAAGAATACAAGAAAGAAGACGAGAAAAAATACAACAAAAAATTGCTTGATGAAAACTGTGAAAAATATGACTTTATAAAGCATGCAAATGATAAACAAGGTCAGGCTGAGGAATGGATTAAGAACTGCATAGTTGAGGATGTGACTGGCTTCTTAGCCCCAGAGGCTAGGCTAAGGAAGACGTCGACTGTATGGTTTTCATACATGGTACCCGACATAGAAGTGGGCTCTGCAATTCTTGATTATCAAATGTTTACTAGATATACGCGAGAAAAACAAATGATCGGGCAACGTGAAAGTGGCCATGCCGTTTATAGGCTAAGCATGTTCGTTGATGTATCAAGGATAGGATATACTGAAGATGGCAATGACGCATTAGGAAACGATGATGAGAGGAAATTAAGGATTGAGCTAACATTTAAGGCATTAAAGCTAATGATCAACGGAGGATATATTGGGGCTAATAAAACAAGGGCACTATTTAATGAGTATGTAAATCCGCAATCATTCGTAATCGCAGTTTCTAGCCCATTACCATTCATGGTTAATCCTGCAGAGGGCGAGGATTACATCGGTTTAACAATAATGAGGGCACAGAACTTCATTAAGGAGCTCAACGATATTGGTCAGAAAATAACTATAATCTATGGCAATCGTGAGGGAGAACTCGCATATAAGAATAAGAAAAAGGAGACCTCGACAAATCCCGAAGAAAAAGAGGGGGAGAAGCCAGAAGATAAACAGGTAAATAAAGAAGAGAATAATTTGCAGACACAGAAAAAAGAGGATTTGAATGCCGCTATAGATTTAGCGTTGGAAACAATACTTGAGTGGATGGGGTTAAGTAAATCGTAATTTCTGTGATTAACATGCCTAAGGCTTTTGCGGTCGATTTAACTTTCCACGGACCAATTACGATTAAGCCTCCATTATTAAGTACGGCATCGACTACGTATGTCGTTCCTCCACCATCAACATTCTTCGGAGCACTTTACTACGCATATGCGAGCTACGTTGGCAACTACCAAGAGGTAGTGGAATTCAAAGGCAGGAAGTGCAGTCCGGTGGTAAATTGGGTTGCCGATGAGAAGCCGATTTTGATAGATGCTACGATGGTTATTAATGAGCCATTACATCAACAGCCGCCCGTGACACATACTATTGAACGTGCTTTCAATTGGATTGAAAAACGTAAGAAGGAGCAGGAAGAGAAGCAGGTATTTACCGTGGGGTACATCGGCCTATCATTCATTAAAAGCGCTACTATAGTATATGTCGTTCGTGATGATTATTTGAGGGACCTAAAGAGGGCGGCTTGGGGTATCGTCAGGATAGGCAGGAAAGAGGGGTTAGTAAGTGTTGATAGGGTATACGACGTTGAACCATTAAATTCACCCATAGGTGCGCAACTCATAAATGCGCTAGGTTACTTTCCTCATGATGTCGCTGAGGGCTATAACGTAAACCTTTATCAAAACTTCCCCGATCCACGTGATAAATATACGTACTGTGGAGGCGATGTTAAACTTATAACGTATGCTGTCGCTACATCGCCTACACGCATTAATATTAAAGGTATTAAGGTAGATTTTAAACCTGTTAAAATCAAAGATGAGAGTTACGTGATAGTAAGGTGGCAATAATATGTCAACTGCGTCGTCACAAAAATATGGGCAGGGCCTTAGGTTTACAGCATTTAATTGGTTCTGCATGAACGCCCTAGGCCCATGGATAAGCAATGATTATATCAGATCATGCATTGATTACTTCGAGAACCTATCCAATAATGAAAGACAGAATATCAAGTCGGAGCTCCTGAGGAATATAGAATCACTAAAGAGCAAAGGGAGCATACGTTATGAAATACCATACGTGGGTAACGATACGCAAGAGAATGGACCATGGCATAAGGCCTTCAAGCACGTCTTACTCAACGTTAGTAACTATAATGTGAAGGGTGTATTGGATGGTAAGGATCACAAACTCCTTTTTGACTTTTTGGAAAAAGCATTAAAGGATTATTGGGATGATGATGATTTAAACTACATAAATAGTGCCCCCAAAGTCTTCGTGGCCGAGTTACCAGCGAATGTGCGTGGATTTCTTAATATAGCGCTAGCCCGTGAAAATAGTAAAGGAAAAGGCACATTTAAAGCACCTATTCGTTACTTCGCCATCGCTACCTATGGAATAATACTTACGTATTTGCATACAGTACAGAAAGAGAAAGCTACGCATTACTTGTTCCTAGGGCTTTCACCAAAGCTTTGGATTAGCATCGGCAAATCAGCGGAGAAAAGATTAGGGTTTATGAATAGCATAAAACGTGTTTATAGGAGTATAATTGAGCTTAGTAGGCGTAACGATGTTGAGACCCCCATGTTCGAGATTGGGCAGGTCTATGCTGCCTCTAAAGTAGCGTCATTACACAATTTAACAATTGAGAATATATTGCTCGGCGGGTACTGGATCGACTTATTATCATTAACGAGGCCAAGAAATACGCAGAACTTTCTAGCGAATCTAGACACCATGTATATTACGGATTACGTGGTGGCGCTTCGCAAAACAAGGCTCCATAGTGCCTTATCCCCACTCATTTCATTATTAAATTATCACAGGGATTTAAATATGGAGGTGCTTCGTGATTACGTGAAATTCGTGAATGCCATTATTACGAGGTTCGTGAGGTTTACAAGCAATGGTGAGTGCGGTGAGGTGTCGGAAATTGCTTATTTACTTAAGTCTGGACTTTCTGGGCCAGATGGAGTATTATACAGAATTAAGCAGTTAAAGACAGCTAGTAATAACGATAAAAAGATAGAGAACATTCATGAGAAAATCGCCAGGATCGAGGGGAGTCTTCGAAAGATTAGGTGCTAACCATGCCTGTTTTGGTTGATGAAGCCTTCAATAAGTGGAGATACCCTGACTATGCATTGATAATATTGGAGGCTCCCACTGGTTATGGAAAAACAAGCAGTGCTGATCAGCCCTACTTGATGTTTAAGGATAGTATTGTTGGTGGAATGATTTACGTGGCACCATTCAGGGCCCTTGTTAGGCAACAGGCAAGGACCTGGCTCCCTAAATATAGGGGGATGGGGTTAAGCATAACGTATCAGTCAATGGATATTAAAATGGAAATAGAAATAAGCGGAGGAGAAAAAGTGTCATTATTGAAAAATCCCAAGCTTGATTCTGACATCAATATTTCTACGCTTGACTCATTTACGTACAATCTACTTAGAATGCCTGTTGGAGATTTACGTAAGTCAAGGTGGTATTACCCCATTTATAGGCGTTCGATATTTACATCCTACGTATTTCTCGATGAGGCGCACATACTAGCCGAGGGATCCGGCCCAGCCTTTGCTACCCTCACGTTGATTGTTGCGGAACTACTCAGATCTTTCACGCCTACCGTTATTGCAACCGCGACCCTCGGCAATCCCAGACTTGAGGCTTTACTCAAGGTTCTAGAAAATTATGGGTTTAACGATAAGGTAAAGATTTATAGGCTTGGTCCGCAGAATGAGGACAAAGGTAAAGAGGTACTGATTCATGATAAGGAGTTTGAGGAGTGGACCTCAAGGCTAAACTGGAGCCTTGATAAAATCGATGAATCAACCGTTCTCCGTAAGGTAAATGAAAGCGTGAGTAGTGGAGATAGGGCTTTGATCCTGAGAAACAAGGTCGTTGATGCCGTAGAAACTTATAACGCCCTCGTTAAGGAATTTGGTGTGGATTCCGTAGTTTTGCTACATGGTAAGTTAGATGAACACGATAGAGATGTCAATGCAATGCGCATGAGTAACGCAAAGATTATAATTGGTACAGACGCAATCGGTGTTGGCATAAATCTGCCGGATATCAAAACGTTGGTTATGGATGTACCTGACCAGGTTGATGTGTTTATACAGAGGATTGGGAGGATTTGCAGAGATAGAAACGTAAGCAAGGATGTAACGTGTAAAGTCTATGCCATTAAGTCCGGTGATAACGTGCCTCATTATAACGATGTACTTAATAATTTTGATAAGATCAACTGGAGACTACCCTATGACTGTGACCGTTGTGGTAAAAAAGGTTATCTAGAATTGCTAAATAAGTTCATAGATAAACCCGAGATCAAGTACGAAGTTATTGATAATATTGAAAGTCTCTTAGGATATGTCGTCGTTGAAAACAAGAAACTACATGATACGTTTGAAAATCATTGTGATTTAATAAGGGATTCAGTGCTGCTGAGAGGTTTTACTAATATTAATGACCTAGAGGGATCTCTTACGTATTCGCTACCTATTTCAATTAATGATGCTAGGGAGATAATAAGGAAAGCACATGATAACATTGGACTTGTAATACTTAAGTGGGATGTGGATGATGGGGTTGAACGACTCATGAATGTCGAGAAGAAACTCAGGGAAGACGTTATTAAAGAACTGGCTAAAGAAGGTAACGATTGTGTAAAAATCCTTGAAATTGATAAGAAAATCAATGATGAAGTGCCTAAGCACGTGAATGTGAATAAAACGGTATTAATATGGGGACTTGACGTGTCTAAGCTATACAGGAGGGGTTTAGGCCTAGTGATTTAAATGCCCTGTTATTCTTTCGTAAATGAGAAGTGGTTTAATCACTCGAAGGATGTTGCAGAGCGGCTGCTGCAGGACAAGAGGTTGGAAATTGCGGCAAAAAGGGCGTCTATCGTTCTCAAAAGTGAGGGCTTGGATATTGATTATGGTTTGTTTAAAGAAGCTACCGTAATTGGTGGTGCGTTGCACGATATTGGAAAAACATTAACTACGTATCAAAAAGGAGATTTAATCCATTTTACTGGTCATGATCAGGCCGGTGCAGTTGTTCTTACGTATTTCATGATAAATGACCAGGATTTTGGCGATCAATTGTTGAAATTAACAGGTAACGAACCAATAATGAAAGGACACATTGTCGAAAATAGTTCGGATACCCTTATTATTACGACTTTTAGTGCGGTACTTATGCATCATTATGCATATAGGGGTGAATATTTAGATTGGCAGCGAGAGATTATTGGGCATCATGAGATGCATCATGAGATAGCCCCAGAATGCTTAGACGATATTAATGCGATACTTGACTGGCTTATGGAAGTAATTACTAATGATATCCCCAGGCAATTAGTCCAGAGGCTCAGGAATAATTTAGTTGGTAAATTATTGATCAATCATGATATAAAAAGAAGGGTTGAGGCACTGTACGGAAGAATTAATCGCCGCCCAGTGGTAATGGATGCGATTTCCAATGCCATCTCTACATATATTGAAGTAGCCATAGCATCGGTGAATATTGCCGATAGTAATTCTGCGAAGGAATCAAGGAGGGGTGCTTGATATGCTCGGTGTCAGTTTAACTGTTAGGTTTGGTGTTGATTGGGAGGTTGTGCTTGGTTCTTGGTGTGGTCGGTTCCTTAGTAGGCTTGTTGGTGAGGTTCTTGAGGGTGTTGGTGTTAGGGTTCCTCATGGTGCTGTGAAGCCTTTCTCGGTTAGTCCCATATTCGATGTTGGTGGTCGTGTTGTGAATAGGCTTGTCCCTGGTTCTGCTTATTGGTTTAGGGTTTCGTTTTTGTGTGGTTTGGTTGATTGTGGTAGGGTGGTTAATGCCTTTGTTCGTGATATGTATGTGCTTAGTAGTGGTGAGGTTGTTAGGGTTTTTGGTGTCGAGGTTCACGAGCTTAAGCTTAATAATGATGCTGGCGGTAGGGCTGTCGTTAATTGGGGTGTTGAGTTCTGGCCCACTGTCTTCACCTTCAGGAGTCGTTACATAACTTGGCCGAGTCCTGCTAGGTTTTTGTCTTCGGCTGCTCGTTCCTTGGTTGGTCTTGTTCGTGGTAGTGAGGTTGTTTTTG
>Ga0209739_100625_pt1 | contig 13872 bp, 13 predicted proteins | sample JossMetagenome_2_FD_184729 | JGI IMG/M metagenome (GOLD analysis project Ga0209739, IMG submission 184729) | Hot spring sediment microbial communities from Joseph's Coat, Yellowstone National Park, USA - JC3_ASED (SPAdes) (version 3) | ecosystem: Environmental > Aquatic > Thermal springs > Hot...
CCTTTGGGTCATCAGGCCTACCCCTACTGAGCAATCTTTCGAACCTTTGCCTCCAGGGTGCAACGATGTACACCAAAACAACCTTTGTGGATAGGGCATCCTCTATAGCCTCAATCTCCCTAATGCTCCTTGCACCATCGATAACTACAACATCGGACATGAGTATTTTCTGCAATATTCTGTCAGCGACAAATCTCGTGCCACCCCTCAACCTAAGCACGATGGAGGCCTTTGACGGTGAGATGCCCTCCCGTGAAGCCTCTTCCCTAATGACATCACCCATTGTAATAACCGGTAATCCCATCTCCCTGGCCATGTCCGAGGCTATTGTTTTACCCGACCCAGGTAAGCCTGTTATTACTATAACCAGCACGAGAACTTTGGGTCTTGGTTCCCTTATTTACTTTAACTGCTTGACTAAATCCCTAACCCTCATCAAGTCAGCATCCGTTCTGAACCCCTTCGGGTGGAAGTGCGATCTATATGCCTGATAACCAATGCGCCTTATGATACTTATTACGTCATTTATGGGTAGTTCACGACCAACGTCTCTACTAACCTCGGTGGTTAGTGCATATGGGATGTTGGGCGATAGGGATTCCTCACCGAGCATGCCCGCAAGTTCCCTAGCTCTTTCACTGAAATAATCCCTAACATTCCTAAGCATGTACCCATTAATGAACTCCGCATCCCACAAATCACCAACCCAGAGGGGACCGGCTAGGTTGGGATTAGCCATGTTGGGTATTGGGAATCCCTGAACCAAGCCCCTGCGTAGAAGGCTTGGTCTATAGTAGGCGTAACCAAGGCCCTTTAAAGTTTCAACTGCGTATGACCTATCCTTAATCACCAACGCGCATACCCTATAGTAGTGCCCATCCATGAAGGATACCAGGGGCCTTACCCCATAATCCATTGCCAGGGCATAGCGCGCTATCGCATAAATCAAGATCCTAACCCCAACCTCGAACCTAAATGGAAACCTCTGCGGTAATGAACCATAACGCCTAACGCACTTAAGCGGATACTTGCCTGACAGGACACCAACATCCGTGGCTGTAACGCATAGTAATCCCTGGTCCTTAATAGCCCTGAGGCTATTCTCAATAAATGGCTGTGGGGAACCAAATGGGTCTATATCAATAACGTCACAGCCCCCTTCTCTAGCAACCCTGAGTAATACGTTGTTTGCATCATCCCTATACGCAATAATTATGTCATTTAAGCCATTCTTATCAGCATTAAGTTTAATGAGTTCATAAGCCCTCTCGGATATGTCATTAGCTATAACCCTGGATATACCATAGACCTCCTTAGCATACCTAACAGCCCTAACACCAGTTCCTGATAATGGTTCGCACACCGTAATACCAGCCCTACCTACATACGATAAGTACCCGTTCAATATCGATATTGATAAGGACCTATTAACCTCCATCCTCGGGTTGTAGAAAACAGGTGCGTGGGCTGGTTCAGGCCTATTACCAACTAGGTACTTCGATAGGTCGGGCACGATTATCGACACCAATCCCTCACTAACCTCCGCCTTAGGGTACTCGCCCATCCCCGTATCCTAATCCCTCGACTCCAAAAACTCAACCTCCCGCTTACTGGGTTCTATCACAGCCAAGCCAACACCGAGGACCTTGGCCACGTTTATGACCTCATTATTAACCCTATCCCTATCCTCGACTAGGTAGGACTCACTAGTTGAGTGGGCAGCTATTTTTGCGTGGGCCTTCACTAATGAATATAGTCTGAAGGATGGTAGTAGGTTCTTAACACTCTCATCAACAGCGTCCTCCCTAGCCTTAATGTCGCTTAGTATTTCCTCATCATTGGGCCTTAGGTCTACCTCTCCAAGTACATCCTCTCCAAACAACTCCATCAAGGCACGTGCTGTTCTCTCGGAAGCCTCCATAGAGCCTCTCTCGTACTCATAAACCGTTTTCCTAGTAACACCCAACGCCTTGGCTAAATCACCGAGACTCATCCCCCTATCCTCCCTCAACCTCCTAAGTAGTTGTCCCTTGATTCGGGCTCTAACCATACCCTTATCCTTAACCAACTTTATATTATCATCAAGGATCCTCTTGAACGTCCTAATGCCCACCGCGTATATACCATGTACCTTGTACGCGACTCCATCCATCATCCCCTCATCGCCATACCTAACACCAACTATTAATGGTGTTGAGTTCGACACCTTAGATAAAATAACCAAGTCCGTTATTACAGCCTTGCTAACCCTCTCAACATCCTCCTTAACCTTAATTATGAATTTACCACCATCCTCACGGTTAGGCACCCTAATTATTGCATCGTAAGATAGCGATGGATCACCAACAAGGAGAACCTTAGCCCTCCTACTCGCCGCCGTACTCAACATGTGCGCTATGAGTTCGTTACTCATTTTTACTACTAATTGCATTATTTTTATTTAAAACTTTTTTGTGAAACCCTTTATGAGGTCTTCCTTGCAATAACCATGGCATGAGCCGTATCGTATGGTTCCAGGTGAACCATGTCCAAGATCTCGTAACCCCTATCCTTAAGTACATCAATCTCCCTCTTAAACGTCTCGCTGGGTTCCTTCGTAACGTCAATGCTCATGGCCTTTATCACCAACATGGCATACCCATGCTTCTTAACATAGACGTCAGCGTTATCGGCAAGTATCTTCGCCTGGAATGGTTGTGCGATATCTATGTAGGCAACGTCCACAGCCTTAACAATGTGAACATACTGCTCTGGATACCTCGCATCCGCCAATATTGGTATCACATTCCTCCTACCCTGATCAATGAGCTTCTCCATGAATTCCCTAAAAACCCTGGGCGAGAACTCGACTGCGTAGATAAAACCATTATTACCAACAATGTCACTTACGTGGCTTACCGTGGTACCACTGGCGGCGCCTAGGTATAGTATGTGCGAACCCTCGCCTATCGGCATCACCTTAAGCCCATTCATTATTGCAGCCGCAAGCTTCGACCTATACGGATTCCAAACCCTATACTCCCTACCCTCCCACTGAACCAACTGCTCACCATAAACCCTCTTACCCGGCGTGAGGTTTATTGTAGCCAACCTCTCGGTGCCATCCTCAAAGGATACCCAGTAAACACCCCTAAACTTATCGTGCTCCCTAACCCCAATAACACTTATCAATGAGGACATCGCCGATTACAATCCCCAAAGAAAATATAAACCTTACACCAACCCACCCACGTCATCGTATACTTAACCAAATTATGTATTTTTTACACGAAGGTATTATGTTTATTTCATTAAATTAATATTGATTTATTACTATGGCTTTGCATGCGTACTCAAACAACTACCGTTCTCTACTAGTAAGATTTAAATACTAGTAATAATTATTTTTACTATGCGTGTCAAGGTAACCAGGAACTACCAGGTGACAATTCCTGCAGAGATAAGGAGTAGGCTAGGTATTAGAGAAGGTGATTATGTCGAGGTCACGTTTGACGAGAAGAATGGCGTAATCATAATTAAACCATACCGTATAAAATGGACCACATTTAAACTCGGCAGGAACATAACCCCCGAGGAGGTTGAAGAATTGATCAGGGAAGCAAGCAACGATGCCATTAATAGAGTAATCGGTGATATTAACAATGAGGAAGCAGATAGTCGTTGATACCAATGTCCTGATCTACGCGACTTTTGAAGACACAGAGCACCACAATGAGGCTTACAAAATACTGAGGGAGTACGATATTGTAATACCTTACATAGTTCTCTACGAATTCTTAGGAGTCCTGACAAAGCTGACCGGTAATGTAGGCATAATTATGACTAAACTTGATGAATTGACCGAGTTCACGATAATGTGTGAGAACCTGGATATAATACGTAGTGGTATAGCCATGATGAGGAATGATAGTGCACCAATCACGATGATGAATGATTACATAATACTTTCCGTAGCAATGCTAAAAGGAGCATTGGCAACATACGATAAGAAACTCAGAAACCTCGCCAATAAAAGGGGAATAACAGTGATACCATAGTAATGCTAGCACATTAACTCATGCTACCGTGAACTATCAAGCCATTTACTAATAATAGCGATGAATATTATTTTGAATATTATTCAGTTAAGTTTTATTTCGTGAGGGGAGGGACTTAACTTAAGGAAGATCGGTAAGTTTTATCCTGCACGCCCTGGCGTACCTGATAGTGAATAGGGCCTTGATCCATACGTCAATTATTCTTTTATATCTGAAGCCATAATCTCTTATGGCCTCGGCAAGTACTGCAATGGATTTCTATCAGCTTAAGGTCCAGGGTGATTGGGGTTATACCAACATTGATGTCGTCCATCCCCTTTAGCTCATGGATTATATCAACCCCTAGACCCAGTACCCTTACTTAGGTCTCTCTTATGATTTCCTCTCGAAAGTATAACGCACGAAAACTATGCCTTCGAAGCCATAAGTACCCTCACTTTTTCCTCAAGGACCCGTGGGCCGTAAATAGGTAAAGTGCCCCTATACCACATTTGTGAGGAATTCCCTTATTTCACGATCCCTATTCCTGGAGTGAATCAGGACGTCCATGGTCTCCAGCGATACCTTAACCCTATGGGCTTTCTCGACTAACCTATCGATACTATTCATTTATATGGTGATTTTTAATGAGATTGAATTTAAAGGCTTCCTTAAGTATCGTGTGAATGCTATGTTTAGGTTATGTGATCTCCTGGCGTGGATTTATTTACGGCCACCCCTCTTCTCATGTGCCTTCTTCTCGGCGGCCTTCTTCTCTGCCGCCTTCCTACCGGCCTCGACCTCGGGCTTCCTTGGTGGTGGCTTGGCGTAGACTGTCTTGACCTCCTGTATCCTCTTCATTAAGTCCTCCTTGAGTCTTGGTGCGATGAAGTTCCCGGTGAATGCGTCTGCCTTGGCTGCTATGGCTAGTTTAGCCGCCAGGGCCCTCGCGATCTTGCCGCGCTGCCACCTTGGTGCCCTGAATATCTCTGGGAATTGGAAGATTACGCCGTGCTTAGGAGGTCTACTGCCCGTCCTTAATGCCCTAAACAACGCCTTTTCTGCGCCTAGGACCTGTATTGTTGATGCGGGTAGTAGGGCTAGTCTCATTAAACCACCGGCGAGCATTATCAACCTGGCACCGAGTAATGGACCCACGAGCTCCCTAATGTTTGGTGCAACCTCCACCATCGCCTCATCGATGTATTGAGAGAGTTTGTTCCTTAGGTCGGAGAGTTGTACGTAGATTCCCGCATAGGTCCTTATTGGTTCGAGGTCCCAATCAGACATCTCCGCACCAACACTCTTGCTCGCCGCCTCGTAAATCCTCTTAGCCCTGTCCTGGGACAGGCCAAGCTTGGTTAGGTTATCAACCGTGAAGTTGGTCCTATGCCCCAACTTGGTGACCAGCGTCATGTACTCCCTGTGATCCTTAACCAAATCCTCAAGCTCTGGGAAATGTAATCCATACCACTCCCTAACCCTTGAACTTATTAGGTTCAGTATCTTGTCCAGGTCATCCACGGAACTGATGGCTTGGGCTACGAATAAGTCCCTCTTCTCAACAACCTTCCTCAGCTTATGCCTGGTCTGGGTTACCGTTATCTCATAAACCCTGGCTAGGTACTGCTGCATATCCATGCCAAAGACCTCCCTAACATACCTCTCGAGGTTGTTCCTATACTGATTACCAACACTTGCCGGAAGCTCGGACCTAATCTCCACACCCGTGACCTTGTTGGCTAGGTTCCTGGCAAGCTCCCTATTCTCAACAATAATCCTCGTTATGCCCCTATCCCTAAGCTCATTAATTAGCTTAACAACCTCATCAATCGGCTCACCCGCCTCAAGCCTATTCATCTTATCCGCAATCTCGTCCGTATTACCCTCATAGAGCACCTTGGTTATCACATCACCATTCTCGTTCAGGGCGACTGCACCGAGTACATCCAATACTAGGTATGCAACGCTCATCGGTTATCACTCAAATCAACGTGATGATTACCATCTTTATAAATTTTTTATTTCCATAAGCAGGAGCCGCACTGCCCTGTATAGGTACTTCGTAACCATCAATATCGCCCCCAGTATCAATATTGCCGTACCCAAGTCCATCATGAGGTTCATTAGGAGTATGTTGTTAACCAGGTAATTAGAAATGGCTGTTATGGATAATGAGACGTTAACATCCTCTGGGTAATCGTTAATGAGAATTAATGAGTAATTGCCATGCCCAATCAACGGGAATATCACTAGGTACATACCATGCTCGTACTCATACTTGTTCGGCATTAATATGTGGCCAAACTCATCAAGCATGTACATGGGTAGCAGGTGTGAGTTATTGAGTATCACAACTACGTAGGCTGGGCTGTTTAGGTATATGGGTACCAGGAACCTCGAGTATGTGTCTAGGGTTATGGTTGCATTGCTCAATACATTAATCACGGTATTGTAAACCCTAGGCAATAACATGTTGGGTATGAGCAGCATCAACAATCCAACAATCGCCAGTACCGCACCAACCCTAGTAATATTCACGACCTTATTAGCCTATTTTTAATTTAAAAACTTGATTCAGTATTTCATGAGTACATATCAACGAACTCAAGCCATGAATCCAACCCGTCTAGATCAATCCTACGCCTAATCCCACCCCTCTCAACCCAAGCCTCCCTGGGCGTCAGCTCATTGCCCCTTTTTACAAAGATTATTCTCATTACGGCCCCCTCCTCATCACCAGAACCACCGGCAGCCTCCTCCTCACTGGGTGCATGAAATGCCAACTCCACAGTGTCACCTGTTTCATAGACCTCATACATTGGGTTGTTCTTAACGAAACTCATTAACTTCTCATAATTAATGGACCTCATCCAGAATTAGGGAGGTTTGGCACTAATTAAGTTTGTTATTCATTTAACTCGTCACGGCATCACATGGTATATCCTCAGGAGCATGTATATGCCCACCAAAACTATTATTATGCCATAGGCAATACGAAGGGTTCTCCTCGGCGCCTTAACTGCGATGCTTGTGCCAGCATACCCACCGGCCACACCACCAATAACATAGAGGATTGCTATGAGTACCAACACCTCGCCATAGAACCAATACTCGGCACCAGCAGCCACACCAAATGTGCCGACACTAAGGAGGCTTGTGCCTATAGCCCTTGTTATGCAAAGCCCTGCCGAGAACATGAGACTTGGCACTATTAGGAATCCACCACCAATTCCAAAGTAACCACTGACTAAACCCACAACGAAACCGAAGATAGTTACCTTGAGGATTGTCGATAGTGTCAATCTCGGGCATTTCCTAAATGCCTCAAGAACATGGTTAACCTCATTAACCGTACCAGCTTGGGAAGCCTCCCTCCTAATCGCCATGTACACACCAAGCACAATCATCGCTATCGCGAAGTACGTAAGCAAGCTCTTACCTGGCGTTATGTGGCCCAGGTAAGCCCCAAGCAATGACCCGATCAGGCCAACGCCAGCAAATAGGCCGCCGACCTTGGGTGCCACGTTCTTCTTCCTAACGTGCATGTACGAATTTATGTACGCATTTAAACCAACAGCCAATGCCGTGGTCCCTATTGCTATGTGGTCAGCATTGGGTATGGTGTCCAGCCCCACGAAGTAGAGGAATAGGGGTACGGCAAGTATTGAACCACCACCCCCAATGAGCCCAAGTGAGAAGCCCACAAGTACTCCTGAGATCACTGAGAGTACGTATTGAATTATTGATATTTCGATCGCCATACAATTAATGGTCAAGTGAAGGCATTTTTAAGTACTTTTATGTCATAAAAATGACATTATTTATAATTTTTAGAATTATATATTGCTATTTTATGTAGAATTAGTATATGTGTATCTTCGGAGCCCTACCTAATAACTTCAATGACTCCTGGGCAGCCACGAGTCTCGCTACGGGTACCCTATATGGTGAAGCACTGAAGTAGTTGAGCCCCCTACCAACAGTCCTTGCCAGGATCTTTATTGAGTCCGAATCACCGCCGTGCTCGCCACAAATACCGATTTCTATGTCTGGCTTCACTCCCCTTGCCAGGTCTATTGCGATTTTCATGAGTTTGGCTACGCCATCCTCATCAATCGTTACGAATGGGTCATAGGGTAAGACTCCAAGCTCCAGGTACTTACTCATGAACTTGTTCTCGACATCATCCCTACTAAAGCTGAATACGGCCTGGGTTAGGTCGTTTGTTCCGAAGCTCATGAAGTCCACAACCTTGGCTATCTTATCCGCTGTTAGGCATGATCTGACGGTCTCCATCATCGTGCCGATCTTATAATTGATCCTATCACCATATGCCTTAAACACCTCCTCGGCTGTGGGCTTTACAACATTGTTTATTATTATCTCCAGCTCCCTAACCTCAGCCACCTGCGGTATCATTATCTGGAGCTCCACATGCTTACCCCTCCTCTTCAACTCGAGGGCTGCCGACAGTATTGCCTTGACCTGGGCAGCATATATCTCTGGGTAGGTAATCCCAACCCTAACACCCCTATGCCCCATCATTGGGTTTGCCTCCATCAAAGCCTTAACCCTTGCCAACAACCTCTCCTTTTCTGGGTCAGGTTTTCCAAGTGTCCTAGCCTTCGTGACCTCCGTAACTAATTCCTCGAGGTTTGGTAGGAACTCGTGTAGTGGCGGGTCAAAGAGCCTAACTGTTATTGGGTAACCCTCCATTATCTCGAATATTTCAACGAAGTCCCTCTTCATCATTTCAGCCAATTGATCAAGTAACTCCCTCCTCTCGCTTGGGTTGTCGGAGAGTATGACCTTTCTAAATAGGTCGAGCCTACCTGGCGCCCTGAACATCCTCTCTGTCCTCAATAAGCCAATGCCCTTTGCACCGAATCTACGCGATATGGATGCATCATCAGGCGTGTCCGCATTAGCCCTAACCTCGAAAACCGACACGGAGTCGGCCATGTCTAGGAACTCGAAGAACTCAGGCGGTAGCTTCGGCTCTATTGTTGGCACCTTACCCGCGTAGACATTGCCCGTGAAGCCGTCGATCGTCACCCAATCACCCTCCTTAATGACCACATCACCAACCCTAGCCGTTCTCGTTGAATAATCAATCTGTAGCGCCTCAGCACCAACAACCGCAGGCCTACCTATGGCTCTCGCAACCACAGCTGCATGGCTTGTGGCGCCACCCCTACTGGTCAGCACACCAACGGATGCGTAGAATCCATGAACATCATCCGGCTTTGTCTCCTCCCTAACGAGTATCACCTGCCTACCAGCCTTAGCCCACTCCACAGCCCTATCAGGGTCAAAAACCGCCTGCCCACTCACGGCACCTGGCGATGCAGCTATGCCCTTAGTGAGTGGTTTGCCGGCCTTGGACTCGTCAATTCTTGGGTAGAGCATTTGTAGAATGTACTCGGGCTTAACCCTCATTATTGCCTCCTCCTTCGTTAACATGCCCTCCTTATACATGTCAACACTCGTCTTAACCACAGCCATTGGGTTCATCTTGGCATTTCTCGTCTGTAGGAACCAGAGCTTGCCCTTCTCTATCGTGAACTCCACATCCTGAACCTCCTTCTTCGTCTTCTCAATTAGCTTAACACCCCTATAGAGCTGTTCATAAACCTCCGGCATCTCCTCCTTCAGCTTCTCAACAGGTTTCGGGGTCCTTATACCCGCAACAACATCCTCACCCTGAGCATACGGCAGGTACTCACCGTACAGCTCATCCTCGCCCGTCGCCGGGTCCCTGGAGAAGACCACTCCAGTCGCTGAGCGCCAGTCCGCATTGCCGAAGACCATGGTGACTATGGCGGTTGCTGTGCAGTCAGCTATGTCTGGTGTTATCTTATTGGCCTCCCTATAGAACCTAGCCCTTGGTGAATTCCAGGACTTAAAGACAGCCTCAATGGAGAGTCTTAATTGTTCCCACGGATCATCAAAGACCTTACCAAACCTCCTAATGTATACTTGTTTATATATCTCAATGAGCTCCTTAAGCCCCTCAAGCGGTATTTCGGGATCCTCCTTAACACCATACTTCCGCTTAACCTCATCAAGCGGTTTATTGAACTCCTCCTCGGGTATGCCAAGCACAATTCTACCAAACATCGCCAGAAACCTTCTATAGGCGTCGTAGGCACCATGCTCATTATTAATCCTCTTAGCCAAACCATGCACCGTCCTATCATTAAGGCCTACATTAAGTACCGTATCCATCATGCCCGGCATTGAAACCGCAGCACCAGACCTGACACTCACGAGGAGTGGGTTCTCTGGATCACCAAGCTTAAGCCCAGTCCTCTCCTCAAGGTACTTAATACCTTTGGCAACCTCATCCATTAAACCATCGGGAAGTCTCTCACCGCCATCAAAATACTCCCTACATGCCTTCGTTGTTATTATGATACCGGGCGGCACAGGAAGTCCCAACCTAGTCATTAGGACGAGACTTGAGGCTTTACCGCCTATCAATTTCACATCATCCGGATCCGCCTCTTCGAAAGTCAATACGTACCTGCCTAGGGAACCCATCAATGTTTTAGACCTCCAGTTTTTATAAATTTTACCTTATTAATAATGACTAATACTTTCACTATTGATTAATAATTAACAATAATTATGAATAGTAAATTATGAATAACGAATAGGCACATAAAAATTCACAGCACATAAACTAATACCTACTATGGGTGAATTTTTGCAAAGAAATAATGAAGGGTAATAGATACGTTTTAGATACGTTATAGTATTGAAGCGATTATGGAGATTATGTGCATTATGAGAGGTGAGGCTGCCGGGTTCAGTAGGCTTATCAGGGCTATCAGAGGCGCGAATACTATTGATACCGTGTTAACAACCTTAATCAGTGGGTTGAGGGATGGACCTGTGGTGTCCTTGAATGGGTCCCCAACAACGTCGCCGACAACTGCATTCTTATGCGGCTCGCTCTTCTTACCAAACCTCTGCCCATTTATGACTATGCCCTCAATCTCTATGTACTTCTTTGCATTATCCCAGGCACCACCCGCATTAGCCATCAGCAAAGCCCTTGGGAACCCAGCAAGGATTGCACCGAATATTAAACCAACAAGCCCAATCCAACCAAGCGCTAGCCCAACCGCTAATGGTATTATCACAGCCGATATGCCCGGTACTATGAAGTTCCTGATCGCATGCCTCGTGACTATGTCTATTGCCCTATTGTAATCGGGCCTCTCCTGAGGCCATAACTCAAGGATCTTCTTCTCCCTAAATTGCCTCCTAATCTCCTCAACAAGCTCACCGGCTGCCCTACCCACGGATGCCAAGGTACTACTTGAGAAGAAGTAGACCAGGGCGACTCCAATAAGGGCTCCTATTATTATCCTCGGGTCAATTACCATCAACTCACTAAAGGCCTGTGTTAGCGATATGCCCATCCTCTCCACAACCTCGTATATAAAACCTATGAACAAAATCAGAGCAGCCAAGCCGGCACTGGCTATTGCATAACCCTTCGTGGTCGCCTTGAACGTGTTGCCGATTGCATCCAACGCATCCGTAACCTCCCTAACACCCTCCATACCAGTCATCTCGACGAGACCGTTGGCATTATCACTCACGGGACCGTAGGAATCCAGGGAAATAACAACACCAGCGAGGCTCAGTAAGCCTACCGAGGCTATGGCTGTCCCAAAGATGCCACCCTCAATACCACCTGGTGATATGAACATGGAACCCAGTATGTATGATATTCCCAGGGCACCAACAACCATGAGTATGGTGGGTATGGCACTAAGCAATCCGTAGGAGTAGCCTGAAACGATTACGTTTGATGCCGATAATGTAGCCTGTCTCGCTATGTTCCTGACAGGTGGGAATGTATAGTGCGTGAAATACTCTGTTGCGAATAGCACCACTATGGCTGTTATCATACCCAACAGGTCAGAGATGAATATAGCCACAGCCTCCATGGTTGGGAAGGAGAGGAATGAGTATATGCCAACCAGTATCGCAGCCACCACAATGGTAGTATACAATGCAGTGTTTAACTTACCCATGGCAGCGGCAGCGAGATCCTTACCCTTAACCTCACCCCTAACAACCTGAATCCCAATCAATGTGCTTAGCAGTGTTAAGGTCGCTATGGCTATGGATAACTCGATCAATTTTGAAGAGAGACCGAACACCGACGCTAGTAGTAATGCGCCGGCTAGTATAACCACGAAACTCTCATACACATCACTTGCCATACCTGCACAGTCACCGACGTTATCGCCGACGTTATCGGCAATGACGCCTGGGTTTCTTGGGTCGTCTTCGGGTATACCGGCTTCAACCTTACCGACAATGTCTGCACCCCAGTCAGCAGCCTTTGTGTATATGCCGCCGGCAACCCTTATGAACAGCGATATTAGGCTCGCACCAAAGGCCACCGGTGCGAGGGTCTCCGCCCACAGGGGCGTTGGTAGTATCGATGAGTATACCCAGTACAGTACCGCAACAGTAAGCAGGGCTATGCTTGCTAGGGATAGCCCCATCACCGTACCGGCCCTAAATGATGTGCTAAGCGCGGCGCCCATGCCATTCCTAGCCATCCACGCAGTCTTGGCTGCGCTCCTTGTTGTCACGTACATGCCCATGTAACCAGCAACGGCACTACCGATGGCGCCTAGGGCGAAAGCCAATGCCGCTAAACCCGCCATTAAACCACTGTGGAATATTAAGTAATAGGTAGCCCATATGGCTATTACGAGTACAACACCCACGGGTAATATCGTCTTATACTCCCTCATTAGGAACGTCTTACCACCCTCAGCAATGAGCATGTTAATTTCTGTCAACTCCTTTTTACCTGGTTTTATCCTTAATACGGAGACTGCGTTATAACCGGCCAGTGCGAGTCCGACTATTGGTATTACCATGGCTAATAAGAGTAGTTCCAGTGACATCGTAGGTCAAGGTGATTCATGGTTTATAAACATTATTACTCATTTAACCTCTTAAACCCATCCAAAAAGTGCTATGTTTTAGACTAAATGTGCATTTTTAAGTAAGAAATATTAAGCCCTTTCTGAAAAGTAGTATTTGTGTCCAGAGGATTAAGTATTCAACAGGCCGTTAGGATCATTGTTGAGGAGAACCCATTATACGTGACATTGCTCTCCAGCAACCTAGTTAATCTATCAGCGCTGGCTAGGAGCATTAAGCCCCTCGTTGATGTGATGGTTGGTAAGGACACCAAGGTCTTCACAATAGTCAAAGCCCTAGAGAGATTGTCACTGAATTATAAGTTGGTTAATGATTACCCGGACATAGTCAAGGCGCTGGGCACGGCTGAGATAATAACGTACAGTGGCATGGGCGAGGTGGAGATACCACTTACGGAAGAAAATAGGGAGAAGGTGCTGAAGCTTAGGGACCTACTTGCCTCAATGAACACCCACTTCATAGTCCTTAACGACGGCAACAAAATCCACGTAATAGCACCCCTCATGTACATAACTAATGTTTGCAAAGAAAGCAAAATCTCTGAGTATGGCATGGTTAGGATAATGTTTGCCGACAGGGCGCCCGTGGGTATTGTAACATTCCTGGTTCAGGTAATGAAGTCGAACCAAATAACTGCAAAGCATGTCCTGAGATACGACAACGACATTTACGTTATTGTGGAGAGGGAAAAAACACCGTTATTATTAAACCTACTTGAAAAACTTAGGACAAGCCCCGTGGTTACCCAAGCGAGTAAGTAGGCTACTTACTCGTAAAATACCAGGGACACCCTCCTACTTATCCTCTCCAATAACGTCTTCGCTATCTGTAACTTAGCCCTCTTCACCTCATCATCCCTCTTCACAACCCT
>Ga0209739_100630_pt1 | contig 13787 bp, 19 predicted proteins | sample JossMetagenome_2_FD_184729 | JGI IMG/M metagenome (GOLD analysis project Ga0209739, IMG submission 184729) | Hot spring sediment microbial communities from Joseph's Coat, Yellowstone National Park, USA - JC3_ASED (SPAdes) (version 3) | ecosystem: Environmental > Aquatic > Thermal springs > Hot...
CTATGGCGTCACTTCTATGATGCCATGCATCAGCTAATATAGGTTGCGCATTATACTTCTTCCCCAACCAGAAAGCCCAGAGAGCGAGGCCTTCCTTCACGAGAGCCGACACCGCCATTACCGTGACAAGGAGCCAGCTGAAGATATAGGATTCCCCCGATAAAAATTTTTCAATACTTCTAATCGTGAAGTCTAAGCCGGCCATAAAAAACATTGACGCTATGATCAGGGTTACAAGCTCTTCAGCTCTTCCATGACCAAATGGGTGCTCTTTATCAGGGGGTTTAGACCCCATCCTATACCCAGTGACAACAACAATAGATGTTAGAGAGTCTGAGAGTGTGTGAACTGAATCGGCGATAACTGCTATTGAGTCGCACATTACCCCAACTACAAACTTAACCACGAATAGTGCTGTGTTCACTAATATCGATACGAAGCCCTCTAGGTACCCTGCTCGTTTCCTCTCATGGAAGCTCTTCATTGCTTGATCAACGAATCAGTTTAACCATGCTGAGTATTTTTAAGCTTTTATTACAACGACGAAACATTTTCGCTAGGGTATTAATTTTCATAATGATCCAAAAGCTTGGAAAAAATTAGTAGAGGCGCGCCGCTAACCCAATTACTTTTTTCCCGCATTTCTAACAATGTCACTATGGTTTACTAGGGTATTTAGGACTACAGAGGTTTGTGGTTTTGCCTTCACTTTTGACAGACCGGTTGAAAGATCTGAAGAGCTATTTGATAGGGAAAGTGAATTAGAGACCTGAGGAGGGCTATTAAGAGCTTTGCAATAACCGATGTAACCGATTTTAGAGAGTTGGGAAGACGTCACTCATTAAAGCAACTACCTATGCTTTGCCATGTGTTTATATTGATGCTGAAAAGTTCGAGTCTTTCCAGTAATTAACCTATGAGATATTTCCTGAGGAGCTCAAGGCAAGTGTCTCAAGGTTTGTAGCCGTTGATAGAAGAGGGCTTGACTACTTGAAGGCTGTCAAGGGTGTTAAGGTTCTTGGGCTAGAAATAGAGTTTGATCATGGAAAGTTGAGACCTCGACCGACATCCATTCTCGAAGCCATGGATTTGTGGGCTAGGGATAATAATAGAGGAAAATTAGTTGTGATTATCGACGAGCCCCGGAGCTCATTAAGCTTAGAGGACTATGACATAATTCCAGCTACCGCATATGCCATGATAACCTGGGCAACTTGCCGTTCGTTTTTGCGGGGTATAAGATTGGTTTACTCTACCGGTTCCTAAAGGTGGAGGATCATCGTCACCTCTCAACGGCAGGTGTATGGAGAGGATCGAGTTAAAGACTCCGAGTAGGGAGATAGTTATTGAGTCTCTTAGAGAAGGGTTCGAGTATCATAGTGTAAAAGTTGACGAAAGCTTCCTGAACAATGCTGTAGACAGGATTGACGGAGTTGCGGGCTGGCTTACTTACCTGGGGTTAAGAGTTGTTAGCAAAGGTTATGCGGACCCTGCTATAATTAACGAGGTTCTCGAAGAAGCTTCTAATATTGCTGTAAACGAGTTCTGCCACTTTGTGAATGCCATGGGCTCCAAGCGATATGTAGAGATTATGAAGGCTGTTGGCGAGGAGGAGGCTTCATGTTCGGAGATAAAAGAGGTTTCTAGAGCTTAAGCTAGGAACAAGGATATATGATTCTGAACTCGCGAGACTCCTCAAGAACCTCATAGATAATGGCTTTATTGATAAGAAAGACGGTGTTTACATTATTCCAGATCCCATACTAGGGCATGCGTCAAAAAATGAGGTGTTAAACCAAACCACTATTTACTTCCCCAGGATTTGACTAGAGCTGGTGGAGGCATAGCTGTGATTGTTACGTTTAATGCGTAGAGTAGCTATGGGGATGCTGCCTTTTTGTAGCTGTAAGAGTCCCGTGCTAGATTGTATGTTTCGATGTCACTATTCCACTATTACTCTTTTTCAATGTGGTGTCCTTGTTTTAAGCTAATATTTCGCCGGTGGGTTGGTATCACTACTTTATCACGGAGCACCCGGCGCACATTAATTTAGTCATGTCATTAACGATTATATCAACCCTAGCTTAGTGTTAGTGGGCTACCCCTGTCAGGGGTTGAGAGCCAGTAAGGGGATCTCTACCCGAGGGCTATGACTCAAGATGTGGAGTCCAAGTAGTAGCCCTGAACGTCCCCAAGGCTACGCAGACACTAGAAGCGGCGTAAGGAAGCGGGGATGGGCGATAACCATGAAACGATATAAACCACGTAAGGCTGAACCCCTATAACAGGGGTGTTAGACTAGCCCAGCAACATGGTGATGATAGTATTAGGTTTCCAACGCCGGGGGCGGATTCGAACCCGCGCGGGCTAACGCCCACTGGCTCTTAAGGCTTGTCCCTAGCGTGGATCGGTTCACGATCGGTTTTCTGAGCGTGAACTCTATTTCCAATTTGAAATCCCTTGTTATTTCAATTGCTTAACTAGGTAATTAAGCGTGAAGTATTAGTGGGTGCGGTTGCTTTAAATACCCCTTTCCCCTATTATGGGTGGTTTCATTGGGTAAGAGCACTGTTGAGTTCATATCTAAGGGGCTCATCCCGCTTGGGCCTAAGAAGATCACTAGGATGACCCCAACTCGGAGAAGGAGCGTTACTTAATATACCTACTACTCGAGCTAAACGACTTGTGGAGGGAGGTTTACCAGAGCGGGAAAAAGATAAAGGTTTACATCGAGGTCCCGAGCTGATTTTTACTATTGCTACCCAATTAGCCCGGTTGTTATCGCTGTGTAGAATCCCATTACGATTGCTCCTATAATAGCGCCAACAACATACCTCTGCCCCTTCTCGCTGTCACCCCTAACGATGTTTATTGCCCCAATTATAAACGCGGCTGCGACGGCTACCCATCCACCTCACATCAGCCAGCTTAACATAGTGGAGACTGCTTGGCCAACACCAGGTGGCGGCGAAGGGGTAACTGTTATCGGAACCTCGGCCAGCAATAATCCACTAAGCTTTTGTCTTAGCTTCTTTCTTCTCCTGCTTTCCACCCACACTCATCTATATTACCTACATACTTTCTGAATACTACTAAAATGAATTAATATTGATTTCGACTATGACTTCTAGCTCACTTTATCCCTAGCATGGTGTTAGGTAGAGAAGACCTCTATGTTTACCTAACACTAAAGCGTAAAAATAGAAAACGAGCGTTGATTTTCCTCGAAGATTATTTATACGCGTTGATACATGAGCTCTTAGTAGGGGTTACTTTATGTCTAGCAGTGGAGATAAGAATATTGCGTGTATCATTGAGCGCGATCGCTCCGTTATCAGCCGTAAGAGACGCGTGATAGATGTCCTGCTCTGGGAGGCTAGGAGGCAGGGGAGAGAAGAAGAGCTGTGGAGGATCTTCAGGCCTTACTCACAGAGCATGGCGTGAACGAGCTGGACAAGGCAATAGAGGAGATAGCAAGGCTCCTAGGAGTGAAAGTAGTATACAAGTACATCTAGCCAGCATTAAAGATAAAAACACTCCTCAAGCACACTTACCTGTGCGCTACAGCTATTCAGTTCAAACCTCGTAAATCCCGATTTACATATCGACTTTTGACTTCACGTTCTAAGTTTAGCCCCACGCAGGCTTTTCCAGCGAATTCCTGATCTCATTGGATGTCTTTTATCAAAATATCGAGAAGTTCAAAGCAAGGCCCTAGCCGCTCTTGAGGCTTTGATGGAAGCTTAATGAGATACTCTAATTATATAGCTCCTAGACTAAAAATAGTAATTGGTGGTGTTGGTGGTGTTCACTATTAGGGGTAGAACTTTCGATATTTCACGTGAGGATGTTGAGCGCGTCTTGGAGAAGCTCGGTCCCGAGCCTCTTCGTGGCCGCGCAAAGTACTACATTGAGTACAGGGGTAGACGCTACCCCATTAAGCAGGTAGTCTCGGCTGTAACCGGGTTGCCGAGAGTGGCGTTCACAGCGATGCACGCATACAGAATACTCACAGCACTAGGTTTCGAGGTCAAGGAGTTAACTCCTGAGGAAAGCGAATAGGTGGAATAGTGAAGCTTGAAGAACTTATAAGGAAGCTTAGGAGAAAGCTCAACAAATATAAAATTATTTACTCACAAAATGAGGCTACAATAAGAGAGCAAATCGTTAGCCCGCTCTTAAGAGCGCTTGGATGGAATTCCGAGAACCCCGACCTAGTAATTCCCGAGTGCACTATATCCACTACTGAGAAAGGGGAAAATAAAGCTTGACTATGCTCTAATGAGGCGTAGAACCCTATTCTCAGCTATAGAGGTAAAGGCTCTAGGCAAAATAACCGAAAGTCTTAGGTCGAGCTTTCAAAGTAGCTCAAACCACAGGTCTTCGCTACATTATAATCACAGATGGAGACACATGGCCTTGTATGATGCATCTAAACCAATAACTGAGGCACTAATATGCGAATGGAGCGTCCTCAGAGAAAAATCCAAAGACATAGCCTGTAAAGCGAGCTTCATAGCTAAAGGGCGGTTCGGTAAAGCTGGGGTGAAGCCGCAAAAATGCCCTCACTGTGGTTATAAAGGAGACTTTAAGCCTCTTAAAATGTGGAAATACAGCTTGTGGAATGTTACTACTACGAATGCCCGAAGTGTAGCGGGAGATTCAGATTCTATGTTGATCCTAAGGGCAGAAAGAAAAGCTATGTAATTCCCGTAATCAGTAGAAGTAAAAATGAGAACCAGGTCTTTACTGTGATATTCCAGACTCCTCATTACCGTAGAGGCTGGTTCTCGCTCTCTTTACACTTAACTTTTTGATTTTTGCAATGCATTAATGACCTGCCTCATAAAATCATCAACACCAACCATTGTCATAAGTGGAATACCTACTAATATAGGGATGTCTGGTGGTATACCAGCCTTCGTATATACACCAGCGGTTATTATAATTAGATCGGGTCTTCTGAGTTTAACAGCATTAGCTAGTTCTGCTACCCTATATATTTGCATCTCGGCATTAATCTTGTACTTCTTTAATAACTCTCTCAGTCTCTCCTTAACTAGGTTAGCGGATGCTGCTGCTGATCCGCATGCCACATATATGAGGTACTTCTTTTCTTCAGACATCTTACCACCTGGGTGTAGGAGTATTAGATAGAGGGTTTAAAATTCTTTTACCGTATAGACGAGTCTATCTTGGTGAAAAGTATATTATGCTTAGCAAGCTTACTAATCTCCATGTACACACCTCTATGCAAATAACCAATATTAGTTAACCATGAAAATTCGTAGTCGAGGCGATAAATATACTTACCATCTCTTTTACATTTTAATGATATTTTTAGTCTCCTATACACATATTCCCAATTTGTAAACCCTATGTATGTTAACATCTTACTTCCTTTTACTAAAATAGCGTGATCTCCGCTTATTTCTACGAGTTTATAGTTAAGTCTATGAATAAATTTTTCGACAATCTTATAAAGATCAAGGGGGGCCTCAACCTCTGTCGCTACTCTTCTTGGCAATTTAAGCCCCCAGATGTGCCTCTTTATATAGCATTCGCAGAAAATTTATAAACTTTACTTATGTATATATAATATAGGGGTAAAGCATGATCGACATTATGGAGGCTGTTCGATATTTCCTCTCGCTAGGCCCAGCACTAATGATGCCTGTAATATTGTTCATACTAGCCCTGACCTTTAGGCAACCTGTTGGGAAAAGTGCTAGGGCTGCTATATTAGTCGGCATTGCCTTTGTAGGTATCTTCGCTGTCCTGGGAGCTGTACTCGACGTGGTTAGCAAGATCATAAACTCCATGGTTCAAGCTTATGGGATAAAACTTGTAGGCTTAGATATAGGTTGGCCGTTAACATCCGCTATAACCTGGGCTGTTCCTCTATCAGCGTTGATAATACCTATGGGCTTTATAGTAAACATAGTCCTTCTAGTCCCAGGATGGACTTCCACGTTTGATGCCGATATATGGAACTACTGGCATTGGGCCTTCACAGCGGTAATGGTCTATATGTGGACTAATAACTTAGCACTAGCATATATAATAGCAATAATTACAGAAATACTTATCCTAAAGTTGGCAGATTGGACAGCACCCCTTGCACAGAAATTCTTTGGAATACCAGGGTGTTCACTACCACACACAGAGACCACGAACTGGGCTCCCCTGAACCTAGCCTTAGAAAAAGCTATATTTTCGAGAATTAGGAAACTCGAGGAAATAAAAGCTGATCCCGAGTCCCTGAGAGAGAAATTTGGTGTCTTCGGCGAACCAATGATGATTGGTTTTGTAATAGGTGTATTGCTGGGGTTAATTGCTAGAATGCCGTGGGATTGGGTATTAAAAGCTGGGATCTACGTAGCTGCACTAATGCTACTAATGGGTAGACTTATCGGAATATTAATGGAGGGACTAGTTCCCATCGCTGACGGCATAAGGGAATTCTTTGAGAGATCAAAGAGGTTCAAAGGAAGAACTATTTGGATAGGCATCGACGCAGGGCCTATAGGGAACGCAAATCCACCATCAATCGCCGTAGGATACATTTCAATACCTATACTATACTTAATAGCTGTTGGTTTAAGCTATATAGGAGCCAACCAAATCCTCCCATTAGCTGATGTAGCAATAATACCGTTATTCTTCATGTGGGCAGCGGCAGCGTCTAGGGGTAATTTAATTAAGGCCTTCCTTAATGGATTGATAACATTGACATTACTAGTTTACCTTACCTATCTCTTCGCTTTCCCACTAACAATCGCGGCTAAATCCATTAAATATGCTATTCCAGTGGCTCTTGTCTCAAGTCTAGATGCCGGCTCACACGTATTACCCTTTGTACTGATGTACCCGATAATCTCCTTCGTCTCGGGTTCTATGGGCGACTTTGCATTTAGCACGATACTGTTAATAATATACTTTGCTGCTTGGTATTATGCGAGAGATATGCCGAAGAAATTGGCAGAGAAACTATAATTTTATAATTTTTTAAAAACTCACCCTGGAAAGGGGACTAATCTCTCATGCTCGTCTCTATAGATCTAGGTACAAGTGCCGTTAAAGTAGCTGTTTACAACCTAGATGGTAGCCTCTTAGAGCTAAATAAACACCCGATCCAGAGGCAAGATCCCGAAGAATGGATTCATGCTATTGAAAAAGCCATTCCAAGAGTACTTAAGAGAGGTACTGATCAAGAGGTGTTCGTCACCGTTGATAGCACTTCTGGATCTTTCTTAATGGTTGACGAATATGGTAATCCATTAACTAAACCAAGTATGTATTATGAAAAAGACATAGAAGCATATAACCTCATTAAAGAAAAAGAAGCTATAAAAGAGTTAAGCCAAAGAGGAGTAATAATAGACCCTTCATCGCCTTTAACAAGGCTATATGGTATAAAAAAACGATTTCCCAACTTATACGCTAAGACTAAATGGATAGTCCCTGTAACAACATGGTTATTATATAGACTATGTATAAGAGAGGGGGAGAAGTGGATTAATATCAAGACAGATTTCACAAATGCGTTGAAGTTTGGTTTAGACATACTAAAGGAAACACCTCGATATTTTACTAGAGTCTACGATGAGTTAGAACTTGACATAAACAAAATGCCAGATTTAGCTCCTAGTGGAGAATTTATATGTAAAGCTAAAAGTCGCTGGTCTGAGAGAATAGGTCTCTATAACTCAGGTGTTTATCAGGGGATGACCGATGGCGTTGCTTCTGCACTCGCCTCTGGCGTATTAGAATTAGGTAGTGTTAGTGTTTATAGTGGGTCTACAACGGTCATTAAGATGGCTACTAAGAAGCTAATAACACATCCATCTGTATATTGGCACCTACATCCATTAGGAGGATATTTAGCTAGTGTTACAACAGGTTTCACAGGATTCTATTTATCTTGGATGTGTGAATTGTTTAGCATAGAAATGAATAAGGTTGATCAATTGGTAGAGAACATAAAAATAGGCGACGAATTCCTATTTATTCCACCTGGCGATAGAGCCCCCTTCTATGATCCTTCTATAAACGCCTCCATACTCGGATTAAAAATATCCGAGAATGAGACCAGGGAATATACTATAGGAAGGTTTCTCAGAGGTTTTATGATCGGATTATCACTAGCCGAAAATTATCTGATTCATTTATTAGAAAAACTATCTGAAGTGAAAGCTGTAGAAATAGGGCTAAGTGGTGGAGGTGTAAAGTCAAAAGTTCATAATATATTGAGAGCCTCGATTTACAGAAGAACTGTAAAGATCTACCCCGACGTAATAAACACAGGACCTCTGGTACCAGTACTACTCAAGACACATTTATACAGCAACTTAAACGCTATTAAAGAAAAGTTTATAAAACCTATAGAAACAATAAGACCAGATCCTAGCTTGCAAGAAGCATACAGTAAGCTCAGAGAAAAATACAGCAATATTTGGTCTATGCTAAAAGAAATTTACAATAATTTACAATAAGTAGTTAAAACTTCACTCAGAAAATTTTAGCCTATTATTTTTCCCACCCAGACCTATCGACGAGAATGGTTAATCTCCAGGTTATCCACAATAGTTCTTAAGCCTTATTGATATGTAATATCCATTAGCAGTAGAAATAAAGTTGTTTTCACTGAAGCTTCCAGACTCCTTATTACCATAGATGGCTGGTTCTCTCTTCTAAGTCTTCTCGAATCCCCCCGCTAAGGGTGTCTTAGGGGAAATTAGTTAAAGCCATGGCTTTAACTCTTCAAGTCCTATGGAGACCATGTATTCTCTAATGCTACGTCTAGATTCCTCATTATTACTGCTACTTAAAACTCTGCTTAATAATTCTTTTTTCACACTATTTACACTTAACTTGGAGATAACATATTTGACTAAACCTACTTGTGTCGGGTAAAGTATTTAATAACTCTACTGTTTCACGCACCTCACGAGTAGTGGTCACCATGGGTAATAGTAACCGTAAGTTTTCATAGACACGTAGAGCTCTCAAAAACGCCCTCAGAAATGGCTTAAATATTTCTTCTCTATTTTCGAGTAGTAATCTAATACCTCTTAAACCGAGAAATGGATTATCTTCTTTGAGAATAAGATAGGGTAGTGGTTTATCAGCACCAAGATCTGGCGCTCTAATAACTACTACTTTATCTCGGAAGAATTCAGCCACTTTTATAAATGTGTTATATAGTACATCTTCACCTGGCGCTTTCTCCTTCATCATGTTGAGAAATTCAATTCTAATGATCCAACTCCATCACAACCAGATGAAGAGGTTACTCTAGCCTCCTCAAGATCTCTAATATTACATAAGACGTCAACAATGTAATTGTCTAGTGTAGTAGCTTTTATAAATGCATTTCTCCTAATGATACCTTTCAATTCCTCAAACCTAGTAAGCTTCGCCATATATGTCTCTAACTCACTCTCCCCTGGTTTAACTACGAGTAAACCATCAAGAGCATCTAAGACCGCTATTTCTCCATCTTTAATATCATCTAATCTTATCTCAGGGATTATGATGTAAGGTATATCATTACTACGAGCTATTATAGCAGCATGTGATGTTACTCCACCTTTCAAAGTTACTACTCCCTTCACCCCCTCCTTAGCAAATTTAATCATATCTGTTGGTGTCACGTCTTCCGCTATAATGATCTTGTCGTGTATATCTAATATACCTCCACCTTCAGTGTAACCCATGAGGTATTTTTATAAGAGATGATGCAATACTCCTTAAATCCGCTTCTCTTAAAGCTATTAAGCTACTCCCACTCTCCCTAAAGGAATCTCTATATTTTAAATACACTCTCTTAACTGCTAACTCACTACATATATTTTCACTTCGCACAATATCTTTAACCTCATCTACTAAAGATTGACCCATTAATTCATAAGCTTCTAATAATTCACGCTCACTCTCCGGCGCCTTCTTCTTTATTTCACTAAGTAACTCAATGTATTTCTCCAAGGCAACGTCGAGCCTTATTTCTTCACGCGTACTGAATTCACAGTAAGTAATGTCGAGATCTTCTACAGTCTTAACAATGTATCTTATAAGAGGAGCTATTGAAACCCCTTGTGAAGCAATTATACCCTTAAATACAGGCAATAAATTACCTTCCCCCTTTTACCAAGTAAAAGAAATTACCTAAAAACATATCACTGCTAATAGTGCTAGGAGAATAAAGACTTATTCACGCTGATTCTAAAGTAACGTGAAAATTTTATAATTGAAACCTCAATTTACAAAGAGCTGGATTTATTGAGAATGAAGCATTTTTACTTGTCGATCTCAGATAACTCTTCCTCTACAAGTTTTCTTATCTCTTCAGCTGCTATTTTCTCATCCTCCCCATTAATTTCAATTAATATTTCATCGCCACAATCTGCACCTAAAGAGAGAACTTGTAGGATATTTTTAGCATCAGCTACTTTATCTCCCTTTTGAACCTTAATTATAGATTTAAATGCCTTACATTTCCTCACGAATACTGAGGCGGGTCTTGCGTGTAAACCTGATCTGTTCTTTAGTTTAATCGACAATATTGTTACCAATTATAACCACCTAGATAAAAATACGAGTTAATATGTAGCCTTATAAATTCTCATATGTTTCAACATCAACATAGAGTCAATTTAAAGTGTCTCAACATATTTAAATAAATACTAACACAAATAAATATATCTAAACCCGCTAGGAAGGCTTTATGGATATCTTAGTACTAGATCTAGACATTGAAAACAATGACCGCGAGAAGTTGTTATCTCACCTAGCTGGAAAACTCTACGATATGAACTACGTTGATGAAAAATATTTAAAAGCCCTATTAAAAAGAGAGCGAGAATATCCTGCCGGCTTAGTTGTTAAAAGCAACTTCAACGTCGCTCTATTCCACACGCAGATGTCGAATATGTTAAAAGAGAGGCCTTATTGGTTGTTAAAACACATCGTAAAGTTACTTTTAGGAATATGGATGAGCCAGATATTGAGACCACTGTTGATGTTGTATTTTTATTAATTATTAAAGAGCCTAAAGGATATGTTAAATTCTTAACATCATTAACAGAGTTATTCTCAAAAGAAGAGTTCATTAAAACTATACTTAATGGCACATCACGGGAATCGAAGAATATTTAAAAAGACATTTATTGAGTACTCGTTTAGAGTAAAGTTCAATACTCAAAACTAACTCTTTAATAACTCTAAGAATTCTTTAACTATCTCGGAAAATCTAGGGGACTCAAATATACCGGTTCCTACGATGAGTTCGTCGGCTTCTTTCTCTATGATCGTTTTTGCATTATCTATTTTTATTCCTACATTACATGCTATTGTGAAATCATGGCCTCTTTCTTCGCGTAATTCTATGTAACGCTTCCACCTTCCTAAGCATTGAAGGTATCGTTTTCTGCCCACCATAACCAGGCTCTACTAATAATACTAAGACAGCATCTATTTCACTTAGAATATATTCGAGAGCTTGAACAGGCGTTGCAGGATTTATGGCAATGCGGCGTTAATAGATACGAGACTACAGGAGAAGGCGTTTTGAGAAGAGCGCTGTATTACGATTAGACGACCACATAGCTGGTCACCCCGATGCTCCAACTAAGAGGAGTAAAGAGCAATTAATACTACTCGGAGATCTAGATGTCAAAGAGCGTTTACAAGGGCCTCGTAGTATTTGTATGTGGATTACCTCGAGTTAAAATGTTTCAATTATACTGTGATGTAGATAAACAAATAAAACAAGCTGTAGAGTATGCTGCGAGTAAAGGCGTCATCTTCAAGTCTATTAACCTATATTTAGACCCATATAGACGTAAAGTAATAGTAGAGAACTCAGACTTACCAGTTATACTTAAATGTAAACAGCAACTAGTATTGAATTAAATTAATAAAGACTCCAGTATAACAGCGTATGTGGCTTCGGTGTCAACTAGGAGATCAATAGTGACCACATACTTGGGGTTTTTAATGCATTACACGGTAGCTTTAACGGTAAAAATATCCAGAGGGCTTGTGAATTTAAGGATTCCTCTCTTGAGTGAAATACCTGGAATTGTTTAAGATACCATTACTCTAGAGTATATTAATCCTAGAACATTTGTCAATGTTTAAGAGGAATTTCTTAGCAGCTAATGTGGCTACATTATTAGGTTGTAGTGCTACTTATGCATTAACAACATTATTAAGTTCTTATCTACAGAAACACTGTTTCTGAAATTATTTGCCAATATGAATTCCTTGAGGAAGCCGTGGCAATATTTTTCTCAGGTATTTTTAATCGAGATTGTGTTTTCAATAATTCACACCTATTTACATGTACACGTGAAATCACTAAAGCAACTTGTTCACTAGTAGACTTGGCGGATTATTGTAAACAAAAGAGATCAATACTTAGGTTAAACAATTAGGGCATCCCTGAACTAAGGGAGATATTTAAAAATACATATTTCTTAATCATAGTAATCTTCATTAATTCACTAGTTGAATTTACACCGATTAATTTCCGTGTAAGAACTTTTGTGTCTAATTAGTCTGTTAACCATTTCATGAAATATTCTTTCCTTAAATGACATAGAACAATGTTTTCAGGAATTAGCTTGTATTTTAATATAACGTAAAGTTTCTCAATATTATCGAATTTAACGGGTACTGGTATGGCGTTTTCATTGTGAGAAACATATTCCCCTTAACTCTAAAACCCTGTAGGTAGTTCTTCAAGTACTTCAGAGTATATTCTAAGTGGTCAATCTATAGTAGCCACCGAGCTCACTTAAGAATTTATTCGGGTATTTAAAGGAGGAGCGCCGGGGGCGGGATTCGAACCCGCGCGGGCTAACGCCCACTGGCTCTCAAGGCCAGCCCCTTAGGCCGCTCGGGCACCCCGGCTTCCACCTACTATATTACTCCTACGGGTCTTTAAATCGTTCACATAGATCCCAGGATGAAGTCAAGGTGGATAAGCTTGAGAAGCCTCCTTACTGGTATGTCAAGTATTTCAGTCGCGTAGTATACTATGAAGCCAGCGGCGATACCGCCAACGACATCTGAGAGCCAGTGGACACCGAGTAGCACCCTGGTTAAACACACTGCCGTAGCCCAGGTGTATAAGAGGATATTCCAGGGGTACCCGTACTCCCCGCCTAGGAGAAGGGAGATCGCCACAGCTCTAGTTGAGTGCCCTGATGGGTAGCTGAAGAACTCTAATGCTTGCAAGAGGCCTTCAGGCATTGCGCCTCCTCCCGGTCTAGGTATTCTAAACACTAGTTTCAACGCGGCATCCAATACCGCTGATACCACTAGGAGGAGCCCCAGCCTAAAAGTCAGCTTGCCAAGCCTCCTTAAGCGAAAGAAACTTACAGCTACCAGTATAAGCCAGGCCACGCCTAGAAACACAATGCTAGCGGTCTCCGTAATTAAGTCCACGAGGTTGTTGTACGCCCTGAAGTGCGCGTAAGCATACTCATCTAAGCTCCTTGTTAATCCAGATAAGACTACTAGGGTGATCAAGGTGAAACCGGCGAGAGAGTAGAAAAGCCTTCTACAATAGGAACTCACATATAACACCCTCTATAACTTGGATTTAATCATGAGAGAGATTATTATAAAAAACGATGGGAATGCCTGGGAAGTTGAAAAAACTAAAGGCGGGGATGCTCTAGATTGGTTTAGCGAAACCCCACTTCTCTAGCGCTCTAGCAAGCTCCTTGTGATCCTTAGCGTACTCTTCGAGAGGTATACCCCTGGTTATAGCATCTAGT